>SXGT01238853.1_pt1 | contig 16365 bp, 17 predicted proteins | sample 3176221 | NCBI WGS metagenome assembly SXGT01 (sample SAMN11356862, study PRJNA531348) | freshwater metagenome | isolation source: freshwater sample F1-120 | place: China: Fuxian Lake, Yuxi | collected 2017-12-25 | reverse complement strand
CTGCCGCGCCTACCAGACCCCCACGGACTTCGTCCCCCTCGTCGAGGGCGACAACTTCTTCAACGTCCCGTACATCGTCGAGACCATGTCGAGCGGAATGGCCAACGCGATCAGCGCGGTCGCCACGTCGACCTATTTCCCCGGCCACCCTGCGGGGTATACCAGGCACGACGTTCTCCAGAGCATGCACGCCAGGAGCGGGCGCACCTACTGGTGCATGCGCAAGGGGGGGTGCTACTGGCTGAACCCCGTCTACAACAAACCCTTCGACGAGGCCATGATGCAGGTCCAGGACGCGAGGAACATCGCGGCCGGCAAGGGGCTCTCCTACGTGGTCCGCGCGGTCACGTCCGTACATGGCGAGTCCGATCACTACGCGATAGCCGCGGGCAGCCCCAACGGGGAGTTCCCCCTCCCGGGCACCGACGGGACACCCAACAAGATAAGGAACTACGGCGACGGGCTCATCGAGTGGCAACAGGACTTCGAGAGCTCGATACAGGCCATCACCGGGCAGACCGAGCCCGTGCCTCTCCTCGTCGCCCAGATGAGCGGGTGGACCAACACCCAGAGGAGCCGTATCCCGAACGACATGCTCTCGGCCCACGAGCGAGCGCCCGGGAAGGTGGTCGTGGTGACCCCCCAGTACCCCATTCCCTTTGCCTCCGATTGCCTGCACATCACCAGTGATGGGCAGCGTCGCATGGGCGAATATTTCGCCAAGGCCTATGCGCGGACGGTCTTCGGCGGAACCCCCTGGGAGCCCCTCAGGCCGATCGGCATCAGCCGGGCTGGAAACCGGATCACGGTGCAGTTTCACGTGCCCGTGCCGCCCCTGGTGCTCGACACGACCCGGGTGACCAACCCGGGGGCCTTCGGGTTCAACTACGCCGACGCGAGCGGAGCGGCCACCCTGTCCAGCATCGCCGTCGTCGGCGATTCGGTCCAGATGACGCTCTCCCGCGCGCCCGCCGCGAGCGCCAAGCTCTATTACGCCCAGAACGTGGTGCCCGGGAACACGTGCCCGGGGCCGACCCAGGGCGCCCGCGGAAATCTGCGCGACTCGGACGAGACGCCGTCCCAGAACGGCTACGCGCTCCACAACTGGGCCGTGCACTTCGAGCTCAGCGTGCCCTGACCACGGCAGGAGGCTCGCAGCTCTGGCACTCGGTGTCGGCTCTCGCTCCCGCGGCCTGGAGGCGGCGCCTCGCCTCCTCGGGGGGGCGTGGCGTGCAGCCCACCAGCCCGCCTCGGGCGTCGATCTCGAGCGCGCAGCAGGCTTCCAACAGGCGCCTGAGCTCGGCCCGGCCCCTCTGGACGCGCGATTTCATGGCCGCCAGGCTCACGCCCACGAGCTCGGCGGCCTCCCTCTGGGGTAACCCCTCGATCTCCGTGAGCGTCAGCGCCTCGCGGTAGGGCGACGGCAGCATGGCCACGAAGGGGGCGACGAAGCTCGCCACCAGCGCCTCGGTCGAGTCGTCGTAGGAGAGCACCTCCTCGACCTCCAGCTCCCCGGCGTCCTCGAGGGGCCTCGTGGGCTTTGCCCTGCGCACGTGGTCGATCATCGTGGAGCGGGCGATCCGGTAGACGAAGGCCCCGAAGGCGTCCTCGTCGCGCAGGGCCGAGGCGCTCTGGTGGAGCCGTAGCAACGTATCCTGGAGGACGTCGTCCACGTCCACGTGGGGAGGCGCGCGCCGCGCGAGGTAAGGACGCAGCGTCCCTGCCAGGGTGTCCCACGCGCCGCGCGCCTCCGACGAGATCATGCCTGGCCCTCGCAGCAGGTCGGCGCGCAGCAGCTCGCCGCCGGCTTCCTGGCCTCGATGGTGGCCGAGGCGACGTACTCCTCCGCGCCCGAGCCAGGGAACCACTCCCGGATGAAGGCCCGGCTCTCCGGGCGCACCGTCACCCGCACGTCCTCGAAACCGGCGCGGCGCAGCCATGCTTCGATGTCCTGGGTGAGGGCGGCCCCGCTGACGCAGCCCGTGAGCAGCGCGGCCTTCTCCTTGAGCTCGGCGGGGATCTCGCGGAGCGCGACGACGTCCGAGATGGCGACCCGGCCGCCCGGGGCCAGGACCCGGAAGACCTCTCGGTAGACCGCGGCCTTGTCCGGGGAGAGGTTCACCACGCAGTTCGAGATGACGACCCCGACGCTCCCGTCCGAGACAGGCAGCCGCTCGATCTCGCCCAGCCGGAACTCGACGTTGGAGGCGCCGACCGAGTCCGCGTTCCTCCGGGCCTTGGCCAGCATCTCGGGGGTCATGTCGACGCCGATCACCCGCCCGTCCGGCCCCACGCGCCTCGCGGCCAGGAGCACGTCGAACCCCGCCCCGCTGCCCAGATCCAGGACCGTCTCGCCCTCTCGGAGGGCCGCGATGGCCTGGGGGTTGCCGCAGCCCAGCCCCAGGTTCGCGCCCTCGGGCACGGCGGCCAGCTCGGCCTCCGAGTAACCCAGCGCCAGGCTCGCCGATGGGCTCGGCCCGCAGCACCCTGGCATGCACGCCGCCCCATCGCTGGCCACGGCCCCGTAGATCGCGCGGACCTCGGAGCGTACATCATCGGCATTCTTCGTCGTCGAGCTCATCGGGAACCCTGCCTTTCACTCTCGAGGACGTAGCTCCCTGGCCGAGGGTGCAAGAAATCGACGCGCTCCTCGGAAGTGCTTTTCAATGTCATCACGTCTACGCTCGATTTCATGCACTCCAGGGGGGAAAGTCCCGTCCAGCGCGCCTTTCTCCTCCTCGCGCTGGCGCTCCTTGCCATTGGCTGCATGCCGCTCCGTTATGTCACGCAGGCGGCCGCTGGACAGAGCGATCTGATCAACCGTAGGGTGGAGATCGACACCCTGGTGAGGGGCGGGCACCTCACGGCGCGCACCCGCCGGCTCCTGGCCGAGGTCGCGGTGATCAAGGCCTTCGGGGAGCGCCACGGGCTGACGGCCACGAGAAACTACACGACCTACGTGAACGTCCAGCGCCCGGCGGTGGTGTGGGTGGTGAGCGCCTGCGAGCCGCTGCGCTTCCGCTCGAGGACATGGAGCTTCCCCGTGACCGGGAGCATCACCTACCTGGGCTGGTTCCATAGACCCGAGGCCGAGCGCTTCGCGAGCGATCTGCGCGAGGAGGGCTGGGACGTGGATCTGCGAGGGGCGGGGGCCTACTCGACCCTCGGGTGGTTCGAAGATCCGGTCCTCTCGACCATGATCGTGAGGGGGGACGCGGCGCTGGGGGAGCTCGCCGACGTGATCCTCCACGAGTCCCTCCACGCCACGTTCTACGTGAGAGCCCAGAGCACGCTCAACGAGAGCGTGGCCTCGTTCGTGGGCAATCACCTCGCCGGCTCGTTCCTCGACGAGGCTGTCGGGGCGGACTCGGTGGAGAAGAAGAGCTACGAGGAGCTCGAGGCGTTGGCCGAGGCCCGAGGGGCGATCATGAGGGAGGGCTACAAGGAGCTCGAGAAGCTCTACGCGGGGAGCCTCCCGCCCTCGGCCAAGCTGGCCGAGAAGGCGCGCGTCACCGAGCGGCTCAGGGCGAGGACTCACGAGAAGCGCGCAGTGAACAACGCGACGCTCGTTCAATATGCGACGTACGGATCGGGCAGCGACGAGCTCGCCCGACTGCTCGAGCTCTGCGGCGGATCCTGGCCCCGGTTCCTGCGCACCCTCGAGAGGTGGCGCCCCCGCTTCGAGGCGGCGGCGGACCACGAGGATCCAGGCAAGCTGCTGCGCCCCCTCCTCCCGGAGGGCTGCTCTCGCTGAGCGGCGGGGCGGGTGAGTCGGGGGTCACTGGTGGCTCGGAGGAGGATTCGCCTCGCGGAGCTCGCCGGAGAGCACGGGGAGGCAGACCCGGAGGAGGACGATGAGCACGATGGCGCCGGCCGCGAAGATGCCGGCGCTCACCCGCCACTCGACGAGGCTCGGCGAGTACTCCACCAGCTCGTGGAGGGTGCTGGGCACGAAGGCGGGCACGATGAGCCCCATGCCCTTCTCGATCCACACACCGGCGAAGGCAGAGGCGCAGGCCGCGAGGAGCACCGGCTCGCTCCTGCGGCTCTGAGGCGAGTGCACGAGGACGGCCGAGAGCGTGTTCAGCGCGACCGCGCTCCAGATCCACGGCACGAGCGCGTGCTTGCCGTGGAGCCCGAGGAAGAGGTACCTCGCCGAGGCGCCGTGCGCGCCGCCCGTGTAGAACTCGGTGAAGGTCTCCGATGCGAACATGAAGAGGTTTACCAGGATGGTGACGCGGAGGACGGACGCGAGGAGCCTGGTCGGCCCGTCCGTGAAGCGGAACCCCGGCGCGAACCTGCGCACCGCGTGGAGCAGCAGGATGACGAACGCGGGCCCGGTGATGAACGCCGAGGCGATGAAGCGAGGGGCGAGCAGCGCCGAGTTCCAGAACGGCCGCCCGCCCAGCCCGGAGTACAGGAAGGCGGTCACGCTGTGGATGGAGATGGCCCAGCCTATGGAGAGGAAGACGAACGGGAGATAGAAGCGGCGCTTCGGGGGGAGGCCGCGGTACCGCATGTAGACCAGGTACCCCGCGATATGCAGGTTCAGCAGCAGGTACCCGTTCAGGACGAGCACGTCCCAGGTGAGCATGGAAATGGGCCAGTTGAAGCGCCCCAGGAACGGCACGATGTGCCACATGCGGTCCGGGCGGCCCATGTCGACGACGATGAACCCGATGCAGGCGACGATGGCGGCGATGGCCAGCAGCTCGCCCACGAGCACGACGTCGTGCATCTCGTGGTCGTCGTAGAGGTACGCGGGGATGACCATCATCACAGCGCCGGCCGCGAGTCCCACGCAGAACGTGAAGTTCGCGATGTAGAGGCCCCAGGAGACCTGGTCGGTCATGTGCGTCGTGATCATGCCGTAGCGGAGCTGGTTGGCCCACGCGTTGACGCCCACCAGGAAGACGCAGGTGAGCACGGTCATCACGGCGTAGAACCGGATGCCTCCGGTGAACGCGCGGCGCCATAGCCGCCACACGAAGCGGGGATAGCTGAGGTGGAGCTCGCCGGGCTGGAGGAGGCTCATGGCGTCACGTATCGAAGAAGTAAAAGAATCGAGGGCGAGTCCCCAGGTCTTCCTTCAGGACGAAGACGCGTTTGTTGGCGAGCACCCATCGGATCTCACTTTCAGGATCGAGAAGATTGCCAAAGACACGAGCGCCCGTGGGGCAGGCCTCCAGGCAGGCAGGCAGGCGCCCGTTGCGGGTCCGGTGGAGGCAGAAGGTGCATTTTTCGACCACGCCCTGCGGGCGCACCCGGTTGGATAGATACCCCTGATCGGGGTTCAGCTCCTCCGCGGGGATGGTGGGTTTTTGCCAGTTGAAGCGGCGCGCGTGGTAGGGGCACGCGGCCTCGCAGTACCGGCAGCCGATGCACCAGTTGTAGTCGACGACGACGACGCCGTCCTTCTCCTTCCACGTGGCCTGGACCGGACAGACCTTCACGCAGGGGGCGTTGTCGCACTGCTGGCACTGCACCGGGAGGTAGTATTTCCCGGGGGCAGGCACCGCGTGATCGTACGTGGTGTCGCCCCTCTCGAGATCGAAGCTCCCCTGCTCCATCTCGAGCACTCGGATATATGAGTTGTTGGTGGCTCGATCGTGGTTGTTCTCCAGGTGGCAAGCCTCCGCGCACTTGCGGCAGCCGATGCAGACCGAGAGGTTCAGCGCATAGCCGAACTCGACCCCCTCCTGGGGCGGGGTGTCGGTCACGTGGACGTCCACGCCGTATTTCTCCCTGGTGCGCTGCTCGATACGCCGGAGGACCGCCTCCATGTCCGCGCGGGTCAGCTCCTTGTAGTGACGCTGCAGGAAGTCGTCCAGCGTCTGGTCCTCACTCCAGGCGGCGAGGGGCTCGATCGCGTAAGCGAAGGCGGCGGCGCCCAGCGTCCCGCCGAGGACCTTGAGCGTGCGGCGCTTGGCCTTATCCATGGTGAGCTTCCGATTTGAGCGAGTGATCCCGGGAGGGTCCGGAGGGGGAGAGGAAGCGGTCCTTGGGGGGCAGGACGGGGCGCGACGGCGCGAACTTGGGCGCGTGAGGATCGTGGCAGTCGACGCAGTGGTTCCTCGTGCGATCCCCCCTGGAGAGATCCCAGTATCCGCTCATGCCACCGTGGATTCCGTGCGTGTAGTCGCGGTATTTCGGGCCGTGGCACTGGGCGCAGAGGCGCATCGTGTCCTGGGTCTGGAGGGGAGTCCCATCCGAGAGGTGGAGCATGGGCTGGCCCCCCGCCATCGTCACGTGGCACGAGCCGCACGAGAGGGGGCCGTGCTGGACGACCAGCCCGGAGTGAAACTCTCTCAAGGCCCCTGCGGAGTCCGGAAAGGCCCCCGCGTCGCGCACGGAGTGGCAGGTCGCGCACCGGACGCGGATCGGCGAGCCCCTGGAGTCCCTGGCGTCGGACTCCACCGAGATCAGCTTGGCGGGCTCGTGGATCTGCGTGGCGCCTCGCCGTGGGCCCGGGGCCGGGGCGCTCTCCCTGGGCCGATCGGCGCACGCGAAGAGAAGGAGCGAGAGCCCGACGGCCACCGTCGAGGAGCGTGTGGGACCAGAGGGCACGAGGGGCCCTACGCACCCGCCGTGCCACGGCAGATCTTGCGTGGGTTGCAGCGGGAACGCTCGTGGACGTGCATGGCTTGCGGCGCCGCGCATTCCTTGCGCCTGGTCGCGGAGCGCTGGCCGCGTCGCCTCGCCGATCGGGTGACGGCTCGCTAGTTGCACCGGGCCGCAGGGTGACCGTGGCCGCCGTCGTCATCTCTCTGGATCGGGATCCCGCGCAGAGCGCTCGCGTCTTCGCGTGGCTCTCCCGAGAGCCGCGCATCGTCGTTGGCTCCATGGAACGAGGCTTTGTGCCGCTGGTCGTCGACACCGACTCTCCCCGCGAAGGCGCGCGCCTGATGGAGGCGCTGGCCGAGGTCCCCGGGGTGCTCTCCGTGGAGGTGGTGCGCATCGATTTTTCGACCTTCGAAGAGGCCTAGATGGATCGACGCGAGTTCTTGAGGGCGATGGCGATGACGGCAGCGGCGACCGCGGCCGGAGCGCGCGCCGGGCGTGTCCGCCTGCCCATCGCCGACGCGAAGGAGAAGGAGAAGGTCCTGGACGGGGACGTGCGCTGGGACAAGGCGCCCTGTCGGTTCTGCGGGACGGGGTGCCACGTGTCGGTCGGTACGCGAGGGGGGCGGGTCGTCGCGATCAAGGGGGATCCGCTCGCCGAGGTGAACAAGGGCTCGCTCTGCGTGAAGGGCTACCACGTCGCGCTCGCGCTCTACGGCCAGGATCGCCTGCGCACCCCGCGCCTCCGCAAGAACGGCGTGCTCGTGCCGGTGAGCTGGGGCGAGGCGCTGGACGTCATCGCCTCGCGCGTCCTCCAGGATCCCGCCGGCTTTGCCGTCTACGGGAGCGGCCAGTGGACGATCCCGGAGGGCTACGCCGCGCTGAAGTTCGTCAAGGCTGGCCTGGGGCACAACCAGATCGAGGCGAACGCCCGGCTCTGCATGTCCTCGGCGGTGACCGGCTTCATGGCCGTGTACGGGGTGGACGAGCCCGCGGGCTGCTACGACGACCTCGACGCCTGCGACGCGATGATCACCTGGGGGAACAACCCCGCCGAGATGCACCCGGTCCTCTTCTCCCGGGTGATGGACAGGCGCACGCGCGGAGAGAAGGTCCTCTTCGTGGAGCTGGCGACGCGGCGCACCCGCTCCAGCCAGTTTGCCGACCGCTCGATCCTCTTCAAGCCGCAGTCGGATCTCGCCATCGCGAACGGCATCGCGCACCTCCTGGTCGAGGGGAGGCACGTCGACACGGACTTCGTCTCGAAGCACTGCAGGTTCCGGGCGCCGGACGAGAAGAAGACGCTCCTCGGGCGCGAGGTGTCCTTCGAGGAGTACCGCTCGTACCTCGCCGAGTACACGCCGGCCCGCGTCCACGAGCTCTCCGGGGTGAGCGAGCAGGATCTCCGCTTCCTCGCCGGGCTCTTCGCCCGGCGAGATCTCAGGATCACGAGCCTCTGGTGCATGGGGATGAACCAGCACACCCAGGGGACCGCCATCAACGCGCTCGTGCACGGGATCCACCTGCTGAGCGGGCACTTCGGCAAGCCGGGGGACGCCCCGACCAGCCTGACCGGACAGCCCTCCGCGTGCGGCACGGTGCGCGAGGTCGGCACGCTCTGCCATCTCCTCCCCGGAGGCCTCGCCGTCACCAACGAGGCGGACCGGAGGGAGGCGGAGCATGTCTGGAATGTCCCCGAGGGGCGGGTCTCCGGGGCGGTGGGGTCACACACCGTGGAGATGTGGAGGCGCTTCTGTACGCCCGGATCGGCCGGCGGAAATATCCATACGATATGGGTGCAGACCACCAACCCTGGGCAGTCGATGCCCAACACCCACGCGCTCTTCGACCCCAGCCGGAAGCTGCCTGAAAAATTCCTGATAGCGTCCGACGTGTACCCGACCGCGACGACCGAGGCCGCGGATCTCGTGCTCCCCTCCGCGCTGTGGGTCGAGAAGAACGGGATGTTCGGGAACTCGGAGCGCCGCACGCAGCAGTGGTTCAAGATGGTGGACCCGCCCGGCGAGGCGCGGCCGGATCTCTGGCAGATCCTGGCCGTGGCCAGGCGCCTCCACGAGCGAGGCTTCCCCGGCATGAAGGACAAGGACGGAAAATTCCTCTTCGGTGAGGCGAAGAATGGCGTCGCCTACTGGGACTTTGCCCACTTCCACGAGGTCAACGTGGACGAGATGATGTTCGAGGAGTATCGCCGCTTCTCGACGCATCACAAGAAGGATCTGGCGCCCTACTCGGAGTACGTCGCGACGCGAGGCCTGCGCTGGCCCGTGGTGAAGGGGCCGGACGGCAAATGGACGGAGACGAAATTCCGCTTTGCGGAGTCCCACGATATCTACGTCGGGAAGGGGAAGGGGATCCAGTTCTATCAATCTTCCACCAAGGACGATCGCGCGCAGATCTGGTTCTCTCCGTACGTGCCGCCCCCCGAGATGCCCGACGCCGAGTACCCGTTCTGGCTCTGCACGGGGCGCGTGCTCGAGCACTGGCACACGGGGACCCTCACGATGCGTATCCCGCAGCTCCGGGGCTCGATGCCCGAGGCCTACGTGGAGATCCACCGCGCCGACGCCGCGAGGCTGGGCGTTCGGCCCGGCGATCGGGTGACCGTGGAGACGCGCCGGGGCGCGCTCGAGCTCCCCGCGTCGATCGACGGGCGAGGCTCTCCGCCGGAGGGCTCGCTCTTCGTCCCGTTCTTCGACGAGCGCCGGCTCATCAACGGGCTCACCCTCGAGGCGCACGATCCCTATTCGAAGCAGCCGGACTACAAGAAGTGCGCGGCGAGGGTGCGCCCCTCCCGGAGGACGCCGTGAGCGCCGCGCGCGCGGTGCACGTGGGGAGCTCGGTCGCGCTCGCCGTCGGGATCACCGTCTTCCTCACCACCGTGGGGAGCGAGAACCGCGAGGTGCGCGGCGCCCCCGAGGAGGGGCCTCCCCGGGCCGCGGTGGCCGCGCCTGGCTACTCCGGCCTCCGGGCGATGCGCCGAGGACCCAACGCGGACCTCTACCTGGGCGCCGTGTCGAGGCTGGCCAGCGAGCTCCCGGACGCGTCTCTTGACGCGGAGCCGCTCTCCCAGGAGCGGCGCCTCCTTCGGGCCTACGAGGGCGCGCCTCCTGTGATCCCCCACGGCATCGCGCCGGACAGCGTGAACGACTGCCTCGCCTGCCACGAGAAGGGCGCGAAGATCCTCGGGAAGATCGCGCCTCCGATGCGCCACCCGCGCCGGGAGAGCTGCACGCAGTGCCACGTCCCGGACACCGTCCGAGAGCGCGCGGGGACGGCGCGCCCCGCCCCTCCGCCGCTGACCTCGAGCACCTTCGTCGGGTACTGGTCCACTCCAGAGGGAGGCCCTAGGCCATGAGCAAGTGCGTCTCGCGTCGCTCGTTGTTCGACTGCTTCCGCCCTCCCGGGCCGGCGCCCGCCGGGGACTTCTCCATCGTGGCGTTCTACGCGCGTCGCGCCGCCTCCTCCGAGGTGACCGGCGACGAGATCCCGAGGTTTCGCCTGAGGAACGGGCTCGCTCGGGTCGCCACCACCAACGTGGGCAGCGGCAACGTGGCCGTGGGCGTCCCTCGCTCGTGCCAGGGGCCTCGCCAGGCCGACGTGAAGGGGCAGGGCAAGGCCACATGAGCGAGGAAGCTCCGCCCCTCGCGCCGCTCCAGGTGGCGAGCCTCGACGACGCCAAACTCGACGACCTCTTCACGGATCTCGAGGCCCTCGCCGTGGATCTCGAGGTCACCCTGCGCCATCAGGCCGTCGGGGGAGAGGTCTCCGAGGGCGCCTACCAGCGCTCGTCCTTGAGCGAGGCGCGCGCCTCGCTCCGCGCGCGAGAGGTGCTGGGCGTGAAGATCAGGTATGCCTTCGGGGGCGCGCGCTGGTGGGACACCCTGATCCCCCTGGAGAGCGGGGCCCGACTCGTGCGCATGAAGGACACCTGATCCGATTCTTGGCGGCCAGCCCGCTCTTCCTGTTCCACCTCTACTCTCGCTGAGACCTCCACACAGGCGCCCGTGCGCACGAAAATCCATGCTGAGCCAGAAGGACCTCCTCGTACGAACCCTCGGACCCCGCACGGTGCTCTCGCGCCTCGGCCTCTCCACCACGCCGGACGACGACGTCGCGGACTACGTCCCTGACGGCGCGCGCGTCCTTCTCGAGGTCGAGATGATGGCCGACGTCCGGCCCCCTCCTCCGCTCCTCCTCGAGAAGGCGGGCCCGCGGGAGTACCTCTACTTCGAGGCGACGCGGATCTGCGCGGCCGTGGTCACCTGCGGCGGGCTGTGCCCTGGCATCAACAACGTGCTCCGCTCGCTGGTCCTCGAGCTCCACCACAAGTACGGCGTGCGCCGCGTCCTCGGCTATCGCTACGGTCTCCAGGGGCTCGATCCTTCCTCCGGGCTGGCTCCCATGGAGCTCGGTCTCGAGCAGGTGCGCACGGTGCATCGTCAGGGCGGCAGCTTCCTCGGGCTCTCGCGAGGCAAGCGCGACGTGGGCGTGATCGTGGACACCCTCGTCCGGGACGGGGTCGACATCTTCTTCGCCGTGGGGGGGGATGGGACCATGCGCGCGGCCCACGCGATCCAGTGTGAGATCGAGCGCCGAGGGCTACACATCGCCGTCGTGGGCGTCCCCAAGACCGTCGACAACGACGTCGCCTTCGTCGACAAGACCTTCGGCTTCGACACCGCCGTGGAGCTGGCGCGCCTCGCGGTGGACGCCGCGCACACCGAGGCCGTTGGGGCACGGAACGGGATCGGCATCGTCAAGCTCATGGGGCGGGACTCCGGCTTCATCGCGGCCGCCGCCACCCTGGCCAGCAGGGACGTGAACTACTGCCTCCTCCCGGAGGTCCGCTACGAGCTGGACGGACCGGAAGGCCTCCTCGCCGCGCTCGAGAAGAGGCTCGCGGCGCGGGCCCACGCGCTCATCGTGGTCGCCGAGGGCTGCGGCGCCAACCTCGTGGGGACCAATGTCGAGCGCGATCCCTCGGGCAACATTCGCTACGCGAGCGCCGAGGCCGACATCGGCCCCAGGCTCCGCGACGCCATCACGGCGCACTTCAAGGGCAGCGCTCGCGAGGTCACTGTAAAATACATCGATCCTAGCTACATGATCCGCAGCGTCCCCGCCAACGCCCAGGACAGCATCTTCTGCGACGCGCTCGCCCGGAACGCGGTGCACGCCGGGATGGCCGGCAAGACCGGGATCATCGTCGGGCGCACCCACCGCGTCTTCACCCACGTGCCGCTCAGCCTGGTCACCAGCCACAAGAAGCGCATGGACCCTGACGGCGACCTCTGGCTGGCCGTCACCGAGACCACCGGCCAGCCTCGCCTCCGCTCGCCCGGCGCCCAGCGCAAGAGCGAGCCCTGCTTGCAAGCCCCCGATCCCGAGTGAGCCGGGCCCGTCAGGCCAGGTCGGCTGCCTCGACGTCGGCGACGGCGGCGGGGGGAGGGACGATCTCGATCATGCCCAGCCTGGCCGCGGCGAGGCAGAGGAAATATCCGAGATCGACCTCTCCGGCCTTCATGGCGAAATTGGCGCTACGCGGGCGATGATGGTGGTTATTCTGATAACCCTCGCCGAAGACGAACAGCGCGACGAAGGTGTTGTTGCGCGAATCATCGGGGGTCTCGAAGTTACGGTACCCGAACCTGTGGGCCAGGGCGTTCACCATCCACCCCTGGATGGGGTGAGTCATCATCCCCAGGTAGTAGGCCGCGCCCAGCAGCCAGGCGTGCCCGAAGAAGCCGAGCGCCAGGCCGACGGTCGCGTGCGCCACGTACGGCAAGAGCCATAGACCGCGCCGGTTCAGCCAGCTCACCTCGAAGCCGAGATCCTTCACGACGGCCGTCTCGGTCGGCTTCCCCTTGATCAGGCTCACCAGCACCCGGTTGTACGATCGCAGCTGCACCAGCATGAGCTCGAGCAGACCATTGTGGCTGGGGCTGTGAGGGTCCTCGGGGGTGTCGGAGTGGAGGTGGTGGAGCCGGTGCATACAGCTCCAGCCCTTGGGATCGAGCCCGGTCACCCAGTTGCCCGTGTGCACCGCAAGGAACCGAGTGAACGGTCGTAACTTGATTGCGCCATGGGTGAGCCCGCGGTGGTAGAGGACCGTGATGTAGAAGATGTTGAGCAGGTACGCTGCCATGAACACCGCCAAGCAAACCACGAGGTAGAGCAAGGTGACCGCCTTCCGATATCGAGATTTATTCAGTATACACATGTATACTGATTCTTGCAAGCTCCCCGTTTGCGCAGCGCGTCGAACCCGTGGCTGGATCTCGCCGTGAGCCGCCTCGAGCAGAAGGAGAGGACGAGGCGAAGGCTGATCGACGCGGCGCTCTCGCTGAGCGGGGAGCGGGGCTTCTCGGCGCTCAGCCTGAGGGAGATCGCCAAGGCTTCGGGCATAACGGCGACGGGCTTTTACCGTCACTTTCGGGACCTCGACGAGCTTGGCCTGGTCCTGGTCGACGAGGTGGCGCTGACGCTACGGCAGCTGATCCGCGAGGCGAGGAGCCGCTTCAACGCCCACGACGGGAGGACCAAGGCCTCGATCGCGGCCTTCATGGACTACGCGCACCGCAAGCCTCACCTGTTCCGGCTGCTGCTCGGCGAGCGGCTGGGAGGATCGACCGCGTTTCGCAGCGCCCTCCACGCGGAGATCGACCGGTTCGTCGCCGAGCTCAGCGAGGACCTGGAGGCTCAGGCCAGGGAGCTGGGCCAGCCGACCGATGACATCCCTCTGGCGGCCGAGGCCATCGTCGCCATCGTCTTCACGGTCGGGGCCGAGGTGCTGGAGCTGCCGCGCCACAGGCACGCGGGCCTCGCCGATCGGATCGTCAAGGAGGTCCGCCTGGTGCTCAAGGGCGCAGGCCTCCTGGACACTCCTCGCTCCGATTCCCCCCGACAGCCGACGGCTCCGGGATGAGTTCCTCGCCCTCCTGGGGACGAAAATATATACGGACGTTCAGGTGTCGTGTAGAAGGGCCTCCTCGATCCGACGAGGTCGAGAGCAAGGAGATGACGCGATGGCCGTGAAGCCGATTCCTGAGGGATACCACAGCGTGACGCCCTACTTGATCGTGAGGGGCGGCGCCAACGCGCTCGAGTTCTACAAGAAGGCGTTCAACGCCACCGAGGTGGTCCGGATGCCAGGCCCGGACGGGAAGCTCGGCCACGCGGAGATCCGGATCGGCGACTCCATGGTGATGCTCGCCGATGAACACACCGAAGCGGGGGCGAAGAGCCCGGAGAGCTTCGGCGGCTCTCCGGTTGGCATTTGCCTCTACGTCGAGGACGTGGACGCGCTCTGGCAGCAGGCCATTGCGGCCGGCGGCAAGGAGGAGCGTCCAGTCAAGGATCAGTTCTATGGCGACCGCTCCGGCACGCTCAGGGATCCGTTCGGCCACCAGTGGACGATCGCGACCCATACAGAGGACGTGAGCCCGGAGGAGATGGAACTCCGCATGGCCGCGGCGATGAAGGGCGGCTGATCGCGCTGCGCGCAGCCTCGCTACGGCCAAGGGGGACGGGCTCCCGCCATTGCCCACCGGGTTCGCCGATCACCCGGAGATATTGAAACCCGCCAGGGATATCTAGAGCGCCGACCTTCCATTCGGGAGGGTGGGCATCGCTCTCTTGCTTCTCCCCGTGATTTACAGGGACTGCGACCAGGCAAGGCTGGTCCGAAAGGAGTGGAGACATGCGGTGGCTACAAAATTCGGAGACGTCGTCTTGCGGGAGCGAAACCCGCCCGGCCAAGGAGTAGCCCACCAGCCGGTAGTGAGCCTTGCGACGGCGAAGGTAACGACGCCGGCGATGCGTAGGCACGCGAACGTGTGGGTGTCGTCTCTCACGCTATTCCACCGCCTGTCTCTCACGCTCTATCGTGAGTCCACCGGCTCGCTCTCTCGCATTGCGGGATCGGTTCCGCAGCAGGGAGGTGTCAGCACAAAGAGAGACGCCGGGGCGCCGCGCGACGAGCGCGAGCACCCCGGCGTGAGGGGGTTGCGGGCGATGGACGTCGGCGCAGCTCCGGATGGCCCACGAGCACCACGGTCAGGCGGTTCTCCGAGTCCATGGCGTAGTTGGTCAACAGGCGAAGATCCTCGAGCAGCTCGGTGCGCAGGTGGTGGGCCTCATCGATGATGAGCACTGGGCGCAGACGGTTCTCGGCGCACAGGCGCGACACCTCGCCGCGGATCTGGCGGAAGAGCGCGGCGCGATTTCGTTCGGTGGGCAGTCCCATCTCCCAGGCAATGGACTTGTAGAGGTCCATCACATTGCCTGTCGTCATCGAGACATAGAGCACGCGATAAAGGCCCGAGTGCAGACCGGCCACGAGACGACGGCACGTGGTGGTCTTGCCCGAGCCACTGTCGCCGGTGACGAGGCCGATCCCGCGCATGTCGATGAGGTGGCGCAGGCGGGCGCTGAGCTCGGCGAGGGAAGCGGACTCGAAGAGGTCGTCGGCCGCGAGGTCCTTGTCGAAGGGGTGGCGCGTGAGCGCGAAGTGCTTGCGGTACATCAGAAGAGATCCTCATCCTCGTCGTCGACGAGGTCGCGCATGGCGAGGCCCACGGGGACCTCGACGTCGGCCCCCTTGGAGATTTCGAGATTCTTGGTGGTGCTCGTGCGCTTGACATGGCAATTGGCCAGGACGTCGGCGCGGCGCGCGAGCTCGACGCGACGGCCCTGGTGCCAGACCTCCAGGGTGCGCTTGTCGGGCTTTTTCGCCCCGTCGAAGCGCAGCGTGACGCGCTCGCCGACGAGGGCGGCGTCGACCTCGAAGGCGACGCCGTCGAGGGTGACGGTGCGGTCCTTCTGCACGCTCCTCCGCTGCTCGGCAAGGAAGTGATCGCCGAGATCGGCGGCGGGCATGCGTACCCCCTCGCTGGTGCGGGCCCACTTGTTGGCCGGCGTCTCGTCGCCGAGGCCGCGGTGCGGAGCGTGGTGGTACTCGCCCTCGACCCAGGCGGCGAGTGGGCGATTCATCGTGTCCAGAGAGACGAGTTGTGCGGGGCCCAGCAGCGGCAAGAGCTGCAGGCGTACGGTGCGGAACCAGCGCTCCATCTTGCCTTTTCCTTGGGGCTGGTAGGGCTTGGCGTGGATGAGCGCGATACCCAACTTCGCGCACACGACCGACAGCTGCTTGGAGCGAAAGGCCGAGCCGTTGTCGACGTACAATCGCTTGGGGATGCCGCGTCGGCGCACGGCCTGCTCGAACGCGGCGAGGTAGCTCACGGCCCCCTCGGAGAAGGTGAAGACCGCGCAGGGCACGAGCCGGGTCGCGTCGTCGATGAATGCGATGAGGTAGGTCTGTCGCGGCCGGCCTGCGTCACGAATCTTCGGTCCGTACATGACATCGCTCATCCACAGATCGCCAGCGCTCTCGTGCTCGAAGCGGCGCCGGTCCTTGCTCGTAGGATCGTCGGGGTTCTTCTTCATGAGCCCTCGGCGCGCCAGCAGGCGGTGCACGGTCGACTCGGGCAGCACGATCTCGTCGCCGAGGGTGTCGGCGTGCCGGGCGCGTGCGGTCCTGAGGAGCATCGGGATCGACAGCTCGGGCGAGTCCTCCTTCATCTGGCAGAGAAGATCGACCACGCACGAGGGGATCGAGCGCGAGGTCCCAGGCCCTTTGGCTAACGTATCGCTCGTCGGAGAGCGGGCACTTCCACAGTAGTTGCACGGCACCGACCGAGCTCGCGCGTGGACCAGACGCGCGGGCTCACTCCTTTTGTTGATCCATGCTCACGCGCCTTGCCCTCCCACGGTCAAGGGTCGTGG
>SXGT01587823.1_pt1 | contig 16367 bp, 16 predicted proteins | sample 3176221 | NCBI WGS metagenome assembly SXGT01 (sample SAMN11356862, study PRJNA531348) | freshwater metagenome | isolation source: freshwater sample F1-120 | place: China: Fuxian Lake, Yuxi | collected 2017-12-25 | reverse complement strand
GACGAAGTCTTCGACCACCTGCATTTGGCCGATGCGGTCGTCTTCCTTGGCGGGCCCTTTCCAAACGACTTCGACGTCGAGTTCGCGCGCGGCTTTCTCGGCGCCCGCGTGAATCGACTTCCAGAATTCGTGAGTCGTGCCCTTAGGCACTACGGCGATGCGGAGCCGGCCGGCCGAAGGGGCGGGCGGTTTGCCGCCGTCGCCGCAACCTGCAGCCGCGAATGAGACGATCAACGACAACGTCGCCAGAGCGACGCGCACGTTCATGAATGAAAAACGATTCGGCACGGGCAGGCTCCCACGAAGGGGGCGAAGTCTACCCTGACCCGCCTCAGGCGTAGCCGAGTTCGTCGATGCGATCGTCGTCGAGACCGAAATGATGGCCGATTTCGTGCACGACCGTGCGCCGAATCTCCTCCAGAAGCTCGGCCTCGTCGGCGCACATCTCGAGATGCGCTCGTCGAAAAACATAGATCGTGTCCGCCGGAGGCGCGGGATCGTCCTCGAAACGCTCGGTGATCGGAACCCCGTCATAGAACCCGAGGATGTCGGCGTCCTCCGGCGGAAGCTCCCATTCCCGGAGCTGAGCCTTGGTCGGTGCGTCTTGAACGACGACCCGGAGCGCGGTGACGACCGAGCGGAACTGCAGCGGTACCGCCCCCAGAGCTTGTCGCACGGCCTCGGCGAAGCGGGCGGAGTTCATGGTCGGATCGTGCCCGCTCGGGGAGGGAAGCTCAAGCCCCGGGCGGCACGGCCGACAACGAGAGCGAGGTGCCCTGCGTGAAAGCCCCCGCCGTAAGCCGCGTCCTGCTCGTCGACGACGACGACGCCGTCCGACGCTGTCTCGCCGGAGTCTTGCAGGATGCGGGGTACCACGTGACCGCCGTGGGCGAAGCGATCGAAGCCGTCCGTGCGGCCGCCGCCGAGCCGTTCTCCGCCGTTCTTTGCGACCAGCATCTCGGCCCGTCGAGGGGAACCGACGTGCTGCGCGAGATCGTCGGCCTCAAACCGGCCTTCGCAGCCCGCTTCATTCTCATGAGCGGCGGACTTGCCGACGCCGAGGACGACCGCGCCCGGGCGTTCGCCGAGGCCCGCCCCGAGCGCTATCTGGAAAAGCCCTTCATGAACGACGCGCTCTTGGCCGTCTTGGCGCACGTCGTTGCGCCGACCCGAAAGCCCGTCCCCGCGGTGTGACCGCCGCACCCCGGAGGCTCGATCAAAGAAACGCGACCGGGGCGAAGGCCGCGCCGAGCACATGCTTCGGTTCCGTTCCGAGGACGCCTTGAAGCAAGGTGGCGTAGACGCTGCGGAAATCCGTCGTGAACCGCGGATCTCCTCGCTCCAAGTCGACGAGGTCGGGATTCCTTCCGTACAGTCCGCCCTTCACCTCGCCGCCGACGACGAACAGACACGACGCCGAACCGTGATCGGTGCCGGCCGAACCGTTCTCCGCCGCGCGACGTCCGAACTCCGAATAGACGAGCGTCGTGACTCGGCCGTCGAGTTTCTGCGCGGCAAGGTCGGCGTAGAACGCCGTCAGACCCTCGTCGAGTTGGGTCATCAGCTGATCATGCCGCGGCCTTTGGTTCACATGGGTGTCGAAGCCGCCGGTCTCGAGCGAGAACACCTTCACGCCGAGTCCGGCCTTCACGAGCGCCGCGGTCGTATGGAGCGCACCGGCTAGGCCGGTCCGCGGGTACGTCGCCTGCGCTTTGTAGCGGGCCGCTGCGGCGCGCACGGCGGCCGAGGACGCTTGCGCTTCGAGCAGCGTGCGCCGGATCTTGCCGAGCGCGCGGTCGCGGCCGGCCCGCGGCGCGAGTTCGTCGTCGCTGGCGTCGTTTAGCGCCGCCGTCTCCGCAGCGCCGCCGAGCCACCGATAGGAATCCGGAGTCTCGAAGACCGCGGGCGGGCGACGCTTCGCAGTCATGCTGTAAGGCGCGGTTTTGCCGACGTGCACCGTCGACGTCGGGCCCGCGACGGCGTCCGGCAGTCCGTCGGCATAGCGGCCGATCCAACCGGTATCGACCGCGCGGCCGCGAAGATCGGCCGTGTGCCAGATCTCGTAGGACTCGAAATGCGAGCGGTTCGGATCGGGATAGCCGACCCCGCGCACGACGGCCGCCCGACCGCCGTCGTAGAGCTTCTTCAGCCCCTTGAGGTTCGGGTGCAATCCTGTCGCGTCGTCGAGTTTGAGCACGGTCGAAGGTTCGATGCGGGTCGCTTTCCGGAGTCGATGGTAGGCCTCGTCCGCGTAGGGGACGACGGTCGAGAGCCCGTCGTTGCCCCCCGAGAGCTGGAGCAGCAGGAGCACCTTCCCGTCGTTCGTGAAGGAGGCGGAACCGAACGTCGCGGCGGCGAGATCGCCTGCGGCGAAAGCGGAGCCGACGCCGGCCGCGACGCGTAGAAAAGTCCGACGTGAAAGAGTCATGGCGTCTCCGTTCAACCGAGTTGCGCTTCAGGAAGGCTCAAGATCAAGTGGAGCAGCCGCCGATGCGCGCGTTCGCTCACCGGGCCCCGCACGATGAACCGGCCGTCGATGCATGAAGCCTTGACGTAGGACACCAGTTCGGCGCGGGCTTCGGCCGAAACCGGGGCGGAAAGGAAACGGTCGCAAAGGACGTCCACCGCCTGCTCCGGAGTTTCGACGGCGGCCGTTTCGAGCAGGCGCCCGACTTCGAAGTCCGGCTTCCAAACGAGCGGCTCGCGTCCGTAGCCGCCTTGCAACTCGCCCGACGAGCGTCGAAAGAGATCGGTCTTGATCGCGTCCGCGCCGTCGACCATCGCGAGCGCCAGATTGCCGCGGAGCAGCATGGCCGACGTCGTCATCCACGACTCGCCGCCTTCCCAGCCCTTGACGTTCGGCGGCGCGAAGAGCGACTGCCCGAGCAGATCAGCGGCGGCGGCGACGAGCCGGCCCGGCGGCTTTCGCCCGGGGAATTTCCGCGCCATGGCGACGCCGAACTCGACGGGCCCGAGGATGCGGCCGAACATGACGTCGTCCGCGTAGAAGGCCGGATCGAGGAACAGCGAACGAAAGACGGGCCGCAGGCTCCAGTCGTTTGCGCGGAGCAGCGCGGCGTACTTGGCGATCAGGGCGGGCGACGGGTCCGGCGCGACGAAGAACGAGAGCATGCGCGACGCGACGAACCGCGGCGCGGCCTCCTCCGCGAGCAGGATGTCCAACACGTCGTCGCCGTCGAAGCGGCCGGTGCGGCCGAGCACGGTCTTCGTCCCGAAGTCGTGCTGCCTCGCGTTCAACACGAACCGATCGCCTTCGGCGCGCCAGCCGGTGAAAGCCCGCGCGGCCTCTTTGACGTCGGCCTCGGTGTAGTTCCCGACGCCGAGCGTGAAGAGCTCCATCACCTCGCGGGCGAAGTTCTCGTTGGGCGCCTGCTTTTTGTTGTCGTCGTTGTCGAGATACGCGAGCATCGCCGGGTCGCGGGCGATCTCGTGCAGCATGGTGCGGAACGAGCCGAGCGCGTTCCGACGCAGCGTCTCCGCTTGCGCGATCATGTGGGCGGAGTTCTTGACGTCGCGCTGGCTCGACGTGAAGTGGCCGGCGAAGAACAACGTGAGCTTCTCGACGGCCGGCGACTCGGACGAGATCATGCGCTCGATCCAAGCGTCGCGATAGCGGAGGAGTTGCTCGCCGTCCTTCTGCCGCGCCGCGGCGGTCAACTTCCGGCGCTCGGCCGGATCGAGTTTGCGGCCCTCGGCCCGCACCGCCTTCCGCGCCTCGGTACGGACGTCCTGCACCGGGAACGGCGCGGCCGCCGCCGTCTCCTCGAGAGCGCGGTCGAGCAGGAAGTCGACCGTCGCCTCCCGGCCGCGGGCCGTCGCTGCGGCGATCTCCTCCGGCGTGCCGCCGAATCCGATTCGATTCAAGAGGTGCTCGGCCTCGTCCTTCCCGAACGGCCGGTCGGCCGACTGCGCCCGAATCGCGGGCGATACGAGCAAAGCCAAGGCGACGAGAATCGCGGCGGGGAGGGGCATACGGAGACTCCGAAAGGCGACGGCCACGGCGCGATCATAATCGGTTGCGGCGGAATGGGGGTTGCGACGGAGCGTCGGTTGCATTAATCCGGCGACCGTGACCGCGACTTCCACCGCTTCGACCGACGTCCCGTCCTCCGGTTGGCGGACCGCCCGCGGCCCCTACCGGGTCGCGCCGCTCGGCGCCCATACCGATCACCAGCTCGGGCATGTGATCGGCTTCACCATCGAACCGGCGGTCAAACTCAAGTTCCGGTCGCGGAACGACCGCGAGATTCGCGCCGTGTCGCGCGACTTCCCGGGAGAGGAGGCCTTCGTCCTCGGCGCCGAAGGCCCGCCGACCGGGACGTACGGCGACTATCTTCGGGGCGTGGCGGCCGGTCTCGGCCGCCTTCACCCGCTTCACCGCGGTATGGACGTCGAGATCGCGGGCGAGCTCCCGTGCGGCGGCGTGGCGAGCAGCGCGGCGTTGCAATGCGCCTTCCTCTTGGCCTTAGCCGAGACGAATTCCCTGTCGCTCGACAAGGCCGCGGCGATGCGGCTCGTCGTCGAGGCCGAACGAAGCTACGCGGGCGTCGCCGTCGGGCTTTTGGATCCCGCCGTAATCCTCTACGGCGAGCCGGGCAAACTCGTCTCCCTCGATTGCAAAGAAGGACTGCCGCGCGCGCAGCGGCTGGCGCGGTCTTTGCCTCGCTTTCGTTTTCTGCTGGTGTCGTCGGGCGTCGTACGCGACCTCCGCGACGGCCGGTACAACGAGCGAGTGGCGGAATGCCGGAACGCCGCGCGGTTGCTCGGCTCGACCGGCGATCCGCCCGTCCTTCGCGACACCACGCTCGAGGACTTCCGTCGGAAGCGGAAGACCCTACCTCCGATCGAGGCTTCCCGGGCCGAGCACGTGCTTTCCGAGAACAAGCGCGTCCGTGACGGATTGGCGGCATTGCAGCAGGGCGACCTGCGGACCTTTGCGGCTTTGGTCGACGCTTCGGGCGACAGCATGACGATGAGTTTCGGCGCCGGCGTCCCAGAGACCGTGCTGTTGCTGCGGCTTCTTCGAGCGGCGTCCGGGGTCTTGGCGGCGACGTACTCCGGCGCCGGCTTCGGAGGCAACGTGCTCGCGATCGCGGCGGCGGACGTCGATCCGGCCCGGGTGCTCGACGCCGTCCGCGGCCCGTATGCCGCCGCATTCCCGGACGCGGCCCGCGGTCTTTCGGCGACGGTCGCCGACATCGGCGACGGGGCGAAAATCCTGGCGTCGGACGCATGAGCGCCGAAACGCCGACGGAAGGCGCGAAACGGCAAGCGCGATCCGCCGTGAAAGAGGCGGCGGCACGCATGGTCGCCGTGCTCCGCGCCTACCCCGCGGAGCGCGGCGCTCGGGAACTCCGCGGCGTCGGATCCCCGCGGGATTGGCCCCTCCGCTGGTGCCTCTTGGCGGAAGCGGTCGGCGAAGCCTTCGACGACATGCCGCGGCCGGATCCTCGTTCGAACCGCGGGAAGACCGATTGGGGCGGAAGGATGCGGCTCGTTTGGACGCGGGCGACCGATCGTTGGCCGGCCGACCCTTTTTGGGACGACCGCGTCGACCCGCGCGGGCTCGTTCTCCCCGAAGAAGCGCAGAGGCAAAGAATCGGCGCCGCAGCGGCGGCGTTCTTAGCCGCGCTCGACCGTCAGACGGATTACGGGTTTCCGGAGACCGTGCCGCATGCGGTTTTCGGGCTCTTGTCCGCGACCGACTGGGCCGGATTGCTGCTCGTCTACGCGACCGACGCCGAGCGCCGCCTGCTGCGCGCATCCGTCTGAGCGGATCCGCTCACCCAAGCGTCCGGCCGACTCCGGGACGGCAGGAGCCGCGTTCGACGTCCTGCGTCGATTGATCGGGCCCGCCCGTTGCTACATGATGGCCGCCACGCGCCGCGATCCTCGCCGGCGCACCGCTTCGCACTTCCCTTCAGCCACGGGTCCCGCGTGATCGAAGTCGACCGCCTCACGAAGAGTTTCGGCAGCTACACGGCGCTGCACGGCCTTACGTTCGCCGTCAAAAAGGGCTCGGTCACGGGCTTCCTCGGCCAGAACGGGGCCGGCAAGACCACGACGCTCCGCATTCTCGCGTGCTTCCTGCCGCCGACTTCGGGCTCGGCTCGCGTGGCGGGCTTCGACACCGTGAAAGGCTCCGCCGACGTCCGTCGACACGTCGGATATCTGCCGGAGTCCGTGCCGCTTTATCCGGAGCTTCGCGTCGACGAGTACCTGCGCTTCCGCGCCCGGCTGAAAGGGGTGCCGGCGAAGGACGTCACGCCCGCGATCGAGGAAGCGGCGAAGCGCTGCCTCCTCTCGGATGTGCTCCGCCGCCCCATCGGGAATCTCTCGAAGGGTTTTCGCCAGCGCGTCGGGCTCGCGGACGCCATCGTCCACCGCCCGGCGGTCTTGATCCTCGACGAGCCGACGTCCGGACTCGATCCGACGCAGCGGGTGGAGGTCCGTTCGATGGTGAAGGAACTCGGCGCCGAGCGCACGGTCGTCGTCTCGACCCACATCCTTCCGGAGGTCGAGGCGACCTGCGACCACGTGGTGCTCGTGCACAAAGGCGTCGTCGTCGCCGACCGCCCGCTCGTCGAGTTGCGCGACCGCGGCCGCATGCGGCTTCGCTTCGACGGTGCGACGGCGGAAGGCGCCGTACGCGAAGCGGACGGCGTCTTCCGGCTCGACGTCGCCGACCAAGCCGAGGGTTCGCGACGCGCCGCGGAGATCATCCGCGGGGGAGGCCGGCTCTTGGAGTTCGCGCCCGCCGCGGAGAGCCTCGAATCCGTGTTCGCCCGCCTCACGGGTCGGAGCGACGCATGACTCATACGTTCCTGCTCATGCGGCGCGAGCTGCGCAGCGCCTTCGTCACTCCCACGACCTGGCTTACGCTCGGCGCGGCGTGGTTTCTCATGGGGTTCTTCTTCATGAGCATGATCGGGGGTTCCGGGGGCGAGCTCCGCGACGCGATCGTCGGCGTCTTCGGGGCGTGGTGGTGGGTGCAGTTCTTCCTCGCGCCGCTCTTTTGCATGAAACTGCTGAGCGACGAGCGGCGGACCGGCACCTTCGAAACCCTGATGACGGCGCCGGTCGCCGACCACGAAGTCGTACTCGGAAAGTTCCTCGCGGCCTTGGTCCTCTTGTCGCTCGGACTCGCGTCCTGCCCCGTGCTCTCGGCCCTCGTGCTCCCGTTCGAGGGCAGGCCGGATGCGGGCCAGCTTCTGGCGGGCGTCCTCGGAGGCCTCGGTACCGGCTCCGTTCTCACGGCCGTCGGCGTCTTCGCGTCGGCGCTGACGTCGTCCCAGATCTTCGCGGCATTCCTCACGCTGGTGCTCAACACCGCGCTCTCGGCGCTGCCTTCGGTCGCGGCGGCCGAACTTCCGCGCGAACACTTCCTCGTTCGCGCCCTCGCGCGCGGGTCGCTGCCGGCGCAGCTACGGGAAGGTTCGGAGGGAGTGCTCGACCTCAATCACGTCGCGTTCCAGATTACGGCGAGCCTCTTGTTCCTGCTGTTCGCCGTCCGGGCGTTGGAGTCGCGCAAATGGCGGTGAACGACGGCGGGCTCTCCCGCTCCGCGCGTTGGACGATCGGCGTCAACGTCGTCCTCATCTGCGGGCTCGGCGTCACGGCGGCCGTGCTCGTGCTCGGGCTCGTACAAACGCTGTCCTATCGCTTCGACCTCCGGGCGGATCTCACGCGCGACGCCCGCTACACGCTGTCTCCCGAGGCGGACCGGATCCTGCGCGGGCTCGACCGCGATATCGAGATCCGTTTCGCTTTCGGTCGCGACGACGACATCCAGCGAAGGACGCTCGATCTAGCCGGCAAGCCCCGCGACGATCTCTATCGGACCCACTATCGGCCTCTCGTCGAACAGGCGGCCGACCGCGTGCGCCGCACGCTCTCGGAATGGACCAACGCCTCGTCCCGCGTGGCGGTCGAGATCATCGACGCCGACGCCGCCCCTCAGCGCATCTACGACTTGGCGGTCGAGCGTCAGAAGAAGCCCGGCGAACTCGTGAACCGCGTCTGGCTTCGGCGCGGCGACGAAGAGCGATCGATCCCGCTCACGCGCTTCGTCGGCATCGACTGGGGCTACTTCCCTCCGGATCCGCGCGGCGCGCCTTCGCCGCCGCAGATCGACGGCAAATGGCGCGTCCAAGCCGAGCTCACGAACGTGCTGCGCGGCCTCGCCGCCGGAACGACGGTCAAGGTGCGGCTGCCGAAAGGCAAGCGTGCGTTGCTCGAAGCCGAAGACGACGAGTCGTCGTCCGTCCGAGCCTTGCTCAAATCGCAAGGATTCGAGCCCGTCGCATGGAGCGCAAAGGACGGACCGCCGGCCGACGGCATCGTGGTTCTCGCCGCGCCCGCCGCAGGCCTCGACGCCGACGACCTCCTCGCGCTGAAGGCGTTCGAGGCCGCCGGCGGACGGCTCCTCTTGGCCGCGGATCCGCGACGTGCGGAGGACTTCGGCGCGTTGCTCGAGCCCTATGGATTGAAGATCGTCCAAGGCGCCGTCGAGGATCCCGTACACGGCGCGATCGACGATCCGCGCCTGTTGCGTTCGTCCGGATTGTTCGCCGGCTCGCATGAGATCGTGCGCGGGCTGTCCCGACGCGCGGTGCTCGCGCTCGAAACGGCGCGACCGATCCTGGACGAAGGAGTCCGGGCGCCCGGCGCCGTCCGCGAACCGATCTTGCGCGCCTCCGCGGAGGCGCGGGTCCTCCCGATCGAGTACGCCCCGCAAACGGGCGTCGCCGAGGTCACGGTCGGGGATAAGCGCGACGCACGCGACGCCTTTCTCGGACTCGCTTGCGAGCGTCCGGTGGACGGAGGCCGAAAAAGCCGAGTGGTCGTCCTCGGGGGTGCGGGACCGGTCGACAAAAACCTGCTGGCGGCGGGGGTCGCAGTCGCGAACCGCGACTTCCTCCTCAACTGCCTGAATTGGCTCGCCGAGAAGGCGACGTCGGCGGGTGCGCTCGAATCGGACGTCCCGGGATCCCGCGTCGAGCCGTCCCGGCGGCTCGACGGCTTCGTCACCCTCTTCGCGCTCGGGCTCTTCCCGGCAGGTTTCGCCGTCTTGGCGCTCGTCGTCTTCCTTCGCCGCCGCAACTGATCCCATGTCGCCGAAAACCACCGTCTTCCTCGTCGTGCTCGTGCTATCGGCCGCCGTCACGCTTTGGTTTCTGAACCGCGCGGATCCTCCGGTCGACGCGGCGGCGCGGCGGTTGTTTCCAGGCCTTGCGTCGGAGGACGTGCGCGAATTCCGCTTCGAAGGCGGCGGCGACGACGGCTTGGTCCTCGTCCGGCGCGCCGACGGTTTCTACGTCGAACGACCCGGAAAGCCGACGCGACGCGCACGTAACGAACGGATGGAGGTGGCGCTCCGCGCGGTCGGCTCCGCCGCATATCTGAATGCGCGCCCGGACGTGAAGCCCGCCGACGACGTCGGCTTCGGACTCGATCCGAGCCGTCGCCGTTCGGTGGTCGCGGTCGCTTCGGACGGGCGACAGTCCCGCCTCGACGTCGGAGCCCCGGTCCGCGCCGGCACCGTCATCGCGCGGCAGGGGAAGCTCGGACCTGCGGTCGAAATCGACTCCGTCCTCGTCTCCGATCTGTTCCCCGGGGGCGAAGCTTGGATCGATCCGCGCTTGATCCCCTGGTACTCGCCTTCCGTAATGAAATTTCGAGTCTTCGACCGGAAGGACGGAGGCCGAAGCTACGGCGCCGTCCGCCAATCCGGCCGGTGGTTTCTGCAAGAGCCGACCGCCGTACGCGGCGATCAGACCGCGCTCGACGCATTGATCGCGCACTTGTGCGCCGTGGAGGCGGCGGGCCCCGCGCCTTCCGCGACGGCGCCGGTCGTCGTCGCCCGCGTGCGGCTTGAATTCAAAGAAGGCGGGAGCTTGGACGTCGCCTTCGGCGCGTTGCAGGACGGCAAAGCGGCGGCGCGCGCCGAACCCGACGGAAGTTGGGAGCAGATCGACGGAGGGCTGATCGACCGCCTGCTCTGCGATCCCGCCTTGCTGCGGACGCGGCGGCTCGTCGACACTGAAGCCGGCCGCATCGTCGAGATTCGTTTGCAAGAGAACGACGGACCGGCCGAACGCGTCGTGCGCCTCGGGACGGCGTTCGTCTTCGTCGCACCGGATTCCTTCCGCTGGCTCGTACCGGAGCATCTCGCACCGGGAGCGCGGCCGGATTCGAGACCGACGGCGCCGTTCACGCTCGATCCGACCGCAGGGCTCCGCTTCGTCGAGGCGATCGGCGATATCGAAGCCGTCGATTTCCCGCCTACGGCGACCGACTTCCCGGTCGAGTTCGGGCTCGTCGTCGTAGCCGCAAGCGATGCGGGCGGCGCAGTGCGCGTCGAAAAGCGGCTCGAGTTCGGACCGGAAGCCGAAGGTCGCCGCTTGATCCGTACATCGGACGGCGTCGTCGCAGCGGTCAGGTCCGCGGACGTCGCTTTCCTGCGACGGCCCTTCTACTCGCGCTTAGGCCGCTCCGTGACCGCGACGATGCCGCATTGCATCATGGCGGCCGAGATCGTGACCGCGGACGGCCGGACGATTTCGCTGAAAGCGGTCGACGTGAAGGACGGCAGGACGGTTTTCGAACACACCGATACGAAAGAGTCGGCGGCGTCGAAACGGCTCCCGCCGGACGCCCTCGACGCTCTCCGGGCGAAGCTCTCGTCGTTGACCGTCAAGGACTACGCGGCGTTCGGCGTCCTACCGGAGCACGGTCTCGAGCGTCCGTACCTTCGCGTGCGCTTCCGGGACACGACGCAGAAATACGAAGGGCGTCCGGAATTGGACGCAGCCGGAGCTTGGATCGAATGGCGCATCGGCGGAGACGCCGGAGGGGGCATGCGCTACGGCGAAACGTCGAATCACCCGGGGTTGGTCTTCCGCACCGAACCCCGCGATCTGGATCCTTTGCTCGATTTCTTGAATTCCTGAGGACGAGCCGTCGGCGGGTCGGTCAGCGATCTAAGACCTCGTTGCAGGATGCGCTCCGTCGCCGGATCGATCGGACCGCGCCGCCAATCGATCGCGAGGCGCCGCACGAAGTCGGGCCGCGACTTCGCGGCGTCGTTCAGCCAATTGCCGACGGCCTTCCGGACGTACTCGCTCGGATCCGAGCGCACTTCTTCGAGCAGCGGCAGCGCCGCTTCGGGCCGCTCCTTCAAGAATTCGAGAGGAAACGTCCAGACGCCGCGAGGGCGCGAGCCTTCGATCGCCGCGCGTCGCACCCCGGGGTCCGGGTCGACCACCCAACTCGTGAGCAAGTCGAGCCCGCCCGGCAGCGCGTCGCGGAGCTCCGAGCGGAACACCTCCCAGGCGATCTCCCGGACTCCCATGTTGCGATCGCCTGCGAAGGGCCGGGCGAAGGAGAGTTTCTCGCTTAGGTCCGCCTCGTCGTCCGCGGCGACCGAGGACGCCGCCAGCGAACGAACGACGTCCGAACGATGGGTCGCGAGACGGGCGAACGCGGCGCCGGCGCGCTTCGGCGGAAGGGCGCGCATGGCCGCTAAGAGGTCGCTCGCCGCCGCACGCTGTCGCCGTAAGAACGGGACCCCTTCTTCGATCCGAGCCGCGGCGAGGCGGACGAGACCTGCAGCCGCGTCCCCGAGACCGCAGGAGGGGAGGACGGCCGAAAGCAAGGCCGGAAGGTCGATCGCCAACCATTCGACCAACGTGACCGTTTCATCCAGGCCGCGGTCGAGCGCGGATTTCACGTCCGTGGGGATTCCCTGACGAGTGCGCGCGCCTTTGCGGACGACGGGCGGAGGCGTCAGATACGGGCCCGCCGGCGGCCGCCGCCAGGGCTTTCCGCCGTCAGTCATTCGAGATTGGCGTGCCGGCGCTCCATCTCGGCGGCCGTTGTTCCTCGCTCGGCCATGAGATCCAGCACGATCAAGTCGAGCAGAAGCAGCGACGCCTGTTCGAACAGAGTCCGCATCGGTTGGAGTAGTGCGGGGACGTCCGGTCCTGCGGCCGGGTTCGGAGCGGCGGCCCCGGCGGAAGGCATGGTCGGAGGCAGGAGGACGCGCAGCGCCGCCGCCTGAGTCAGCGGCGCGAAGACCGCGCCGGTCACCAAGGCGAGGCGCGCCCCTGCGGCGATCGCACGCCGGGCGATCGACAGCACCGATTCCGTGCTGCCGGAACCTGAGATCGCGACCAGCAGGTCTCCGACGCCGATCGCAGGCGCCGTGACATCGCCGACGACATGGACTCTGAGGCCGAGGTGGGCGAGCCTCATTGCGAACGCGCGCGCGACGAGTCCGCTCCGACCGGCGCCGATCGCATAAACGGTCTTGGCCTCGCAGATCGCCTTGCCGAACGCACGACGTTCTTCGCCGTCGACGGCACGCAGAACGCGGCCGAGATCGGCGAGGAGATGATCGGGATCGCGGGAGGGCATGGGATCCCGCCGATCAACGGCCCGTCGGCGGCGTCGCCGGAACGGATGCCGGGCGCGAAGCCGGCGCGGCCGGGCCGGAACGGGTCCGCTTGGTCGCAAAGGAACCCACGAAGTCGACCACCGTATTCGCGTACTCCATCCGACGGACGCCGTTCTTCGTTCCGAACTGGACGATGCCGCCCTGAAGTTGCGCGGAGAAGGACTTGGACCGCCCGCCGAGACGCAGCGTCGTCACGTGATAAGGGCCGCCTTCCGGATCGTCGAGTTCGACCGACGTCGTCTGCGCGCCCCATGGGGCGACCGGTTCCAGCCTCTTCCAAAGCCGTTCCCAGTCCGCGACCGAAGCCTCGCCTTCCAACCGCCCGTCGCGACCGTCGTAAGACACCGCGATTTTTCCGTCGACGCAGGCGACCAAACGAACGTCCGGCACGGCTTCCGGCGCGGAGCTTCTACGAGTGGTCATCCGGACTTCGCCGTCCAAGAGACGGTTCGGATCGGCCGGGTCTCTGAGCGGACCGGACGACCCGCAACCCGCTAGCAGCAGCAGTCCGACGGACGTCGCAATCGAAAGGCGCATCATGGGACGATCTCCGCAGCTTCGAACACGGGGCCTTCTTGACACGCTTTGCGATATCCGCCGGAACCGTCGGCTTTGGGGACCACGCAGGCGTTGCAGACGCCGTAGCCGCAGGCCATGAGTTCCTCGACGGAGAGATGAGCGCGGAAACCGTGCGCGGCGGCGAGCCGCTTGACGGCCGAGAGCATCGGCGTCGGACCGCAGGCGAAAGCTTCGATCGTTCCGAGATCGCCCAAGCATGCGGCGAGCGCGTCGGTCACGAATCCGCGCCGGCCGACGGAACCGTCGTCGGTCGCTTCGACGATCGTGACGCCGGAACGGCGGACGAAGTCTTGGATGTAGATCTCGTCCTTGTTGCGTCCCGCGAGAAAGAGATGGACGTCGGACGACCGGCCCTTGAAGGGACCGGCCAAGAGTTCGCGCACGTGATAGGCGAACGGCGCATTGCCGATGCCGCCCGCAAGCAGGACAGGACGATGGCCGGGCGTCGGATCCGGGAATCCGTTGCCGAGGAGGCCGAGGAGATGGACTTGATCCCCCGGACGAAGGGTCGTCATGAGTCCGGTGGCGCGTCCGGCCGGCTTATACAGGATCTCCGTGACCACCGTGCCGTCTGCGGCCGGGACGACGTCCGAGATGCTGAACGGCCGGGGAAGGAGCGGGTCCGTTCGTCCTTGAAAACCCAGCATGACGAAACGGGCGGCCCGCGCCCCGCGGCGGATCGCGTCGTAACGCAATCCTAAGCGCCACATGGCGGGACGCACTTGCTCATTGAAGAGAACCGGGACGGTCTCCCGATCCATCGCACAGCCGACGATCCCCATGGCCGAGCTTATCGCGGACCGGGCCTCTCGCCCACGAGCCCGAGCGCGGAAGCTTCATCCGTGATTTGGCGGCCCGCACGGCTCGAGTAGACGAAGACCGCGATGAGCACCGCGACGAGGGGAAGCGTCATCGGCGTCCAGGGAAGGCTGACGTTCGGATTGAACGGCCCTGCGATCGCGATGCGCGCGCTTTCCTCAATGATCCAAAGGAAGAGGGCGAGAACGGGGATCGGCAGAAAGGCGAGCAGCGAACAAAGCGGGCGGACAGCCCGACGTCGGGCGGCGGCGGGGAGGGCCAAGAACAGGGCTTTCTTCGGCAAGTTCACCAGGTCGGGCGTTTTCTCGGCCATCGCCGGAAGCCCGAAACCAAGGGCCAATAGGGCCGGAACCAAGATCGAAGCCAATCCCGGAAGCCAATAAAGCGATGACGGCGGACCGAACCGGTCGGGCCGACCGTCGAACGCGAAATGAACCGGCACCGGAAACTCGACGATCGAAACGAGCCAAGCCGTGCGCGCCCACAGGACTGCGAGCGCTGCGGCGTACCAGATAAGAACTGAACGCGACATGGTCTTGAGGTTACGTCGAAGAGCGGGCGGGCGTTACTGCTGCAGAATCTTGGCCGCGATCAGCATCGCGATCATGACGCCCGTCAGACTCTCGCCTGCGATCAGGCCGGACGCGATCGGCGTGACGTACTTCTCTGCGAACGCCGCCCGACGCCGACGGAGAAGCTCCGCCAAAGCCCCGCCGAGGAACATCGAGATCGCATTGCTGCCCGGCACCACCATGGCGATCCCGACCCCGGAGGGCGAGGGCAGCCAAGGCTTCACGCGCTTCGGCGCGAATTTCTCGAACAGGGCCAACGCGACTCCGAGAAGAAGCCCGACGACCACGGCCGAACGGGCTTCGGGCCCGAGCGCCCCGACTCCTCCCGCGAAGGCCTTGGACACTCCGGCCCAGACGACGCACGAAGGCGCGGGCCAAGCGTCGCCGCCGAGGGCTTCCGGATCGGGGATGAGCAAGTTGAAAGCAGGGACGATCACGGCCGCGCCCGCGCAGACGCCGGCGATTTGCGCGAAGAACTGCGCGCGCGGCGATCCCCCGAGGAGCTTGCCGGTTTTCAGCGTCGTCAAGAGGTCCGCCGCATGTAGGCCGACCCCGCCGGTGACGTTCGCGCTCATGATGTTGCCCGCGAGATTCCCGGGCGTCAGCACGCCGTATAGAAGCTGCGTCACCGGTCCGAGCGCCTTCGTCGGCGTGACGTCCGTCTCGCCGGTGACGCGCGCCGCGACGAACCCCATGAGCACCGACAACGGCGCGGCGATCGCGCCGGCCCACAGCGGGATGTCGAACAAAGCCCCCATCAGAAAGATCACGACCGGGGCGAGCACGACGAACCCGACCGGGAACCACCATTGCGGGCATTCGCGAGGATCCTCGACCGCCTCCGTCGCCCGCTTCTTGCGGAACGCCGAGGCCATGCCGGAGAACGCCCGGGCGACGCTCCGCCAATCGAGGACGAACGACGTGACCCCGGACGCGACCAAGATCGCGGCGCCGGGCCAGACGGTCCAACCGACGATCGTCTTATAGGAGGCCTTCTCGACCAGCCCTCGCTCGACCAGCGAAGGCGCAAGGAAACCGTAGGTCAGCACGCCGCCCAAGAGGAGCGACCATGCCGTACGGAAACTCATCAACGCGCCGGCGCCGACCAAGACGAGCTCCGTCTTCAGCGCGAGCGTCCACTCGGCCGCTTTCCTTCCGGCGATGGAGAAGCCGAGGTCGATCGTCGGCGGCAGCCGGAAGGGCATCCAGCCGGCCTTCACGTCGCGGAAGAACGTGACCGCTGCGGCGAGCAACGCCGCGATCCCGAGCGCCCGGCTCTTGGCTGCGCCGTCGCCGGAGACGGAGACCGCGCCGTCGACGCTCGGCTCCGCATGCAATGTGCGGATCGTTTCCGCGGTCGCGGTGCCGGTCGGAAAGGGAAGCTGCTCGACGTCGACGAGTTGCCGCTTGATCGGGATCGCGACGAAGACGCCGAGTGCTGCGACGACGCCGAACCATAGGATCATCGCGAGCGGATCCGGACGGAGCGTCGTGACCATCAGCAACGCGCCGAACGCCGCCATGTTGCCGCCGCCGGTCATATAGCCCGCGCCGGACGCGACGGTCGTCAGGACGTTGTTCTCCAACGCGCCGAACGGGACGCGCAAGATCCCGGCCGCTTTCGCCCCGCGAAAGACGGCGAACGCCAAGATGGCCGCGGTGATGGTCACACCGACGGACCAACCGGTCTTGAAGAAGACATAGAGATTCGAGAGGCACATGACGACGCCGAGAACGGCTCCGACAAGTACGGCCCTGAACGTCAGCTCGGGCGCGCTCTTCCGCCCGCCGGCCGACTCGCGTTGGTCCTGCATTCCTTGAGTCCTGCCGCGGCGAAGTCCGACGACGGACCGCGGCCGTCGCATCAGAGGCTCCGCGCGCGTTCGGGATAGGATCGCAGCTCATGAAAAGCACCCCCG
>SXGT01884676.1_pt1 | contig 16368 bp, 17 predicted proteins | sample 3176221 | NCBI WGS metagenome assembly SXGT01 (sample SAMN11356862, study PRJNA531348) | freshwater metagenome | isolation source: freshwater sample F1-120 | place: China: Fuxian Lake, Yuxi | collected 2017-12-25 | reverse complement strand
GTCGGCCAGGCCGATCGCGTCGGGCTTGACGGTGTGCAGCGCTGCCATGACGCGGTTCATCTCGTCGTAGAGGGCGGCGCGTTGCGCGCGGTCCATGCCGGGCAGCGACTGTTCCCAGAGCACACGCCCGTCCACGCATTCCATGACGTAGAAGGCCCGGCCGATCACCGATTCGTCTTCGCACAGCACGTGCATCCGCGCCACCGGCACACCCGTGCCGTGCAGCGCGCTCATCACGCGGAACTCACGCTCGATCGCATGGGCCGAGGGCAGCAGCTTGGCCACGGGCCCGGGCTGGGCGCGCATCACGTAGGCGCGTTGCGGCGTGATGAGCGTGTAGGTGGGGTTGGACTGGCCGCCCTTGAACATCTCCACCGAGAGCGGGCCGGCGAAGCCCGGCAGCCGGTCTGTCAGCCAGCGTTCGAGGGCCGGGATGTCGAAGCTGTGTTGTGCCGCAACGGGCCGGGTGCCGACAAAATTCTGGGTGTCGCTCATGGTGTGCGGCTCAAGGCCGTTGTGGGTTGACGGGCCTGAAGCAGCGGTGGCGACAACGCCGGGGTCAGGACTCGGCTTCGGCGATGCGCATGAGCATGTCGCGGTTGCGCACCACCACACCGCCTTGTTCGATGCGGATCGCGTCCTCGCGCTCCATCGACTTGAGCTCCTGGTTCACGCGCTGCCGCGATGCGCCCAGCAGTTGCGCCAGTTCCTCCTGCGCGAGTTGCAGGCCGATGCGCATTTCGCTGCCGTCGGACAGGCAGGGCACGCCGTAGCTGCGCACCAGGTGCAGCAGCTGTTTGGCCAGCCGCGCGCGCAAGGGCAGGGTGTTGAGGTCTTCCACCAGGCCGAACAGCGTGCGGATGCGCCGCGCCTGCAGTCGCATGAGCGCCTCGTACAGCTCCACATGCGCGGCCAGGATCTTCTGGAAATCGGTGCGCGCCACGCACAGCAAGGTGGTGGCACCATGCGCGTAGGCATCGTGCGTGCGCTGGTCGCCGTCGAACATGGCCACATCGCCGAACCACACCCCGGGCTCCACGTAGGTCAGCGTGATCTGCTTGCCCGAGAGCGAGGTCGAACTGACGCGCACCGCCCCACGGGCGACCGCCGACCATTCGGTCGGTGGGTCGCCGCGTGCGACGATGAGGTCGCCGTCCTTGAATCGCTTGACGTGGGCGCATCGGAGGATGTCGTGACGCAGGGAAGGTGAGAGGCTGCTGAACCAGCGACCGTTGTTGATCGCCTCGCGTTCTTCCATTGTCAGAATCGGTTCGTCCATGGGCTGTCTTTTGAGTGACTGAGGGTGGCCTTCATTGTCGCCACTGGGACGCGGCGGACAGATCAGGGTATGCGCGCAGACCGCGTCAACGGTAGTTGGCGGCCCGCTTTTCCATGAAGGCGGTGATGCCTTCGCCTGCGTTGGCGTGGTGCAGGTTGCGCACGAAATGATCGCGCTCGGCCGAAAGCTGCGCGTGCAGCGTGACTGTCTGGGCGTCGTTGGCGAGTTCCTTGATGCTGCTGAGCGCGTTGGGCGCGCGCGCATTGAGGCGTTCGCACAGCGTCAGCGCGTCGTGCAGCGCTTCCCCTGGCGTGCTGGTCTGGGTGATGACGCCCAGTTGCTGCAGCCGCTCGGCGCCGATGCGTTCACCGCACAACAGCAACTGCAGCGCCGTGGCCCGGGGCAGGGCGCGCATCAGGCTCCAGGTGGCCCCGCCGTCGGGCGACAGGCCCACGCTGCTGTACGACATCGCGAACACGCTGTTCTGCGCGGCGATCACCAAATCGCAGGCAAGCGCCAGCGAAAAACCGGCACCGGCGCACGCGCCTTCCACGGCCGCCACCACGGGCTTGGGGAAGGCTCGGATGGTCTCGATCCAGTTGTGCAAACCCTCGATGCTCTGCGCCTGCACCTCGGGCGGCTGCTGCCGGTTGGCCAGCAGCCGCTGCAGGTTGCCGCCGGCACAGAAGTGCGCGCCCTCGCCCGTGAGCACCACGCTGCGCACATCGGGGCTGCTTTCGGCCACGTTGAGCGCTTCCACGCCAGCGGCGTACATGTCGGGGCCGAGGGCGTTGCGGTGTTCCGGGTTGCTGATGGTCAGCACCATGGTCTGGCCATGGCTGTGGCTCTTGAGGCTGGCGGTCATGCGGTGTCGGTCCTTGCGGTCGGGATTCAGGCTTCTTCGTGCGTCAGGCTCAGGCCCAGCGCGCCACGGCGGCGCAGCCAGGGGGAGGGGCGGTAACGCGGATCGCCATACACCGTCTGCAGGTTGAACAGGACCTCCAGCACGTTGGTGGGACCGATGCGATCGCCCATCGCCAGCGGTCCCATCGGGTAGCCCAGGCCGAGCGTGACCGCCACGTCCAGGTCGGCTGGCGAGCAGATGCCCTGCTGGCACATGTCGGCCGCGATGTTGACGATGGTGGCCACCACGCGCTGCGTGACGAAACCACCGCTGTCGCGCACCACGCTCACGGCCTTGCCGTCGCTGGCGAACAAGGCGTGAGCGGCGTCGCGCATGTCGGCCCGGGTGGCGGGGTTGGTGGCCAGCACGCGGCGGCGGGTGGAGGCGTCGTCGAGCATCATGTCGATGCCCACGGTGCGCGACGCGTCCAGGCGTTCCACGGCGGCCAGCGTGGTCACGTCCAGACCCAGCGGCGCGACCAGGATGAGCGCGGCGGCCGACGGTGCGGCGGCGGTCTCGATCTGCGCGCCCAGGTCCTTGAGCAACTGATAGAGCTCCGCCCGGCGCGCGGCCTTGGGCGAGACCCAGATCGGTGGCAGTTCCGCCACGGTTGGCGCGGCCACGTCGGCCGGCACCTGGGCCACGCCCTTGTCGTAGGCATAGAAGCCTTCGCCGACCTTCTTGCCCACCACGCCCCCAGCCAGACGCTGGGCGGTGATCACGCTGGGGCGGTAGCGCGGCTCCTCGAAATACTGGTGGTAGATCGACTCCATCACGGGGTGCGACACGTCCAGCGCCGTCAGGTCCATCAGCTCGAACGGGCCGAGCTTGAAGCCCATCTGGTCCTTGAGGATGCGGTCGATGGTGGCGAAATCGGCCACGCGTTCGCCCACCACGCGCAGAGCTTCGGTGCCGTAGCCGCGGCCGGCGTGGTTGACGATGAAGCCCGGCGTGTCCTGTGCCGACACCGGCGTGTGGCCGAACTGGCGGGTGTAGTCCGTCAGGCGCTGGCAGACCGTGGCGCTGGTCTTGAGGCCGGCAATGACCTCGACCACCTTCATCAGGGGCACCGGGTTGAAGAAGTGGTAGCCAGCGAGTTGGGCCGGGCGCTTGAGCGCGGCGCCGATCGAGGTGACCGAGAGCGACGAGGTGTTGGTGGCCAGCACCGCATCGGGTTGGACGATGGCTTCGAGATCGGCAAACAGGCGTTGCTTGACGTCGAGCCGTTCGACGATGGCTTCCACCACCAGATCGCAGGGCGCGAGGTCGGTCAGCGCGCCGGCCACGTGTACCCGTGCCAGGCAGTCTTCCATCTGGCTGGCCTCCATGCGGTTCTTGCCCACCAGCGTCTGCCAGGTGCCTTGAAGGGCGGCGCGGGCCGCCTCCGCCGCGCCGGCTTGTGCGTCGAAGAGCCAGACCTGGCTGCCGGCCTGGGCCGCCATCTGGGCAATGCCGCGGCCCATGGCACCGGTCCCGACGATGCCCGTATGAAGAAATATGGGTTGCATAAGTGTGTTGTATTTGGAATGAGGGTGCCTGGAGCTATGACAAAATGATCCAACGAAAGAACGAAGGGCTTCCAACGTGCGCCAGACATGGACAGGCTGTATTTTGCTATTAACTGCGCTGGGCAGTTCGGCGGCCACGCTGGGGCGGCACAGTGGTGCAGCTGTCATCGGACAACCACTCGATGTCCGGGTCCAGGTTCTTCTCGCTCCGGGTGAGGATCTCGCCAACCAGTGCCTCAATGCGGATGTCTTCTATGGCGACACGCAAGTGTCGCCCGGTCTGGTTCGCAGCACGCCCCAGAAAGCCGAGACCGAGTCCTCGGTGCGCATCCAGACCCGGCAGCCCATCAACGAACCCATCGTCACCTTGTACGTGCGTGCCGGCTGCGGCACCGCCTTCACCCGCCGCTTCGTGCTGCTGGCCGACCCGATCAACGAGCCGATGGCATCGGTCGACCGGTCCAACAACCCGGTGGCCGTGGCGCCCCCGGCGGTGGTGCAGGCGCCTTCCACGCCTGCGGGCCCCGGTGTCGCGGGCGGCAGCCCGGTAGGGAGCGGCACCGCCAGCGCTCGGCCACCCGTTGCGGCTGGGCCTGAGGCTTCGCCATCGGCACGGCCTGCGCCCAGGCCCGCCGCGAAACCGGGTGCCTCCGCGTCGCCCCGTGCGAGCAGTGTCGTGCGCCGTCCACCTGCACCCCCTGCGGCGCCCCGCCTGCAGCTGGACCCGATCGATCTGGATGCGGGCATCGAGCGCGACCCGACGCTCAAGCTCTCGCCCTTCTTGCTGAGTGAGCCCGCCACCTCCGAAGAAGCCCGCGCCGCCGCCGGCCAGCTCTGGAAGTCTCTCAGCGCCTCGCCGGAAGACATCCTGCGGGACGCCCGGAAACTCGCGGCGCTGGAGGCGGAAACCGAGCAATTGCGCAACGCCCGCGCCCAGAGCCAGAACAGCATTGGAGAGCTGAACGCCCAGCTGAACGAGGCCCGTGACCAGCGCTACCGCAACTGGCTGGTGTACCTGCTGGGCGCGCTGCTGTTGCTGACGCTTCTGGCGCTGCTGATGGCGTCGCGCCGCCGTCCAGCCCAGGCCGGGTCCGAGGCGTCCCGTGCGTGGTGGTCCTCGACGCCTGAAGACAAAACCATGCCGGCACAGCTTCGCAAACCCGTGCGCCAGGGCACCCCGACGGTGGCGGCACCCGCACCTGGCGGCGTGGAAATCGACCTCCACCTGGACCGGGATTCGTCGCTGGACGATTTGCAGGCCCTCGATGGCACCGCTGCGCGCGAGAGCGATCCACAGCCGGAATCGGCGGCTGCGCTGCCATCGCGCGACCGTCGGGATTTTTCACCGAGCGCCTTGGGCATCTCCCGCTCGGTGGCCACGGAAGAGTTGTTCGACGTGCAGCAGCAGGCCGACTTTTTCGTGTCTCTGGGTGAGGACGAACAGGCCATCCAGGTGCTGCGCAACCACCTGGCAGAGAGCCATGAGCCCAGCCCCCTGGCTTACCTGGATCTGTTCAAGCTTTATCACCGCCTGGGGCGCCGCGAAGACTACGATGCCCTGCGCGACGAGTTCAACCACGTCTTCAATGCCGGCGCGCCGCCTTTCAACCGCTACACGGACGGTGGCCGAGGCCTTGAGGCCTACGAAACGGCCTTCAGCCGCATTCAGTCGCTGTGGCCCGAACCCCGGGTGCTGGACCTGATCGAGGAGTCGATCTTCCGGGACGCCAGCGACGACGAAGTCGAGGTGTTCGATCTCGAGGCGTACCGCGAGCTGTTGCTGCTGCACGCGATGGCCAAGGAGCTGATCAAGCGAGACGATCCGCCTGCGGCAAAGCACAGCGAATTCCGGCACACGAGCATGCAACCGCTGAAGGCCGACGGTCGGCGTCCGGGCTCGCCAGCCGGCAGGAAGCCCCCTGTCGCTGAAGAGCCTGCTGGCGGCCGCAACACCCAGCCGATGGACCTGGGTGTGCTGGTGCCTGCGTCGTCCCACCTGGGTCTGGACATCAACCTGAACGACCTCTCCGAGTTCTCCGCCTTCGAGGCCTTGCTGCCAGAGGTGTCGCCGCCCGTGGAGCCGACCGCCAAGGCGGGTGACGCCCAGGACCTGCCCCTGAGCAACCTGATCGATTTCGAGGTGTTGGACTTCATGCCACCCGACGACGAACCAGGCTCGAAGCCGGATGGCAACCGCTGACTCCCTTGGTACCCAGAAAAAACGCCGGTGACAACCGGCGTTTTTTCTGGGGTGAGGTCGATCGCCGTCATCAGCGTCGAACCTGCAGCGCGCCTGGATTGACGATATTGGTCGGTGTGCCCTTGATGTAGTTGACCACGTTGTCGAACGCGGAGGAGAAGTACATCTCGTAGCTGTCCTGCTCGACATAGCCGATGTGGGGCGTGCAGATGCAGTTTTCGAGCCGCAACAGGGCATGGCCTTGCAGGATGGGCTCGGATTCGAACACGTCGATCGCGGCCATGCCAGGGCGTCCCCGGTTCAGTGCGGCGATCAGCGCCTCGGGCTGGATGAGCTCGGCGCGGGAGGTGTTGACCAACAGCGCGGAGGTCTTCATGGCCGCGAGGTCTTCGGGTGTCACACAGCCCGCGTTGGTCTCGCTCAACCGCAAGTGCAGGCTCAGCACGTCGGCCGTTTCAAACAGGGCGGCCTTGCTGGGGGCCACGTCGAAACCATCGGACGCGGCGCGGGCACGGCTTTCTTCGCTGCCCCACACGACCACGCGCATGCCGAAGGCCCGCCCGTAACCTGCCACCATCTGCCCGATGCGGCCGTAGCTCCAGATGCCCAGCGTCTTGCCACGCAGCACCATGCCCACGCCGAAATTGGCGGGCATGGCCGCGGCCTTCAGCCCGGCCTGTTGCCAGGCGCCATGCTTGAGGTTGGAGACGTATTGTGGGATGCGGCGCATGGCCGCAAGCATCAGGGCCCAGGTGAGCTCGGCGGTGGAGACGGGTGACCCCACACCTTCGGCCACCGCGATGCCGCGCTCGGTGCAGGCATTGACGTCCACATGCCCGCCCACGCGCCCGGTCTGGGCAATGAGTTTGAGGCGGGGGAGTTTTTCAACCAGCTGACGGGTGATGGCGGTGCGTTCCCGGATCAGGACCAGCACATCGGCATCGCGCAATCGGATGGACAGCTGGCCCACGCCCTTGACCGTGTTGGTGAAGACTTTGGCCGGGTAAGGCTCCAGTTTCTCGGCACACCGCAGTTTGCGCACAGCGTCCTGATAGTCATCAAGGATCACAATATTCATGACCCTATTGTGCCTTCACCTCCCAGGCCTTCCGGGCCGCTGACCCCTGGTTACAAGCAGGCAAGGCGCACCGGGAGCCTGGAGGGTGGCCGCGTGCTCTGGCGGCGGCCGAGTTCAGGCCGCGCGCGTGGACAGCTGGCGTTCCTGGTCGGCAAGTCGATCGAGTTCGGCGCACACATCGTTGATGCGACCCGATATCACCAGCCTGACACCGGCTCGGTGCGCTGCCACAGGGCCGGTCTGTTGCAGCACGCGCACACGAGGCACAGGGTCTGCTGCCGGTGGCACGGCCCGCAAGACAGGTGGCGTGCGGGCCGTGCTGGCGCGCTTGAGCCACCCGGCACGCGCAAAGCGCTGCACAGCCCGCGTGGCCACGGGCTCGTTGGCGGCCGGTGCCCGGCGAAGGGCGGGAGAGGGCAACCAGCAGTCGATCAACTGCAAAGGGGCGCGCCACGTGTTGGTGTTGAAAATTTTTCCCATGCGAAACTCCATTGGGTGGGGTTGAACACAGGCAGGATTGCAAAATCAAACGCCTTCGCAGGGATGTGTCCTTGTGGTGGGTTGTGCACACACCGGGACCAAACGCCCGCCACCTGCTGAGGCGACACGGACCGGGGTCGGTCAGAGCTGGAAGCTGTTGCGGATCAGGCCCACGGCGAGTCCTTCGATTTCGAATGGCTCGCCCGGCTCGACGACGATGGTCTTGTAGTCGGGGTTTTCCGCGTGCAATTCAATCAGGTGCTGGCGCCGCATGAAGCGTTTGACGGTGACGTCGTCACCCAGGCGGGCCACCACGATCTGGCCGTTCTTGGCTTCCTTCGTGGCTTGCACGGCGAGCAGGTCGCCGTCCATGATGCCGATGTCGCGCATGGACATGCCACGCACCTTGAGCAGGTAGTCGGGCGTGCGCTGGAACAGGCTGCGCTCGACCTGGTAGGTCTGGTCCACATGCTCCTGCGCCAGGATGGGCGAGCCGGCCGCGACGCGACCGATCAGGGGGAGCACCAGCTGGGCCAGGCTGGGGATCGGCAGTGTAAGCTGGCGCCCGCGCGAATCGTTGATGGACTGCAGGTCTTCGCTGCGCAGGCGGATGCCTCGCGAAGTGCCACTGACCAGTTCGATCACGCCCTTGCGCGCCAGCGCTTGCAGATGCTCTTCGGCGGCATTGGCCGACTTGAACCCGAGTTCGCTGGCAATTTCGGCACGGGTGGGCGGTGCGCCGGTGCGCGCGATCGCCGTCTGGATCAATTCCAGAATCTGTTGCTGCCGGGCGGTGAGCTTCGGTGCGGTATGGGGCATGTCGAGCATGAGGACCTCGTCGGGAACGTGGTGGCCAAGGGGAACGCCATCTGGGAAAGCAGGAGCAACGGGGGAAGTGGCTGATACCTGTTTTCTTATCCAGTATCTGTATTTTTAACCAGTTTTCAAGGATTGGCAAGTGGTGGAGACAAATCAGGGCCGGCGGCTCGTGATCCTGGGCACGGGCGGCACCATCGCCGGGCGTGCGGCGCAGGCGGGCGACAACGTGGGCTACGTGGCGGGGCAGGTCGGCGTTGCCGATCTGGTGGCAGCGGTGCCGGCTTTGGCCGGCGTGCCGTTGGAGGTGGAACAGGTCGCCCAGGTCGACAGCAAGGACATGGGCCTGCCGGTGTGGCGGGCGCTGGTGGCAAGACTCCGGGCGCATCTGGACGATCCCCAGGTGTCGGCGGTGATCGTGACGCACGGCACCGACACCCTGGAGGAAACGGCGTTCGTGCTCCAGCGCCTGCTCCAGCCCACCAAGCCCGTGGTGCTGACCTGCGCGATGCGCCCGGCTTCCGCGCTGGTACCGGATGGGCCGCAGAATCTTGCTGACGCGCTGGCCGTGGTGCGGCAGGGGGAGGCCGGCGTGGTGGTGGTGTGTGCCGGGCAGGTGCATGGGGCGCTGGAGGTGGCGAAGGTGCACACCTACCGCCTGGATGCTTTTGACTCCGGAGACGCGGGGCCGCTGGCTTGTGTGGAGGAGGGTGAGGTGCGCCGTTTCCGACCCCGGGGCGCCTCTGTTCTTTCCCACGATCCAGCCCTCCTGGCCAGCTTCCTGGCGGCCGATGCCCTGCCTCGGGTCGAACTGGTGACCAGCCATGCCGACGCGGACGGCAGTGTGGTGCGGGCCTTGATGGCGCCTGGCGCGGCCCGTCCCTTGCGGGGCATCGTGGTGGCCGGCACGGGCAACGGCACCGTTCACCAGGCGCTGTCCGATGCACTGAATGCCGCGCAGACGCAAGGGGTGCGGGTGTTGCTCGCAACGCGTTGTGCGCGCGGAAGGGTGGTGCCGCACGCTGGCCTGCCGTTCGAGCACTCGGCCGGGCTCTCGCCGGTCAAGGCCCGGCTGGCGCTGGCGCTGGACCTGCTGATGGATTGATGCGATGTTCGCCGCGCTCGGTGCCCACGCCTGGGCTTACCCCATGCTGGAAGTGGCCCATCTGCTGGGCGTGGCGCTGTTGCTGGGCAACCTGGCGCTGCTGGAACTGCGGGTGTTCGGCTGGGGCCAGAGTCTGCCTGTGGAGCCTCTGGCGAAACTGAGTCTGGGCCTGGTGGCGGTGGGTTTTGCGCTGGCCGCCGCTTCGGGTCTTCTGATGTTCGGTACCCAGGCCGGGGAACTGCTGGCCAATCGCGTGTTCACAGCCAAGATGCTGTTGATCATGCTGGCGGGGTGCAACGCCGGCTGGTTCCACGCCCGCCGATCGCTGCAGCGCCAGGACCGCACCGCGCGCCTCCTGATGCTGCTGTCGTCGGCCTTGTGGCTGCTGGTGCTGACCTGCGGCCGTTGGATCGGTTACGTGTGATGGGAAGGAGATCTCCATGCAACGACGTGATGTGATTCGGACCGGCGCCTGGCTGGGTCTGGGGGGGTGGGCGGGTGGGGCGCTGGCCCACCATGGCTGGAGCAGCTTCGACCAGGACCGGCCGATCTACCTGGAGGGGCGGGTGGTCGACGTGAAGTGGCGCAACCCGCACGCCGAACTGGTGCTGGAGCTGCCTGAGGCGTTGCGCCTGCCGGCCGACCTTGGCCAGCGCCCTTTGCCTGCCCAGACGGCGGGCATCGACGGGCCCGCGCTGCTGGCGAAGACCGCGCTGCCCACGCGCCGCGACCGGCGCTGGGAGATCGAACTGGCGCCGCTGTTCCGCCTGGGGCAATGGAAGATGCCTGAGGTCAAGATCGGGGCCTCCCTGTCCACCGTGGGTTTCACGTTCAAGGACGAGAAGGGCGAAGCGATCCTGCGCGCCGAATACGTGTTTCTGGATGGCAAGGTCTACGGCCTGCGCTCCAGTCCGGCTTGAGCTCCCATGAAAGCAGAACACCCGGCACGTGGCCGGGTGTTCTGCGGGAAGCCGGGGTGGCTTACTTCGACAGCGCCTCGAAGGCGCGTGCCGTGATGTCCTCGACCGAGCCCATACCGCTGATGGCGCGGTACTTGGGCGCGGCGGCCGCATCCGCGCGCGCCCAGCTGCTGTAGTAGTCGACGAGCGGGCGGGTCTGAGCGCTGTAGACCTCGAGCCGCTTTTTCACGGTCTCTTCCTTGTCGTCTTCGCGCTGGATCAGCGGTTCGCCGGTCACGTCGTCCTTGCCTTCCACCTTGGGCGGGTTGAACTTGACGTGGTAGGTGCGGCCCGAGGCGGGGTGCGAACGGCGGCCGCTCATGCGTTCGATGATGGCGTCGAACGGCACGTCGATTTCCAGCACGTAGTCCAGCTTCACGCCGGCGGACTTCATGGCATCGGCCTGCGGGATGGTGCGCGGGAAGCCGTCGAAGAGGAAGCCGTTGGCGCAGTCGGACTGGGCAATGCGTTCCTTGACCAGATTGATGATGAGGTCGTCGCTGACCAGACCGCCGGATTCCATCACGGCCTTGGCTTGCAGCCCCAGGGGGGTGCCGGCCTTCACAGCCGCGCGCAGCATGTCGCCGGTGGAAATCTGGGGGATGCCGTATTTTTGGCAAATGAACGTGGCTTGCGTTCCTTTGCCGGCACCCGGGGCGCCCAACAGAATCAGTCTCATCGCTTTCCTTTTTTCAGAGTTTCAATGGCTTGGCCGCTTGCCTCGAGCGGCGGCCCCAGGGCGTGGGAGCCGGGGCGACCGGTCGAGGATAGCACGGGCACCCTTCGCTCTGGCTGACAGGAAAAGGGCTCCGCCGCCCGCCGCAAGCCCCGTAATTCAGGCCTTGGCGAGCAGCTCGCGCACCCGTTGAAGATCTTGCGGCGTGTCCACGCCGGGGCCCGGTGCATGGGCCGTCTTGTGCACCGCGATGCGGTGGCCGTGCCAGAGCACGCGCAATTGCTCCAGCGACTCGACGGCTTCCAGCGACGAAGGCTCCAGCTGGGGAAACTGCCGCAGGAAGCCGGCGCGATAGGCGTAGATGCCGACGTGGCGCAGTGGCGCAGGGGTCGGCAGCGCGCTCATGGGCTGGCCAGATGCCATGCCATCGCGCCACCAGGCGATGGGTGCGCGACTGAAGTACAGCGCGGTGCCCATGCGGTCGAGCACCACCTTCACCACATTGGGATTGAGAAAGTCGGTCGTGCTGTCGAGGACGTGGGCGGCGGTGCTCATCACGCAATCGTCGCGGCGCCGCAGTTCGGCTGCCACGGCGTCGATCAGCGTCGGCTCGATCAGTGGTTCGTCGCCTTGCACATTGACCACCAATGCCTCATCCGCCAGGCCGAGCAGGGCGCAGGCTTCGGCCAGGCGGTCGCTGCCGGAGGGGTGGTCGGTTCGCGTGAGCAGGGCTTGCACGCCGTGGGCGGCGCAGGCGTCGACGATGCGCGGATCGTCGGCCGCCACCACGCAGCGCGACGCGCCGCTCAGCATGGCGCGCTGCGCCACGCGCACCACCATGGGCACGCCGGCGATGTCGGCAAGGGGTTTGTCGGGCAGGCGTGTGGAGGCCAGCCTGGCGGGAATGAGGACGGTGAAGTCGGCCGCCGCGGTGGGCAGGCTCATGCGAGCGGGGCGGGGGCCGATGGGCGCGCCGCTTCCTCTTCGCTGATCGTGCGGGCCTCGTGTTCGAGCAGGATGGGGATGCCATCGCGCACCGGGTAGGCCAGGCGCGCGCTGCGCGAGAGCAGTTCCTGCTTGTCGCGGTCGAAGATCAGAGGGCCCTTGGTGACCGGGCAGACCAGCAGTTCGAGCAGTTTGGTGTCCATGGCGGAATGATAGTCGCGCCGGCTGGATCCGGGTTTCAAGGCGCGGGGCGCCAGGCGGCCAGATGCGCGTCGACCGCCTCGAAAAATGCCGGGTCGGGCGTGAGTTCGAGCGGGACCGCCCAGGCTTGCACGGAGCCGTCTGCCGGCAAAAGGGCAAAGAGTTTGGTCGCGTCCTTCTCGGTGCAGACCAAGGGGTGCCGCGCGCCGTGCACCAGCTCGGCGTAGGCCGCCGGGTCGGCGTGGTCCGGCAGGGCCACCTGCTGCGTGGGGGCGAGGCCGGCCTCCCGCAGCATGTCAAAGAACACCTCGGGCCGGGCGATGCCGGCCACCGCGCTCAGTGGCTCGCCCTTCAATTGCGACAGTTCGATGCGCTCGCCCCGGGGGCCGATGGCATGGGCGGCCAGTTGCCGCACCGCCCCGAATGCGGGCATGTCCGGCGCCGCCACACCCTTGGCGGCCGGTGCACCCGCGCGGCCTTGTCGCAGGAGAAGGTCGGGCCTGAACGGCGCGTGGCGCGCGGGCGGCCAGGGTTCGCGCAACAGGCCGGCGGGCAGCAGCCAACCATTGCCCACGCCGCGGTCGTCAAACACCGCGATGGCCAGTTGCCTTGCCAACGCGAGGTGCTGCAGCCCGTCGTCGCACACCAGCACATCCACGTCGGGGTGGGTGGCTTGCAGCGCGCGCGCGGCATCGATCCGGCGAGCCGCCACGAAGACGGGGACGCTGGTGCGCTGGTGGATCAGGAGAGGCTCGTCCCCGGCTTCGCTGGTTGGCGTGTCGGCGAGCACATGGGTCACGCCGGTGGCGTGCCGGCCATGACCCCGCGAGACCACACCTGGATGCCAGCCCTGCGCCTGAAGGTGCTTGACCAGCGCGATGGTGCAGGGCGTCTTGCCCGCACCGCCGACCACCACGTTGCCGACCACGACGACCGGCACATCCATCTGGTGAACCTTCAGCAGCCCACGGGCATACAGCCAGCGGCGCAGGGCCATGAGCGAGCGGTACAGCAGGGAGACGGGCCAGAGCAGGCAGGACAGCGGGCCGCGTTGCTGGGCGCGCCGCAGCCAGGCGGCTTCCCGCGTCTGCCCCTGGGCCTGGCTCATGGCGGGCACCCGTGGCGTGTCAGGGTTTGCCGCGGGCGGGGGCACCCGTCTGCTGGGTGGCGAACGTGATCTGCACCAGGCCGGCCCGGCGGGCGGCGTCCATCACATTGATGACCGACTGGTGGGTGGCGGCAGCGTCCGCGCTGATGACGATGACCGTGTCGCGGTTGTCCTGTGAGGCTTCCGAGAGCACGCGCGTGAGGACCTCGACGCCCGCGCCCTCGAGCACTTGCCGGTTGATGGAGTAGCGGCCGTCGCTGCCCACCGCCACCACGATCTCGCGCGGGTTCTGCTTGGGCGCCTGCGCGTCGGCCACGGGAAGGTTCACCTTCAGTTCGGTGAACTTGCTGTAGGTGGTGGTGAGCATCAGGAAGATCAGCACCACCAGCAGGATGTCGATGAACGGGATCAGGTTGATCTCGGGCTCGTCGTGCTCACCGGTGCGGAAGTTCATAGCGTGGGCTTCCGCAGGCTCAGCAGGTGCCGGGCGAAGCGCTCGGCCGCGAGTTCCATGGCCAGCAGGTAGCTGTCCACCCGGGCGCGGAAGTAGCGCCAGAAGATCAGCGCGGGGATGGCGATGATCAGGCCGAACGCGGTGTTGTAGAGCGCGATCGAGATGCCATGCGCGAGCTGGCCGGGGTTGCCCATGCCGGGCACGGCACCAACGGTGTCCACCGCCTGCGAGCCAAAGATCTCGATCATGCCGATGACGGTGCCGAGCAGGCCGAGCAGGGGCGCGGCCGACGCGATCGTGGCCAGCGCGCCCAGGTAGCGCTGCAGCTTGGCGGCGGCCTCGCGGCCCGCGCCTTCCAGGCTGGCGCGCAGGTCGTCTTCGGTGGCGCGCGGGTTGACGTTGTAGGTGCGGAAACCGGTGGCGAGCACCGTGCCCAGCACGGAGTTCTGTTCAAGCTGCTTGACCACGTCCGGGCCCGGGATGCCGTTGCGCGAGACCATGATGGCTTCGTCGAGCAGCTTGGGCGGGAAGATCTTGCGCGTTTTGAGGCTGACGAAGCGTTCGATGACCAGGGCCATGCCGAGCACGGAACAGGCGATCAGGGGCCAGATGGGCCAGCCAGCGGCTTGTATGATGGAAAACAAATCAGAACTCCAGGCTAGTGCCACCGGACGCGGGTGGCCTTGAGGGTGCGAACGATTATGTCTCAGGCCCATGTGCGGCCCTCTGAAGGGACCGACCATTCGGCCCCTGCCCATGCCGTCCAGCCAGTCGGGCCCGATTCCTCTCCCCGATGCACAAATTCTGTGGATAACTTTGTGAAAAACTCACCCGAGATGCGCACGAACCCCCGTCCTGGCAGGGCCTGCGACACGTCGATCACAAAACAGGCACTGCAAATGTCTTTGGAATCAAGGCTCTTGGTGGCATCGCACGGCGCCATTGAAGGGTGTTCCGACATCGCCAGGAACGGCGCGGCTTGTGGACACATTTGCCCCGGAGATGCGCGTGGCTGAATCATTGTTCGATGCCGATCAGCCGTCTGCACGGCGTGTGTGGGCAGTTGGCCCGCTGATGCGAGCCGTGGCCGACACCGTCTCGGCCCGATTCAATCCGGTGGCGGTTCGGGGGGAGCTTTCGGGCTTTTCGAGGGCGGCCAGCGGCCATTGTTATTTTTCGCTCAAGGACGACATCGGCCAGGTGCGGTGCGCCATGTTCAGGCGCTCGGCCGAGCAGTTGAGTTTTGCCCCGCGCGATGGCCAGCTGGTCGAGGCGCGTGGCAAGCTCGATGTCTACGGTGCGCGCGGCGATCTGCAGCTCATTGTCGAGTCGCTGCAACCCGCGGGGCAGGGCGCGCTGTTCGAACAATTCCTCAAGCTCAAGGCCCAGCTGGAGGCCGAGGGCCTGTTCGAGGAGGCCCGCAAACGTCCGCTGCCCGCGCAGCCGCGCAGCATCGGCATCGTCACGTCTCTGGGTGCGGCGGCCTTGCGCGATGTGGTCACGGCGTTGAGGCGGCGGGTGCCCCACATCCCGGTGGTCATCTACCCGGCGGCCGTGCAGGGCGCACAGGCGCCTGCCGAGCTGTGCATCGCGCTGCAGGCCGCTTACCGCCGGCATGCCGACACCGGTGAAAGCGAGGTGCTGCTGCTCGTGCGCGGAGGCGGGTCGCTGGAAGACCTCTGGTCATTCAACGACCCGGTGCTGGTGCGCACCATCGCGCAGGCCCCGATGCCCGTGGTGTGCGGCGTCGGACATGAGACCGACTTCACTTTGGCCGATTTCGTGGCCGACCTTCGCGCGCCCACGAAAGTGCAGCGCCTCGGTGAACTGGCCTACCTGCAGGAACGCCTGAGCGATGGCGCCTATTCGGACATCGATCAGCGCGGTCAGCGGCTTGACCGCCTGGCCCAGCGCCTGGGGCGGCCCTCCGGGCGCATCCACGACAGCCTGCGGCACCTGGCCAGCCTGGAGCACGGCTTGCAGCGCAGCGGTTCGCTGGCGATCCAGCGCCAGCACAACCGCCTGCAGACCTTGCAGACCCAGTTGCCGTCATCCCTGCAGCGCGCGCTGCAAGCTCAGCGGCAGCGGTTGCAGCGCGGCGAGACCGCGCTGGGCCTGCTCGATCCGCAACTCGTGCTGCAGCGGGGCTATGCCTTTCTCACCGACGAGCATGGTGCTGCGCTCACGCGCGCCGCTCAGGCCCGACCCGGGCAATCGCTGCGCGCGACGCTGGCCGATGGCCCGCTGGACGTGAGGGTGGAAGGCTGAATCCCCGAGGGCCGAGAAACCCTGATCGCTCTGCCGTCACTGGCCTTGCCTACAATGCGAAGGCCTGATTGCCTTGTGCCCCGCTTCCCGCGGCCAAGCGCGCCATTTCACAACACCAACGCAAGAGGAACCCCATGGAACACACGCTGCCCAAACTGCCCTACGACCTGGACGCCCTGGCCCCGCACTACAGCCGCGAGACGCTCGAGTACCACCACGGCAAGCACCACAACGCGTATGTGGTCAACCTGAACAACCTGCAAAAGGGCACGGAGTTCGAGAACATGGACCTGGAGTCCACGCACCCCGTAGGCCGCTCCAAACTTGGCCATCCACACAAAGAGGATGATGGTCAACTCCTGCGACCACGAGAAGCGCAATCCCAGC
>SXGT01526152.1_pt1 | contig 16371 bp, 15 predicted proteins | sample 3176221 | NCBI WGS metagenome assembly SXGT01 (sample SAMN11356862, study PRJNA531348) | freshwater metagenome | isolation source: freshwater sample F1-120 | place: China: Fuxian Lake, Yuxi | collected 2017-12-25 | reverse complement strand
GATCGCCAGCTCGACGATGCGGATCGCGCGGTCGACGCCCGCGCAGAAGCCGCGCGGGTTCGCAAGACGCACTTCCATCAGTGGGGGCCTTCCCGGACAAGGTTGCGATTCCATGCCGGCACCTCGACCACGACATCGCAGGATCCATCTGGAACGCACTGGCAGGCCAGACGCGACTGCCGTGTGACACCGCGCGCGTTGTCGATCTGATCCTCTTCGTCCTCGGTGGCGGGAGAACAGCTCTCGAGGCCCTGCTTCACGATGATGTGGCAGGTCGAGCAGGCGCATACGCCACCGCAGGCATGGTCGATCTCGACATCGTTGCCCAGCGCGATCTCGAGGATCGAGCCCTTGTGCCCCGTGCGCGAGTAGGGGATGCGCGCCGGATCGACCTGAATGGTCACGCCGGCGGGCAGGATGGTCAGCTGGTAAGCCTTCTTCGGCAGCGGGGGAGCCGCGTCCTTGGTGTAGGGATTCGAACCGCCCATGAGAGTCCTGATCTTAGTCTGATTCCCGACGCAGACGGCGCGGACGCACGGGGACAAAATCCTCAGCACGCGGCAGCGTCGTGGGTTGGGGGCGAGCCTGGGGCCGCGGCGGAGCTGCACGGCGCGGTTCCTCGCGGCCTCTCTCCTCGCGGCGGGGAGCCGCACGGCGTGCTTCCTCGCGACGCGGCTCCTCACGTCGCGATTCGCGCGGTTCGTCACGGCGCGGTTCCCGCGCTTCATCACGGCGTGCTTCCTCACGACGCGGTTCCTCACGTCGAGATTCGCGCGGTTCCTCACGGCGCGATTCGCGCGCTTCCTCACGGCGCGGCCCGTCGCGGCGTCCTCGCGTCGGACCCGGTAGCGGTTCCTCACCGATATTCCATGTGGCGGCCTGGATCAGCGGCTTCCAGCGCCGCAGGTCCTCGCGCGACACGAAGGTCACGGCCTTGCCCTGACGGCCCGCGCGTCCTGTGCGGCCGATGCGGTGCGTGTAGTCCGTGATGTCGCGCGGCACGTCGTAGTTGATGACGTGCGTGACGTGCTTCACATCCAGTCCGCGCGAGGCCACATCCGTGGCGACGAGCGCCTTGACCTCGCCGGTGCGGAACGCGCTCATCACGCGGAAACGCGCTGCCTGGTCGTAACCGCCGTGCAGTGCCTTGATCGGCACGGGCAGGCGCTCGAGGCGGCGCATCAGCTGATCGACATCTTCGCGCCGGTCGCAGAACACCAGCATCACGTCCTTGGGCTCGGTCTGTTCGATCAGCCGGATCAGCGCGAGCGGCTTGTCGCGTTCTTCGACGCTGATGAAGCTCTGCTGGATGTTGTCGACGGTCTTCACGCCGCTGGCGGTCGCGACCTCGATCGGATTGCGCGTGTGCTTGCGAGCCAGCGCCAGCAGCGCCGGGGGGAAGGTGGCCGAGAACAGCAGCGTCTGCCGCTCCTCGGGAATGAAGGACAGGATCTTCTCGACATCGTCGAGAAATCCGATCTCCAGCATCTCGTCGGCCTCGTCGAGCACGGCGAACTCGGTCCAGGGGAAGTTGAGGAACTTCTGCCGGTAGAGGTCGAGCACGCGGCCGGGAGTTCCGACCACGACCTGTGCGCCGGCCTGCAGCGCGCGCACCTGTCCATCCATCGGCTCGCCGCCGACCACCAGCGCAATCTTCAGGCCGCGCGGATCGCCGATCGAGCGCAGCACGTTGGCGACCTGCTCGGCGAGCTCGCGCGTCGGCGTCAGCACGAGCCCGAGCACCGAGGCGCGGCTGGGGTCGACCTTGGAGATCATCGGTGCGCCGAAGGCCAGCGTCTTGCCGGTGCCGGTCTCGGCCTTGGCGATCACATCACGGCCTTCGAGCACCGGACCGATGGCGAGGCGCTGGATCGGAGTGGGGGTCTGGATGCCCAGCGCCTCGATCGCATCGAGGACGATGGGTTCGAGCTTCCACTCGCGGAAGCTCTGGATGTCCGGGGGTTCTGCAGTCGGCTGCAGCGGTGCCGCGCTCGTGCTGCTGGCGCCGCCGGAACCGGATCGGGGACCCGGCTGGCTCTTGCCACCGGACCGGCCGCCACCTCGGCGGCGGGAGAAAGACTTCTTCAACGTTTTCCTTGCTGTCTGTGCGGGGTGCCGAAATTGTGCACCCACTCTTGGTACTTGGATCCGTCTAGGATACGGGTTGCCCCGCAGAAGAGCCAATCCCACATGCAAGTCGCCACCTGGAACGTCAATTCCGTCCGCGCCCGCCTGCCCCGCCTGCTGGACTGGCTGGAGCGGCGCAAGCCCGATGTCGTCATGCTGCAGGAGACCAAGTGCCTCGATGAGGCCTTTCCCTGGGAGCCGATCCAGGATGCGGGCTACCAGTGCGTCCACTTCGGCCAGAAGACCTACAACGGGGTCGCGATCCTCGCCCGGCGGCGCATCGAGGATGTGCGCCGGGGGATGCAGGGCGGGGACAGCCCCGACGAGGAGCGGCGCGTGATCGCCGCGACCGTGGAGGACCTGCTGCTGATCAATGTCTACGTGATCAACGGCCAGGAGGTCGGCGCGCCGCGCTACTTCGACAAGCTGGCCTTCCTCTCCGAGCTGCGCGGTTGGATCCGGAAGCACTTCGACTTTCGCGAGAAGATCGTGCTCGCTGGCGATTTCAACATCACCTTCGACGACCGCGATGTGCACGACCCCAAGGCCTGGCACGAAAAGATCCTGTGCTCAACGCCCGAGCGCCACGCGCTGGAAGAGGTCACCTCGCTGGGCTTCCACGATGCTTTCCGCAAGTTTCACAAGGACGGCGGGCACTACACTTGGTGGGATTTCCGCACCAATGGCTTCAAGCGCGGACAAGGTCTGCGCATCGATCATCTGCTGATGAGCGAGCCGGCGCTGCAGTCCTGCGAAAAGGTCGAAATCGACCTCGAGGCGCGCGATGGCGAGAAGCCCAGCGACCACGCGCCGGTCATCGCCACGCTCGCCTGAACTCACAGAATCAGCACATTTCGGCGCGGGAAATAGCCCACGGTGCGGTCTTGGATGACCGCGTTGCCAAGGATTCCGTCCGTGCCCGCCAGCAGCAGCGCCATGGCGAGCATGTCAGGCAGCCTGCCGCAGCGAATCGAGTATGTGACGCCGCCGATCGAGGCCGGAACCTCGAACAGCTCGGTCTGGAACCGACCAAGCCCTGGATGGAAGTCGGTGACGCAACCGACGCGGGTGAAGCTCTCGAGTGACCCGCTCTGAAAGTAGGAGAACTGCGCGCCGGTGTCGAAGAACATGCGGTGCTCTCCGTCGCCGATGCGGACCTTGAGGATGGGAATTCCCATGAATTCCTCCAGCGGAATGCCCCGGCCGCGGTGCATCAGCTCGTCGGTCGAGACCGCGAGCGTGCCGGCTGCGCAGTCCCAGATGTGGTCGAAGCGACCGAGGATGTCCGCGCCCAGCAGGCCTGCGCAGCTCACCCCGACGAACTCTGACAGCGTGTCCGCGTCGAGAAATCCGCAGTTTTCGGCCAGCTGGAATGACTCGCCGGCGATGGTCAATCCGCAAGTGCGGCCGAAGCTCCCCGGTGCACCCGTGTCGATCAGCCACAGTGCGCCCCTCAGGTTGACGAACAGATGTCCGTCCCGGAACTCGAGGGGCAGAGTGGTCATGGGGGCGATTTCTAGCGTGAAGACGGGCGGCCAGAGAGGCCAGGCCGGCCTGGATGTCCTTGCTCGCCAGCGCGCGATCAGCCGCCGCGCTGGGCGTGCAGCTCCAGCGCCGCGAGTGCACGCTGTTCGACATCCGGCTCGGCGTACAGGCGCATGGCATCGGCGCTCGAGAGCTGCAGTCGCTGCGTCAGGATGTCCGTGAGGCAGGTGATGGCGAGCTCTTCGGGCAACTCGGGGATGTCCTTGCAGCGCTCCTTGACGGCCGCCTCCAGATTCTGCTGCAGCTCATCGCGGCGCCAGTGCAGCACTGGGATCTCCTGCAGCGGCAGATAGGCCACGCGGCGGTAGGGCTGCTCACTCGCGACCTCGCGCACGCGCACCCGGGCCAGACCGAACACCCAGATCAGGAAGCGTCCGTCGGGGAGCTTTTCGTGCCGCGCGATCTCGCCCAGCCCCGCAACCGGATAGATCGGCGGTGCGCCGGGCAGCTCCAGACGGTGCTCGTCGGGAACGGTTCCCATCACCAGTCTGCCGCTGCCATCCAGCAGATCGGTCACCAACTGGCGGTAGCGCGGCTCGAAGATGTGCAGGGGCACGAGCGAACCCGGATAAAGGAAGAAGTTCGTCAGCGGAAACAGCGGTGCCTGCGCTTCCCGCATCGGAACCAGTGCACCCTCGCCCTCGTTGGAACTCATGTGGCTGCGGCGAGAGGCTAGCGCCCGGAGTGGGAGCGGTCGAGCAGGTCGATCAGGAGGCTCGCCTGTCTTGACTGCGCGCTGCGGCCGATGGAGTCGAGGCTGCGGCAGAGGTTGAGCAGCTGACGGCGGAACAGGTAGCGATCGCTCGCTTCCTGGAACCAGGCGTTCTGCAGCTTGAGGCCCGCGCGCGCCAACTGTGCGCGCGTGTCACGCTCGGAACGAAGGCGGCCGCGGTCGTACGGATCGGCGATCAGCGTGCGCCCGTTCATCGGAACACGCAGCATGATGTGGCCTGGAATCGGCAGCATCGAGATGGTGAAACCGGCCCGCTGCGCGACGAAGCGGTACAGCGCGCACAGCGTCAGCGGCATGCCAGCCTTCTTCTGCAGCGCGCGGTGCAGAAGCACATTGTCAGGGTGGTCGAACTCGCCGATGCTGCCGCCGTAGCGCTCCTCGCGTCCGAGCACGTCGCACAGCGAACCGGCCCGACGCAGATCGTCGGTGCGCACCTCGATCTGAGCCGAGACGCGCGCTCCCAGCCGATCGAGCTCATTGCGCGCGCTGAGCGCGTCGAAGTCCGGGTCCATCCACTCCGAGAGCAGGAACAGCGCCGGCTCCAGCTCGATCTTGCTGCGGGTGCAGTACCTGACGAGCCGCCGCCAGGCCGCCGAGCGCTCGAGCTGCGCCAGCAGGTGGCGGGCTCGCATCCGGGTCCGGGCATCGGTGTTCTTGGTGGCCTGCAGGAGGATCCGTCGCGCTGCCGGGCCAGCCTGCTCGAAGTGCCGCTGGACCTCGCGCCAGACCACGGGGGACTCGTCGCCGAGGAACTCGGCCAGTCGCGCAAGATGCAGCTCTGCCGGGCGGGGAGCCGGGATGAGAGCGGCGGGGGAGCCGAAGGCTGCGGATTCGCTGATGGGGTCCACGGCGGTGTTCTCTAGGCACCCATTCGCGCGGATGGAAGGGCGGAGGCCGTCAGTATCGCATGAAGTGGACGGAGAGAAAGTAGGGGGGGGGTGGCGAAAGCTTGCGCCGTCCGGCCGCCAAACCTATCCTGCTTGCCCAAAACTCCCTCCCTGCGGCCGCTTTCCGCGGGGACGGAGCGCCTCCATGACCACCCGACGCGCACCTGCCTCCTCCGGAGCCTCTCCGATCGTCATCACGCACGCCCTGCGGACGCCGATCGGGAAGTATCTCGGCACGCTGGCCGACCAAACGGCCGCCGATCTGGGCCAGGCGGTGGTGCGCTCACTGCTGGCGCAGGCGCAGCTCGACCCGGCGCAAGTGGACGAGCTGATCTTCGGTTGCGGACGCCAGGCGGGCTCGGGTCCCAATGTCGCCCGTCAGGTCAGCGTGCGCGCTGGCATTCCGCAGAGCGCCAACGCATGGACGGCCAACATGGCCTGCGGCTCAGGACTCAAGGCGATCCTCCTGGCGGCCGATTCGATCCGCAACGGCTCGGCCGAGATCGTGGTCGCCGGCGGCACCGAGAGCATGAGCGGGCTGCCGTTTTATCTGCCGCGCTACCGCACCGGATATCGGCTCGGTTCCTTCGAAGTCGTCGACGCGATGTACAAGGACGGATTTGACTGCCCGCTGGCCGGCATGCGCATGGGCGAGACGGCGGAGAAGCTGGCTCAGGATCTGGGCATCAGCCGCGCCGAGCAGGACCGCTTCGCGCTCGCGAGCCAGCAGAAGGCCGCCGCCGCGCAGGCTGCCGGTCGATTTGCTGATGAGATCGCTCCGATCGAGCTGGTGACGAAGAAGGGCACGGCCTCCTTCGCGCTTGACGAACACGCCCGCGCCGACACGACCATGGAGAGCCTTGCCAAGCTGCCGCCGGTCTTCGATCCCAAGCGCGGCACGGTGACGGCGGGCAACTCCTCGGGCATCACGGATGGCGCGGCCGCGCTGCTGCTGATGTCGCAAGCCAAGGCGGAGGCTCTGGGGCTGGAACCCCTGGCCTGGCTGGGGATGAGCGCGCAGGCCGGCGTCGACCCGAAGATCATTGGCATCGGCCCCGTGCCCGCCTTCGCCTAGCTCAAGTCGAAGAACGGCCTCTCGATGGATGACTACGACCTTGTCGAGCTCAACGAGGCCTTTGCGGCGCAGGTGATCGCCTGCGATCGCGAGCTCGCCATTCCGGCGGAGCGCCTCAATGTCAACGGCGGCTCGATCGCGCTGGGACACCCCATCGGCTGCACGGGCGCGCGCATTGTCGTGACGCTGCTCGCGGAGCTGAAGCGGCGCAACGCATCCAACGGACTCGCCACGCTGTGCATCAGCGGCGGCCAGGGACTGGCGGTGGCCTTCCACCGCTCGCGGCCCTGAACGTGATCGCACTCAAGAAACCCCTTTCGAAAGCAAGCACATGAAGATCCAGAAGGTCGGAGTGGTCGGTTGTGGCCTGATGGGCCACGGCATCGCCCAGGTCGCCGCGCAGGGCGGCTGCATGGTCGTGGTCTACGAGGCCGAACAGAAGGCGCTCGACGCAGGCCTCGCGCGCATCGACAAGTCGCTGGCGAAGCTGGCGGAGAAGGCCAAGGAGAAGGGCGGCAGCTTCGATGCAGCGGGCGTGCGCGCGCGCATCAGCGGCAGCCTCGACAAGCAGGCTCTGGCTGATTGCGACCTCGTCGTCGAGGCGATCGTCGAGAACCTCGACGTCAAGAAGGCGCTGTTCGCCGAGCTCGGCAAGCTGTGCAAGGCCGACACGATCTTCGCGTCGAACACATCGAGCTTCCCGATCGGAGCGATGGCGGAGGCCTCCGGCCGTCCCGCGCGCTTCGTGGGCCTGCACTTCTTCAACCCCGTGCAGCTGATGAAGCTCGTCGAGGTGGTGCGCACCGACAAGACCGATGCCGGCGTCTTCGAGGCCGCGCGCGCCTTCGGTGTCGCCTGCGGCAAGACCGCGATCGCCTGCAAGGACACGCCGGGCTTCGTGGTCAACCGCCTGCTCGTGCCCTACATGAGCCAGGCGTTGCTGATGCTCGAGCGCGGCGATGCCAGCGCGGAGGACATTGACATCGCGATGAAGCTCGGCACGGGCTATCCGATGGGACCGATCGAGCTGACCGACTACGTCGGTCTCGACACGACGCTGTTCATTCTGCAGGGCTGGGTCAAGGCGCACCCCAACGAGAGCGCCTTCATCATCCCCAAGATCCTTGAGCAGAAGGTCGCGGCCAAGCAACTCGGCCGCAAGACCGGTCAGGGCTTCTACAAGTGGGAAGGAGACAAGCGCACATGATCACCGCACTGTTGCTCGGCGCTGCGGCGCTCGTGTCCGGCTCGCAGCCGGCTGCGGAGACGAAGTACCAGTGGACGGCTCCGGACGCGCCCTTCGTCAAGGGCGTCGACTACCCGGTGTCGATCCGCATCGAAACGCCCAACGCGCTCGAGATCCCCGGTTGGATGCTGGAACCCGCAGGCTTCACGATCAACGGCCAACCGCTGGAGAAGCGTGACAACGCCAAGGTCCGTCTGGCGGCCGGCAGCAAGCTGACGCTGGAGCTGGATCTCGCTCCGATCCTGTCGGCTTCGAAGCTCACCGATGCGCGCGAGTTCCGGCTGGGCTGGGGCGGCGACAAGGGCGGCGCGGAGAAGACCGTGGCCTGCATGGAAGCTGCGCCGCAAGGCCTCGACTTCCTCAAGATGAGCGATGCGGAGCTGGCCGGCTGGCAGGTGCTGCTGGTCACCAACCGCGGTGCGATGCGCGTCGAGTTCTATCCCGACAGCGCTCCGGGCCATGTGCGCAACTTCCTCGATCTGTCGTACACGAAGTTCTACGACGATCTGCAGTTCCACCGCGTTTCCCCGACCTTCATGATCCAGGGCGGTTGCCCCAACACGCGCGGTGACAACAAGACGAGCTGGGGCATGGGCTCCAGCCCGCGCGGGAACATCAAGGCGGAGTTCAGCGCGCGCAAGCACGAGCGCGGCATCCTCTCGATGGCGCGCGGACCGGACAAGGACTCCGCGAGCTCGCAGTTCTTCATCATGACGGGCGTCAATCCCGGACTCGATGGCAAGTACTCGGTGTTCGGCAAGCTGGTCGATGGAATGTCCACGCTGGATGCCATCGCCAACGCCCAGGGCTTCACGGGTCCTGACGGCACCATCCGCCCCAAGGATCCCCAGCGCATCCAGCGCGCGATCGTGATCCGCGTTTCCCAGTCTAAGTAAGCGAGGAGCCAAACATGCAAGCTGCCGAAGCCGGTCTCAACTTCCTCAAGATGTCGCCCGCCGAACTTGCGGGCTTCCATGTCGTGCTCGAGACCAACGCGGGTGAGATGGAAGTGGAGTTCTGGCCCGATGTCGCGCCGGAGCACGTCAAAAACTTCCTCGATCTCGCCTACACGGGCTTCTACGACGGGAAGGGCTTTCACCGCGTGATCCGCGGTTTCATGATTCAGGGCGGCTGCCCGCTGGGCACCGGCACCGGCGGCGGACCGCGCCGCCTCAAGGCCGAGTTCAACGCGCGCAAGCATGAGCGCGGCGTGCTTTCGATGGCCCGCAGCTCGGATCCCAACTCGGCCTCTTGCCAGTTCTTCATCATGCACGAGCGCTCTCCGCACCTCGACGGCCAGTACTCGGGGTTCGGCAAGCTGGTGCGCGGCGATGAAGTGCTCGAGAAGATCGCCACCACCTCCACCATGCCGGGCGATCGCCCGCGCACCGCACAGACGATCCAGAAGGCGCGCGTGATCCGCGTGGCTGCGAAGAGCTAAGGAGCCGCTCCGATGAACTACACGAACATTCTCGTTCAGTGCGAAGCGGGCATCGCCACGGTGACGGTCAACCGTCCCAAGGTCATGAACGCGCTCAATCACGTCACGCTGACCGAGCTGAAGCACGCCTTCCTCGCGCTCGATGCGGACGCCGCCGTTCGCCTGATGGTCGTCACCGGCGCCCCGATCGAAGGTAAGCCCGCCGAGAAGCAGGCCTTCATCGCCGGTGCGGACATCGGCGAGCTGCACGCCATGCAGTCGGCCATGGACGCCAAGCAGCTGGCATTCTTCGGCCAGACGGTCTTCAGCGCGCTCGAGAATGCGACCAAGCCCTCGATCGCGATGATCAACGGCTTTGCGCTCGGCGGCGGCCTGGAGCTGGCGCTGGCCTGCACGCTGCGCACGGCTTCGAAGTCGGCGCGCGTCGGTCTGCCGGAAGTCAGCCTCGGCATCATCCCCGGTTACGGCGGCACGCAGCGCCTCGCGCGCATTGCCGGCCCCGGTGTCGCCCGCGAGTGGGTGCTGAGCGGCGACATGTTCGGCGCGGAAGAAGCGCACCGCGTGGGCGTCGTCAACCGCATCTTCGATGCAGGCGAACTGCGTGAGGGCACGCACAAGCTCGCCCAGACGATCCTGTCGCGCGGCCCGGTTGCGGTGCGTCTGGCGCTGGAGACCATCCGTCGCGGCATGAACATGAGCCAGACCGAGGGCGAGATCATCGAGTCCGACATGTTCGGACTGGCCTCGACCACCGCGGACATGAAGGAGGGCATGGGCGCCTTCCTCGAGAAGCGCCCGGCCAAGTTCATCGGCCGCTGAGTTCGATTTCACAACCTTCCGAAACAACCGAGAGCTGATCCTGCAACCATGACCCAAGACATCGTCCTCGTCGGCGGCGCCCGCACTCCCATGGCCGAATACGTCGGCACGCCCGGCTACGGCAAGTTCAAGGATCTCTCGGCGATCGAGCTCGCCGCGATCGCTTCGAAGGCCGCTCTGGAGCGTGCCAAGGTCGCTCCGGAGATGATCGAGCACGTGATCATCGGCAACGCGCTGCAGACCTCGGTCGACGCGCTCTACGGCGCGCGCCACGTCGGTCTCAAGGCCGGCATCCCGCAGCATGTTCCGGCGCTGACGGTCAACCGTCTGTGCGGATCGGGCCTGCAGTCAATCGTCTCGGGCGCCCAGCTGATCGCGCTGGGCGAGGCGCGCTGCGTGCTGGCGGGCGGCATGGAGAACATGAGCCAGGCTCCGCATGTGATCTACGGCATGCGCTCGGGCGTCGGCTTCGGCCAGAACCAGACCATCCTCGACTCGCTGTTCGCTTCGCTGATGGATCCGGTCGGCGGACTCTACATGGCGCAGACGGCCGAGAAGGTCGCCAAGCGTCTGGGCATCAGCCGCGAAGCGCAGGATGAGTACGCGCTGCGCAGCCACCAGCTGGGCGCCAAAGCCGTTCAGAGCGGCCGTTTCGCCGCGGAAATCGTGCCCGTCACGGTCAAGGGCCGCAAGGGCGACGAGGTGGTGTCCACCGATGACCACATCAAGCCCGACACGACGCTGGAAGGACTCGCCAAGCTGCGCGCGGCCTTCGGCAAGGACGGCACGGTCACCGCGGGCAAAGCTTCGGGCATCGTCGACGGTGCAGCCAGCGTGGTGCTGACCACCGCCGAGCAGGCCAAGGCCGGCGGCCTCGATGTCTACGCGCATGTGCGCGGCTGGGCTTATGTGGGCGTCGATCCCACCGAGATGGGCATCGGCCCCGTGCCGGCGATCCGCAAGGTCTGCGAGAAGGCGGGACTCAAGCTCGATCAGCTCGATCTCGTCGAGATCAACGAGGCCTTCTCGGCCCAGTATCTGGGCTGTGAGAAGGAACTGGGCCTCGATCGCACCCGCTGCAACGTCAACGGCGGCGCGATCTCGCTGGGTCACCCCCTTGGTGCCTCGGGCACGCGTCTGGTCCTGACCCTGATGCACGAGCTGCGCGCTTCGAAGAAGCGCTACGGCGTCGCGTCGGCCTGCATCGGCGGCGGACAGGGTATCGCCGTGCTGATCGAGAACACGCAGCGCTGAGCGCAGGCTGGCGATGAATCCGCTGATCCACACCAAGCCGGACGGCTCGCGCGTCGTGCGCCTCAACCCGGGCAAGCGCGTGCTGTTCCTCACCAAGGATTACTCGGTCATCGAGGCGCAGCTCTCGGGAGGCCGCAATCTGCGCATGGCCGAGGTGGATCCCTCCTCGCTGCTCGATGACATCAATACCGACGCGATGACGCCAGCCTGGGTGTGCTTCCGTCACAAGCCGGAGGACATCGCGCTCGATGCCTACGCCGGACTCGTCCACAAGGGCGGGCCCAAGGACGGCTCGCGCGTTTTCGGCACGCGCGCGCTGATGGATGGCGGCTTTGAAGTGATCGTCAGCGGCCAGCGCAAGGGCACGGGTTCCTCGCGCGAGACGGCCCCGCAGTGCGAGCGCTGGTCTGGCGTTCATCTGGTGATCGCGGCCAGCTTCGCGCCGATCCACGAGCGCAACAACATCAACCTCGGCCAGCTGATGGGGACCTACGAGCAGCTCGAGCGCCTCCAGCGCGGCGAGGAGATTCCGCTCGCGGAGTTCACCTCGCGCTACGACGAAGTCACGCGCACCATCCTCGAGCAGGGCGGACTGTTCCCGTTCTCGGCCGCCTACAAGGCCGGCCGCGTCAAGGTGCCAGCGCCCGCAACGCCGGCCCGCGCGATGAACATCGCGGAGAAGATTCTCGCTGCCAAGCTCGTCAACGCTGGAGCCTCGGCCTCGCTCAAGCCCGGCGACATCTGTCTCGTCAAGGTCGACGGAGGCTACAGCCACGAGTTCACCACCGCGCAGGTGCACCACTTCCTGCAGCAGGAGTACGGCGCGAACTACAAGCTGCCCAACCCGGCCAAGTTCGCGGTCTTCGAGGATCACCTGCTCTACGCCGACGGCGTCAAGCGCATGGCGCCCTTCGCCGCGCAGATCCAGACGCTGCGCAACCTGCAGAACGAGTTCCAGCGCCATACCGGCGTGCGCGACTACTCCGCGCGCAACGGTATCTCGCCCGGCATCTGCCATCAGGTGGCGCGCGAGCAGTTCGTCGATCCCGGTGACTTCATCCAGGCCACGGACAGCCACACCTGCATGGGGGGCGGCAACAACGCCCTGACCTACGGCGTTGGCGCCACCGAGTACGCGGGGCTCGTCCATTCGGGCTTCACCTTCGTGATCGTTCCGGAGTCGATCCGCTTCGATCTCGTGGGCGAGCTGCGTCCCGGCGTCACGGCCAAGGATCTGATCCTGCACATCCTCAAAGTCCACGCCGTGCCCGAGCACACGCTCGACCGCGTGATGGAGTTCGGCGGCCCGGGCCTCAAGAGCCTCTCGATGGACGAGCGCGCCACGCTGTGCAACATGGCGACCGAGTGCAGCGCCAAGAGCGGCATTTGCGAGGCCGACGAGCTGACGCTCGACTGGCTCGCCGCGCGCCGTCCCGGTGTCTCGCGCGAAGCCCTGCGTGCGCGTTTCGTCGCTCCCGACGCGGGCGCGGTCTACGACGGTGGTCGTCACACCATCGATCTGACGAAGATCGAAGCCATGGTTGCCGAGCCCGGCGATCCCACCTACGGCCGCAACATCGTCGACCTCGCTGCGGTGAAGATCGACATCGCCTACGGCGGCTCCTGCACCGCCGGCAAGGAGCACGACTTCGATCTCTACGCGCTCGTGCTGCGCGAGGCCCTCGAGGCCGGCCGCACCGTGGCGCCCGGCGTGAAGATGTACATCCAGTACGGCAGCGAGGCCGTGCGCGACTACGCCGCCGCGAAGGGCTATCTCGAGGTCTTCGCCAAGTCCGGAGTCGAAGTGATCAATCCCGGCTGCGGCGCCTGCATCGGCTGCGGCCCGGGTGTCTCGGACACCAAGGAGCAGGTCACGGTCAGCGCCATCAACCGCAATTTCGCCGGACGCTCCGGTCCCGGCCAGCTCTATCTCGCTTCGCCGCTGACGGTCGCCGCCAGCGCCGTCGCAGGCCAAATCGTTCAGTACCGTCCCGGCATGTTCCGTCATGCCAAGCAAGAGGGCACCCAGCCCGTCAGGAGTTGAGATGAAGCAGTACCAGATCGCGATCCGAGCCGGCGACGGCATCGGCCCCGAAGTCACCCGCGAGGCCATGAAGGTCCTCGATACGGCGGCTTCGATCTACGGGTTCTCGACGAAGAAGACCGAGTATCCCTTCAGCACGCAGTACTGGCTCGATCACGGCCAGAAGGACGAGATGATCTTCCCGCAGGCCTCCTTCGAAGAGGTCAAGCAGCACCATGCCGTCTACCTCGGTGCGATCGGCGATCCGCGCGCTCCGGTGGGCAAGATCGAGTACGGCATCATCGCCAAGCTGCGCTTCGAGCTCGACCTGTACATCAACCTGCGCCCTGTGCGGCTCTACGACGAGCGCCTCTGCCCGCTCAAGGACAAGGGGCCCAAGGACATCGACATGGTCTTCGTGCGCGAGAACACCGAGGGCGCCTACACCGGCACCTTCGGCTTCGCCCACAAGGGTCTGCCGATCGAAGTGGCCTCGCAGGTGATGACCTACACCCGCCACGGCGTCGAGCGCGCCATCCGCTACTCCTTCGACCTCGCCCGCGCGCGCAACAAGCAGAAGAAGGTCACGCTGATCGACAAGGCGAACGCCCTGCGCTCGCACGACCTGTGGCAGCGCACCTTCCACGAAGTCGCCAGGGAGTACCCGGACATCAAGACCGACCACGCCTACATCGACGCGGCCTGCATGTGGCTGATCAAGAACCCCGAGTGGTTCGACGTGGCCGTCACCACCAACCTGTTCGGTGACATCATCACCGACCTCGGCGCCATGCTGCAGGGCGGCATGGGCATCGCGGCCTCCGGCAATCTGCACCCGGGCAAGGTCAGCCTCTTCGAGCCGATCCACGGCAGCGCGCCCAAGTACGCCGGCCAGAACAAGGCCTGCCCGGTCGCCGCGATCCTCGCGGCCTCGATGATGTGCGACTACCTCGGCGAGAAGAAGGCGGGCGAAGCGATCGAGAACGCGATCATCGACCTGATCCGCACCAAGCGCATCCGCAGCGTCAACACGGGCGAGCATGCCACCACGGAAGTGGGGGACATGGTCGTCGCGGCGCTGACGGGCAAGCTTGCGAAGGTGTGAGCGCGGGGCGCAACTTCTCATTGCTGTTTCCATTGCAATGGAACAGGGCCGACTTTCGGTAGCCGAAAGGAGGGGGGGCCTCACGAGGTATCTGTCCCTCCTCCTCTTCAACAGCTTCGAAAGGTCCGACTGTGAATCACCTCGGCATCGCTGCACTCGTACTCCCCGGCGGAAAGCTGACGTGGTGCTGACGGCCAGCGAGGTCCCCTGAGGTCCGCGTGTTCTGCAGGGGCTGGGCTGTGCTGACCCGCTCTGACGCGCTCAGGCTGAGCGGGGCCGAGTGGCTTGCGCACAGGAAGCCACGCGCCTATCATTCCCCGTCGTAAGAGTCTCCTGCTCTTTCGACCTCATTCCTTTTCCCGGAGGATACTCGCAATGTTTCGTCGCTTGCTTCCATTGGCAATCTCAGCCACAGGTATTGTCGTCTTCGTTCGGCACTCCCACGCGCAGGGGTCGAGTCCCTGCAACAACCAAACGCGCACCTTGCAGCAGGTTGCGGGCTACGTCGGCCTCGCGACCACCAACTGCTCACAACTGACCATTACAGTGGCTGGGCAGACGTATTCCACGCCGCCCATCTGCACGCTGGGTTACGCCTACTATCGTGGTTCCGTGTACGCATGCGGTCCAGTCTCGACGGGCACACATTGCAATTCCAACGGATTCAAGGTCACGATTGATCTCGCCACCGGGGGCGGCTGTCCTTCCCTCGCGGGCCTGAACTCAGGTTCGTGGACCAGTTGGTCTCAGGTCCCTGCTGCGATCGTCGCGGCCCTGCGTTGCGTCAGCCCGTCGGTCACTCAGACATTCGATTGGTCGGCTTCGGTGAGCCCCTGCGTGCCGACTGCACCGGTGGAGGGAAGCAGTGATCCTGTGTCGTGCACGGGTGGTTCCGGTGAGACATTTCTGCGTTGTACGGGGGATCCATTTCACCTGCTCAGTGGCCATGAATGGAAACCGCTGAGCCACGCCTACGATGTCGCGCAGACCGGTAGTCCCGACGAGCTGCCGCTTCCGCTTCGCGAGGCTCATGCAGCGTATGGCCCCATACATGGAGCCGATCTGCAGGCTCGGATTGAAATGGAAGTCTGGAACGGGGCCGTGCGTGAATCCGCCACGGGATACGACATCACGGGACGGGTGCTGAGTGATGGTAGATTCGATGTTGTCTGTTCCACGGGAGTTCACAAGGATGGCATTGAGCACATCCTGATCCACCGCTTGCGACAGGACCATTCCGCATTCTTCATGCTGCCTCAAGACGGTGGCGAGTGCGTTGTGGTCGACGCGGGTTACCTTCGGCGTGACAGCGTCTTCATGGCTGCGTGTCGGCCGGTGGCTGCCCTGCTCGACTGGGTGGCAAGGCCGCAGGCGATTGCGTTTTTCAGCGACGCTGTCTACACCCCGCCGCAGACGGCGGAGAACGGCACGCGCACCTTGTCGAGGCTTGTGCCGTACGCCGGTGAGAGCGCTGTCAGCGAGACCTACACGCTGGTCGCCGGCAGCGGGCATGCGCGCGTGGTCGAGCACCGCACCATGGATCTCATGGGGCGCGTGCGCCAGCAGACTCACTGGAGCGAACCCATGCAGGTGACTGCCGGCGTCTGGCGCGCGCGTCGAACCACGCTGACCGATCGTCACGAGGGAACAGAGGATGGGCGCCGCACGGTTGTGCGCAGCAGCATCTCCCGGGCTCAGATTCTGGGCACCGGTACGGAACTGCCGATGCTGGGGCCAGACCCGGAGCGCATCTGGTTGGTTTGGCGCTGAGCGGGGGGCGTCAGGCTGCGCTCAGCGCAGCTCGCCCGCCACCTGCCAGCCGAGCTCTGTCGTCACCGTGCCGATGACGGAGTAGTGCCCGCTGTTCTCGAAGTAGCCCTGCGGAGCGTGAATCACCGCTCCGCCGGGGTGCTCGAAACGGATGCCGAGTCCCGTTTCACCGCTCGGCTCGATCTTCAGCCGGCGTCGCTCGCCCGGTTCCAGCGAGCCCAGCGGCTGCTCGAAGCCGCTGCCGTGCACGACGACCGCATCGAGGCGCACGGTGCTGGCGTTGACCACGGTCACGGCCGGATGGCGGGCGCAGGCGCCAAGCAGCAAGGCCGCGGCGAACGGGATC
>SXGT01434556.1_pt1 | contig 16373 bp, 12 predicted proteins | sample 3176221 | NCBI WGS metagenome assembly SXGT01 (sample SAMN11356862, study PRJNA531348) | freshwater metagenome | isolation source: freshwater sample F1-120 | place: China: Fuxian Lake, Yuxi | collected 2017-12-25 | reverse complement strand
GACATGTGCGGCGCGGCGGCGGTGCTCGGCGCGTTCAAGACCATCTGCCAGATGAAGCCGCACACGCGCGTCATCTGCGCAATTCCCACGGCGGAGAACCGGCCGGGGCCTACGTCCTACGTGCCGGGCGACATCCTGCGTGCGTACAACGGCAAGACCATCGAAGTGCTGAATACTGACGCCGAAGGTAGGCTCCTTTTGTGCGACACGCTCGCGTATGTCGAGAAGGTATACAAGCCCGACGCGATCGTGGACATCGCCACGCTGACCGGCGCGATCGTCGTCGCCTTCGGCCCGTATACCGCCGGCCTCTTCGCGAATGACGCGCGGCTCGTGGCTGAACTCGAACTCGCCGCGCGTGCGACGGGCGAGCGCCTGTGGCCGATGCCCATGGACGACGACTACGCCCGGCTGCTCAAGAGTCCGCATGCGGACTTGGCCAACATCGGCCCGCGCGGGGTCGCGGGTTCGATCGTGGCCGCGTGTTTCCTGAAGGAATTCGTCGAGCTGACGCCGTGGGCGCACATCGACATCGCTGGGACGGCGTGGGGCGTAAAGCACATATCGTATCTGAACGCGGACCATGCCACAGGATATGGTGTTCGCCTGCTGAGCCAGTGGGTACTCGAAGAGTCGCGAGCCTCGTAGCATCGGCCTCTGGCCGATGCCTGGGCACCCATAAATTTGATGCGATTTCGATTTATTGCATGGCCGCGAGTACATCGCCGGAGACCGACGCCACGGAATTCTGCTGACATTTCCCGGGATATTTGTTATTCTCCATTGGTTGTGACGGTGCGCCGCTTGGTGGGAGCTGCGGAAGCGGGCACCGTTTCGTGTTTTAGGCCTCGGGGGACGAGGAGCATGCCGTATGGTGCTCAACGCCACCTTGGTTGTGGTGCTGGGTTTGGTCGTCCACCGCACGTGGATCATGAGCCGTTTTATGGACGGCGGCGCCAAATCCGGTCAAATCTTCTTCCTCACAATGGTCACCGGCCTATGCCTCATCACCAATGTCGTCGCGCCCTTCATCGCCGCTGGACTGCTCGTCGCTGCGCTGGAAGTCCGCTCGCTGGTGTTCGCGCCGGCAGAGTCGTAGCACCCGCGCGTTTCCCGATCTCCTCCTTATATGTAGTGCGCGCTTGTTGCACTCGCGGGATGCGCGGTTGGCGAACAAGGATCATTCGCTTGACACAACCGCGAGCAGCGAGAAATCTGTATGTCTGATACCGCTACTCCACGCCGCGCTGCCCTGCACACGCTAGGTTGCCGACTGAATCAAACCGAGACGGGTCTGCTTGAGGAACGGTTGCGCGCAGAGGGCTACGAGATCGTTCCCTTTGAGTACGGCGCCGACCTCGGCATCATCAACACCTGCACAGTGACGCATCACGCGGATGCGAAGTCCCGCAAGGCGATTCGCGCGTTCGTCCGGCGCAATCCGGGTGCTTATCTCGCGGTCATCGGCTGTTATTCGCAGATGGGCTACCAAGCACTCTCGGAAATCGACGGCGTCGATTTGATCGTCGGCAACCAGGAAAAGCTCAACGTCCTGAATTACGTCCGTGCGGGGAAGAACGAACGGCCACTGGTCGTGCGCGATCAGTTTTTGCGTGACGATTTTGCGATCGAGTCCGCGGGCGACGCTCCGTTTTGCACACGGGCGAATTTGAAGATCCAGGACGGCTGCGACTTCATGTGCTCGTTCTGCGTGATTCCCTTTGCGCGGGGACGCGCACGCAGCCGCGAGTTCTCGGATCTGATGCAAGAGGCGCGTGGACTGGTGGCGCGCGGCGCGAAGGAACTCGTGCTCACGGGTGTGAACATCGGCACCTACGCGCACGGCGGGCGCACGATGATCGATGTGATCGATGCATTGAATGAAATAGACGGGCTCTCGCGCATTCGCATCAGCTCGATCGAACCGACTACGATTCCGGTAGAACTTTTTGAACGAATGAACGATCTGGATCACGTGCTGACGCCGTACCTGCATGTTCCGATGCAATCCGGCAGCGACCGTGTACTGGGTTTGATGCGTCGGAAATACACGCGGAGCGAATTACTCGATTTCGTGAATCTGGCCGTCGCGCGCGTGCCGGATATTTGCATCGGTACCGACGTTCTCGTTGGGATGCCGGGCGAGACGGAGGAGGACTTCGCGGAGACCTGCTCGCTGTTGGCCAATGGGCCCTTTGCCTATGCCCACGTGTTCAAGTATTCCGAGCGCGAGGGCACGGCCGCGGTTCGCATGGACGGGAAGGCGAGCGAGGACGAAAAGAACCGGCGCAGCGCGGTGATTCGTGCACTGAGTGGCCGAAAACTCGCCGAATTCCACGGGAAATACGCAGGAAAGACGGTGGAGGTCCTCTTTGAATCGCAGGAAAACGGCCTCTGGAGCGGGTATACCGGGAATTACGTCCGGGTCGCCACGGGTTACGATGATATACTGGAGAACGGGCTGCGGGAGGTCGTCTTGGGGCGCTCTTGCGGCGATTTTGTGATGGGAAGGCTGGTGGGCGAAACACCGGCGGGCGAGGACGCCCACCCCACAAGGACCTTTGAGGTGTGTGCATGACGGACCACGCAGGCAACGGCACGAACGGCAACGGCGCGGCGGTGACTTCGCCGAGTTTCGATCCGGGCGTGGCGGAGGCGAAGGAAGCCGGGTTGAAGCAAATCCTCGCGGGTTACTCGAGCCTGGCGGTGGCCTATTCCGGTGGTGTGGATTCCGCGTACCTCGCCGATGTGGCGCACGAAGTGCTCGGTGCGCGTTGCGACATGGTGCTCGCCGATTCCCCGAGCCTGCCGCGCTCCGAATTTTCCGACGCTTCCGAGCTCGCGCATTCGCGCGGGTGGAATTTCGTCGTGGTGAACACGCAGGAATTCGACAACGAGGAATACCTGAAGAACGACGGCCGTCGTTGCTACTTCTGCAAGTCTGAGTTGTTCCGCCGCATGAAGGACTATGCCGAGAAGAAGCAGGTGACCAATCTCGCGTATGGCGCGATGGCGGACGACGCCTTCGATCCGACGCGCCTCGGCGCGCTTGCGGCCACGGAGCACAAGATCGTCGCGCCGCTGCAATTCGCGAAACTCGGAAAGGCGGAAATCCGCTACCTGAGCCGCGCACGCGGATTGCCGACGTCAGAAAAGGCGTCGTTCGCATGCTTATCGTCGCGCTTTCCGAAAGGCACGCGCGTGACGCTGGAAGACATCCGCAAAGTTGAGGCCGCCGAAGAAGCGCTGCGCAAGCACGGCTTCTATCAATTCCGTGCGCGCCACCACGGCGACACCTGCCGCATCGAAATCGACATGGCCGACATGGGCAAATTCGGCGATCCCGCGGTCCGCGACGACGTGGTCTCCAGTATCAAGGCGGCGGGCTACGCGCATGTCACCCTAGACCTAGGCGGCTACAAAGACGCGACGATGGTCATGGTCGCACCTGTGGGGAAGAGCTGAAACTCTTCCAGGAGGCAACAGAGAGAATAGAGAATTGGCCGTTTATTTCTCTCTCTGGTTTTCTAGTGTCGCCGATCCGTTAGATTCGCTTAATCCGTGGCTCGTTCTTTTTCAATCTAACGGCGCGATATATCGTCCACGCGCGATGATGTCCTTAGGGTCGAGCGCCCGCTTGATGTCAGTGGCAAGATCCCAATAAACAGATTCATGCGCACGGAGTTTCGGCATGCCCTGCAGGCCACTGCGGTAGATGGGATAGCCGGCCTTAATTAGCGTATCGACCAGCGCGTCGTAGCACGCGGAGGCCTTCGTGCATTCTTCAGGGATGTTCTTGTCGAAGGCGATGTTCATGATCGCGACCAGCGCGCGCTCGGTCAGCAGAATCATGCTGACGACGAAGTCGAAACCATGCGCTTCAAATATCGGCCGCGCGAGGCCCAGCACGCGCATGGCGTCCTCGCCGCGCATCGGCATTACCGGCGATACCCAATAGAGGCCGACGCCAGAATCGAGTGGATCGCCGGGACCTTCGGGCGGTTTGCGCAGGCGCCAGTACGCGCCCATCACCGGCTCGCGCGTGGGGACGCCCTTGAGCAATTCGTAATTCGGACGCAGGATTTTCAGGAAGCGTTCGAGTTTTTGGCGCTGACCGATGGCGCTCAGCAGGCGGTGCACGCCTTCGAGGATCGCGAGCCGGCGATCGGTCACGAAGCCGACTTTCGCCACGCCGCGCAGCGCTTTTTTCAGCGCGCGCTTCCCCGCCCGCACGTGGCCGCGCGTACCCGTGAGCGAGCCGGAACCCTGCCAGGCCTGCACGCGGCCGAGGCGCTGCAACTGTTCACGGACCTTCGGCGGCAGAGGCGCGACGCCTCCGGCGAGCTCCCACGGATACTGACCGCTGCCCGCGAGCACGCGGAAGTCATTGCCGATGTGGATGGCCGTGTTTAGCGTTCCGTTCATCCGCAGCGGACGAAGTCGCTCGATGATTTTCGGAAAGTCCTCGAAGTTCGGCGCTTGCAAGAAAAAGAAACTGAAGTCTTCCGGTTCCGGCATGAGCCATAGGCCGATTTTCGTGATGATGCCGTAATTCGATTGGGTGAAGAGGCCGTCCATGAACGGCCCGACGCCGTAGGGGTAGCAATGCGCCGCGCGTGCGCCGGGGAAATGGCCGAAGCCGGTGTGCAGTACGCGGCCATCCGCGAGAACGACCTCCATCCCGCAACAGGTCAACACATGGTCGCCATAGCGCGTGTGGCCGAAGCCGCGATCGGCGGTGTTCCCGACGAGACTCGAATCCGGCCCGGCGGCCGTCGCGTCCATCCACAAACCGGATTTCGTGTCGCGCAGATGATTGAACAACTGCCCCTGCGAAACGCCCGGCTCAATCACGCAATACGCGAGGTCGGAATGGACCTCCAGAATTTTGTTCATACGCCCGAGATCAACGATTGCCGCGCCGTCTGTCGGCGCGCAGGCGTCGCCGTAGCCCCAGTTTTTCCCGCAGGAGATGGGGTAGAGGACGATGTCATGCTCGGACGCAATCCGCGCCAGCGCTTGCACGTCCTCAGTGCTCTTGGGATACAGAATGCAACTGGGCCGAGGCGCAGAGGCCTGCGTGGTCCGTGCATAGCGCTCGATCGAAGCGGCATCGTCGGCCACGGCGGAATTGCCGAGGGTGCTGCGCCACGCCGCGAGGGCGGTTGTGAGGGAGGGGAGCATATTTTTTGTCAAGAGATTTGTTATATAGTAATGCATTCATGCATTTGCGTCAATTGCGGGCCAATTCTCATTGATGGTCCGCCGTGACCCCTATATAATCCGCGCACTATGCGGAAGCATCTTCTCCGGCCGGACGCGTCCGCCAAGCTCCTCCCGATACTGACCGTCGCCGCTATCCTCCTGCTCACCTTGTTGTTGTACCGCGGAATTTTCAACATCACCTACATGGCCGACGATACGATGGACTTCATCCAGGGCCGGAACATCATCCACAACGAGATCTGGTATCCCTTCATCGGCGAGGGCATGTGGCGGGGCGGCCCGCAGTATTACCGGCCACTGCCGGTGATTAGCCATGGTCTCGACGCGGTTGTGTTTGGATACTGGCCCGCGCCGCATCGGGCCACCCAGTTGCTTTTTCATCTGGTGTGCTGCGCGGCGGTGTATGCGCTGTACCGATCCTGGTTCGGCAAAGAACGCGAGACGGAAGCCTCGCTTGCGGCGCTGTTGTTCGCGCTGCACCCGGTCCACGAGTACCCCATGTGGTGGCCGGGCGGCTCGCGAAACGACGTCATGTGCGGAATTTTCTATGTCACGGCCGTGCTCTGTTTCACTGCCTACGTCCGCGGTCGCAGGACGCGTGCGATCGTATTGAGCGCGGCATCAACGGCAGCGGCGCTCGCCTGCAAGGAAATGGCGTACTCCTTGCCGCTGATTTGTTTCGTGGTCTATCTGATTTTCGCGGAGAAGGAAGCCCCATGGCGGGGCCGACTGCAGCGTGCGGGCGTTGCCGTCGTGCCCCTTTTGGCCGTCGCTGCGGTATTCATGCTCTTTCGCCTGCTTCGTTACGATGTTGAGAGCACGCTCCTGGGTGTTCAATTCGATCTCGGACATCTGCGCGCCACGGCGCATGCCGCGATTCGCGGACTGGTATTTCCATTTCAGTGGTCTTTTCGTGAAGTCGCACAAGCTCGCCCTATGGTCGTGATAGCCGTTGTCATGGGTATTGCCGCTCTTGGAGTTACCAGGCTTCACCGGTTGCGATCGCCGATCATGCTTGTGGGTGCTGCGTGGATCGCGCTCAGTCTGCTTCCGGTTCTACGAACGATCAGCCCTTGGGCCTTGTACATTCCGTCGGTCGGGTTTTGCCTCATTGCTGGCCACGTCCTCATTCCCAATCGCTCGCGCAGTGGCATGGCCGCCGCGGTATTGGTGATCGCGCTCGTCGCGAGTTATGTCGTGCAATGGGAGCAGCGCAGACTCGTATGGCGAGAGATGGATCAGGCGGCGGATCAATGCATGGACACTCTGCGCGCGGATTACAAAAACAAACCATTCGAGCGCGCGCTTTTTCTCGACCTGCCGGGGAGCATCGGCGACGTGCCGCTGTACATGCTCTATTTTTCCGCGCGGCTGCCGTTTGAGATGCCCGACGGCGCCCCGCAGGCCACCGTCCTCTCCATGGTCACCTTTCCTGCGGGACGCGATCAGCAAGGGGTCGCGATTGAAGAGCTTTCTCCTGGCGCATGGCGCATTACAGCGGAATCCGAAAAATCGCGATTCGTGTTTCCGGAGAACCCGGAGGTCTTGTACCGATTCGACACCGGAGACGTGGGCGATACGTATCAGCATTCGTGGGGTAGTTCTGAAGTGGCGGCGGAAAATCCGGACGGCCAGCCAAACGCCGTGGTTGTGCGGCTCTCGGGCACGTATCAGTCATGGGCAAACATGCCCATCTACTATTTTTCCAAAGGCGAGCTCCATCGATACCGGGAGTGAATTGGAAAATACTGTGGTTCCGGGTTATCCATCGCGGCCTGTGGAATCCATCACAAATGCAGAGTTAGGATGCCCTGATACCCGGGCAGATCAAAAACAAACCGTGAGGTGATCCGACATGACGATGGATATCAATGATCAGCAACTTAGCCGGAGAACTTTCCTTGCAGGCGCTGCGAGCCTCGGCGCCGCGGCGCTGGCCGGTGGCAACGCCTTTGGCGAGGTGAAGCCAGAGATCTACGCCAAGGCCGAAGCAGCCGGTTTTCCGAAACCAAAATATGTACAGACTAACGGCATTCGCATGGCCGTCTACGAGCAGGGCGAGGGATTCCCTGTCGTGTTTAGTCACGGCTTTCCCGAGCTGGGCTATTCCTGGCGGCACCAGCTTCCTGCGCTGGCGAAGGCCGGGTTCCGCGCGATCGCGCCGGATCAGCGTGGCTATGGGCGGACGGAGCGTCCCGAGAAGGTCGAGGACTACGACATCCACCATCTGACCGGCGACCTTGCCGGCATGCTCGATGCGCTGAAGATCGAGAAGGCCGTATTTTGCGGGCACGATTGGGGCGGCGCGGTGGTATGGCAGATGGCGCACCTGCATCCGGATCGCGTTGCAGGCGTGATTGGCGTGAATACGCCCTACATGCCGCGCGCGCCGATGAATCCGGTCGATATGCTCCGGCAAATGCGCGGCGACAACAATTACATCGTTTACTTCCAGCAGCCGGGCGTGGCGGACACTTTCCTGCATGAGAACGTCGACAAGGCATTCCGCGCATTTCTGCGCAAGAGCGATCTGACTGCGGAGACTTTTGCCAAGTTACCGGCGGATTCGCCTGCGCGTAATTTCGACATCAAGATGATGATCGAAGCGGGCAGCGCGGCCGGGGGGAAGTATGTATGCAGCGAGGACGATCTCGCTTTCTACATCGAGACCTTCCGCGATACGGGTTTCACGGGCGGCATCAACTGGTACCGCAACATCGAGCGAAACTGGAAGACGACCGAGGGTCAGCCGCAGAAAATCGAAGTGCCCGCGATGTATGTCGGCGCGCAGGACGACGTTATTCTGCCGCCGTCGATGCAGGAAGCGACTGCGGCGCTGGTACCCGGCCTTGAGATGCACGTAATCGGTAAATGCGGCCATTGGACGCAGCAGGAAAAATCAGAGGAACTCAATACGCTGCTGATCGGCTGGCTTACAAAGCGGTTCAAATCAGCCTAAAAACAAAAAACAATCGCCGGAGGCCTCATCAAAACGGCCTCCGGCGATTTGTGCTTTGGATTGTGTTATTTACCGATGATCACGCATCGTGCGAGATCGGCGTCCAGCGATTTCTCAGCGTCTTCCTTCGTCAGCTTCCCGTCGCCGAAATCCGTCGCAAGGCCGGACACGGCCCGATCCAGCGACTTGCCTTCAACGTCGGTCGGGATCTCGATACGCCCGCCTTTCGCCTCGAGCGCGTCCCAGCGCGTGCGGACGAGTTCCCAGAATCCGGACGTTTTCCTCCAGTAGTCGAACGCCGGCGTGAAGTCGAAATCAGTCACGCGGGAGTAGGTGTTCAGGCCCGTCTCGCGCGCGATGACGCGATTGCCGTTCGCATCGAGCTTCAGCTTGTAGTTGTCCTGCTCGTGCGCCCAGCCGTCCGGCGTGATGCTGTGCCGGTTCTTGCCGACGATCACGTCATAGTCCTTCTTGCGCGGCGTCTCGCGGCGCGGCAGCGGCCGCCAGGTGTCATTCGACTCCCAATAGGAGTACGCGCCCACATGGTTCCACTTGCCGATGCCTTCATAACGCGGGCTGTCGTCCACGGACCACACTGACTGCGTCCACGTGCCGCGCACTTCCTTCTCGCTCAGCTTGTTCGAGTTCCACGTAATGTGTCCGGCGAACTCGAGCAGGCTGCGATCTTCATAGCGCCAGTCTTGCCGCCAGTGCTTGACGACGATCGGCTTCTGATCGGGTTCGACCGACACCAGCAGATGCTGCAGGCTGATGTAGTCGCCGCGATCCTCGACGAGTTGGACGGTCTCATGCGCGCGCGAGAGATCGTCATGGCTTTTGCCCCCGTTCGGATCGAAGTTCAGCGTCTCTTGAAAGCGGAACACGACCTTGAAGTCGCCTTGCATCGCGAGGATCGCCTGTCGGTCGCGCTCGAAAGCAGCGTTGACGGCTTTCACTTCGGGCGCCTCGGCTTGGGCTGCACTCGCCATCCCAATCGTCACCACGGCCGTCGCCGCTGCCAGATTTCTGAATCGAGTCATATGCATATTGTTTGCTCCTTCAGGTTATCTGAACGGTTAGCTGTGCGCGGCGACTTCGCCGAAGGTATAGGCCACCCCGCGCTGCACAGGCTCTTCGGAGGGGTAGCGAACGAAATCGACGTGGCCATCGAGATAGAGAACATTCGCGCCGCCGGGGACGTGATTAAAATTCGAGGCATCCGTGCTGAGACGGTCGGTCATGATCCATACATTGCTCTGCGCCTGCGACGTAGCACCTGGATTGTTGATGTCGGTAATGAGAACGCGTTCGATGCCTTCACGCAAACGATACAGCGTGTCGCTGCCGGCATTGCCGAGGTCCGCGCCAAAGCTGGAGAGATCGATGTCTTCGCCCGTGACGCCGCCGAAGAAATTGCCGATTACCGAGACAAGGCCGTACACCAACTGCGCAGGACCCTGCTGCACTGCCGCCGAGACGAGTTCGCTCACCGGCGCCTGCGGATCGGTATCCGCGACGCGATCCATTAGATAGCCCGTGTACCAATAGCTCTCGTCCATCACCGCGAGGCCATGATCGTGATCGTACTGCGAGAACGGCGAACCGGGGATCGGTTCGAAGCAGAGCGTCCCTGCGTCACTCTGTCCCGTCGTCGCGTTTTCAATCATGCTCGGCTTGATATGAAACGACGAGGGGCAAATCCCGATGGTTGCGTCCGGCAGGTACTCCGGGAATATCTGGCTCATCTGCGGATTGAGCCAGTGGGTTGGCGTGCCCTGGAACGGAAGCCCGGGAGCAACGACCGTGTTCGTTTCGCAGTCAATTCGCGGTTCCCACGAGGTCTGCATCCGCGGGAGCACTTCGCCATTTGCTTCCGACGCGTACATTTTGAAGGTCAAGCCCCACTGTTTGAGATTGTTCGCGCAGCTTGCGCGGCGTGCGGCTTCCCGTGCGCGGGCCAGCGCCGGAAGCAGGATGGCGGCGAGGATGCCGATGATGGCAATGACCACCAGCAGTTCAATTAAGGTAAAGCCTTTCTTTCTCACGACGACTCCTTCCCAGTTTGTCCATCGGATCGGACGTTAAGGTTGCAGAACTCTTGATAGCATACAATGGTTTAGTATAAGAATCAATAGTAATTATTATAAACTTTAGGACTTTATGCTGAAACTTAGGAATGGTACGAGGACACTGCGTAACCCCTTGCGGTACTTTGAGTTTTACGCGATGGCTGAATCAGGATTCGGTCAGGAAAGCGAGAGAAGCAACTGGATTTCTGCCTAGGGGAGATTGATCGCGTTACGGGCTTGTCCGCCTTTTAATACTCAGAGGTCTCTGCGGATGAAGCGGCGGTTTCGAGATCTTTCCGTGCAGAATCGAGCAGCCAATCCAGCATCTGCTCGCGTACTTCGAGCGGACCTTCGATGTGTCCACCCGGCACGACCTGGTGTCGTACCTCATTTCCATTGGCGCGCAATCGTGCCATCATCTCCACGATGTAGGGTGCATTCCAATCGTCCTTGCCGTTGACGTATGCAACGCGGATGTGTGGTGCGAGCGCAATTTCCCGATAGCCGCCATGCGAAGTCATCAGCAGACCGGCAAACATATTAGGAGAGTTCGCCGCGGCGATCCACGACATCTGCGCGCCGCCACTTGCACCGGTTGCGAAGTTGAGATACGGATGTGTGCGTAAACGTCCATTCAGAAAGTTGTATGCGGCGAGCTGTGCCTCGCGATTGTTCGCAGTGCCGCCTTCGTTGTAACTGCTGTTGATCACAATCAGGATCACGCTACGCCGCTCCGCCCAGGCTTCGTATCCTCTGAATCCTAAATTCTGACCGGGCATAGAAATGGTGAGCACTGGAAATAACTCATCAGTGCGATCTGCATACGCGCTGGGAATGTACACATCAATCGTGCGCGGAGCTTGTGTAAATTCGAACCATGATCCCGCGCAGGGAAGCTGGCGATAGATCCCCGGCCGCCATGCGGGCACGCCGGTATCGGGATCGAGGTTCCATTCGTCCGATGGGATTTCATAACCTGGGCGTTTCGATGCCGCTTCGGCTTCCGCGGCCAGTTTCATCTCGGCCTCGCGCGCGGCGGCGTCACGGCGGGCCTTGCGCTCCTCGAGCATTTTGGCGTGCTCAGCCACGGGTGCCGCTGCGGATTCGCCAGATGTGCCGGTGGACGAGGCTTTTGGTGCGACGACGATGCGCCGCTCTTCGTCCGGCGTCGGCCGGAGTTCGTAGACGAGTGCGAGTCCTCCTGAAATCAGAATGACTGCTGCGATCGCCGCGAGCGGCCAGCGGTAATTGGTACGCGATGCGGGTTCGAGCGCCTCATCGGCATCGGATTCGATAGTTGAAGCAGACGGCAGCGGGAGAGGAGGCGGCGAGGGCGGGAGGGGTGGTGGAGGCGAAGAGGAGAGGCCTTCATCGCAGCGGGCCAGGATGCGCCGCGCGCGCGGTTCATCCTCTTGCGCAAGGATTTGCCAGCACACGCCGCGCGCCGCTTCGCGATCACCCAGCGCGACCATGCACTCCGCCTGCGCAAGCAGCACGTGTTTCGCGTAGGGAATCGCCGTATGGAGTTCTTTCAGCAGCGCCAGCGCCTCGGCGTGGCGGCCGGCGCGAAACAGGCGTTTGGCTTCCGTGTATTGTGCTTTCGCAGCGACGGAATCCATGCCCAGGCTCCCGCTGCCGAGTGTAACACAGCGAAGTGGGACGCGGTAGCCGGACTAGAGGCGCGACTTGATGCCCTCGAGCAGATCGATCGAGCGGTCCTGATCGCCCATGACGCCGACGCGGATCTTGATCTCGCAGACTTCGCTCGTGATCGCCTCGATGTCGATCCAGATATCCTTGTCATCCGCATACTTCGACTTGATATGCGCGGCGGCGACATCGGCGGATTTGGAGGAGACAACCAGTTTCTTCGCGGCCAGTGTATCCAGCGAGGCCTGGTAGGCGCGTTCGATCGGCGCGTTCACTTTATCGACCAGCCGCCCTTCGTGGTACATCACCCCCGCGGCGCCCGCCGCACCGCCCACGGCGAGGGCCACGCATCCGGAGAGGGAGAACATGACGAAAAGGACTGCTACCAGACGAATGGTTAGTTTGAACATGGCGAATTCCCCCATCTGAGGTTTTGTAAGCCGACGCACTTGCGTGTGTTTCTATTCAATCCGCGCGACTTGTTTTCAGGCCATTGCGAAGGTATCTGCCAGCAGAGTATCACGCTTGATGACTCGGGCGGATGCCGCATTCAATCCAAGGAGTGCGATAATTTCCTTGGGTTTCGCGAGTTTATCGCCTGCGACAATGGTGGCAAAGTCGATCGCGATGGAGCCGGAGTCCGTCTCGCGGATCGCCAGTTCGTCGATCATCGGGCGGATGTTCAGCGCGGCGGTGCGCGGACGCTGCTGGTGGCGGTTGCGGCCCTTCGCGGGTTTCTTCGATTTCATCTTGCGATCGATGGACACTTCGTCGCTGGCCATGATCTCGACGATGCGAGCAGAGATCAACGACGCGTCTGCGGCGCCGGAATGAATGGTGTAACGCAGTCCCTGTACCTGGCTCATCAGCGACGGTGCCTTCATCGGAATTTCTTCGGCCTCGTACGCACGGAAGCCTTCGGGCAATGTGGCCTGGATGCGCGCGAGGAGTTCCGCCGGCTCGACGCGCGTGCTGAGCACGATGTCCATATAGTCGCCCTCAGACTCCTCGCCGACCGGCGCAGGTGTGGCGAAGGCCATGCGCGGGTGCGCGTGGAAGCCCTGCGAATACGCCATCGGCGCACGCGCGCGGCGCAGTGTCCGCTGCCAGGCGTTCATGAATTCGAGGTGCGACAGGAAGCGCGCCTCACCCGTGCGGCCGATGCGCAACTTCAGGCGCTGCACGGCCTCCGGCTCGACATACTCCACGCGCGGCGGCGTGACGAAGTCGCGTTCTTCGATGCGGCCGCGCCGCTGGTTCTTCAGCATGTGTTGGCAGACTTCGCGGTCGCGGAAGATTACGCCGCACATGTGGCACTTGCCCGCGCGGCAATCGAGCGCATGCTGCAATTCCATCGCGCGGTTCCAGTCTTCCTGAAACCAGGTCTTCGGCATCATCACGTCGATGTGGTCCCACGGCAGGCGCTCGTCGAGCGCGCGCTGGCGGAACTCGCCGGCCACGTCGTAGCTCACGTCCTCGATCGCTTGTTTCCACGCGCCGAGGTTGCACAGCTCGTCCCACGACTCGAAGCGCGCGCCGCGTTTCCATGCCGCTTCGATCAGGTCACCGCCACGGCGATCCGCGCGCGTGACGAGGCCCTCGATGAACGTCGTCGCGGCTTCGTGCCGGCCGAATTTGATGTTGGGGTTTTTGCGGAAGCGCGCATCAAGGATGCGCTGGCGACGCTCGGTCTCGTCCATGCCGATCTGTTCGGCCCACTGGAAGGGCGTGAAGGGTTTCGGCACAAAGGTGGACACGCCAAGGCGCACCTTCGCCTTGGGATTGATCGGTTTGCCGACCTTCAGCGTCTTCTCGCAGAGATCCGCGATCGCCTCAATGTCCTCGTCGCGCTCGGTAGGCAGACCGATCATGAAGTAACACTTCACGTGGTCCCAGCCGCGCCGGTATGCTTCAGACGCCATGTCGAGCAGGCCGTCGTCAGGGATCCACTTATTGATCAGCGCGCGAAGCCGCGGCGACGCAGCCTCGGGCGCAAAGGTCAACCCGCTGCGGCGCACGTCGGCCACGGCATCCGCCATTTCCACGCTGAACGAATCTAGACGTAGCGAGGGTAGCGACACCGAGATGCGATCGCGGCTCGCGCGCGCGGCCGCCTGCGCGGCGAGTTGCTTCGGCCGCGAGAAGTCGCAGGTCGACAGCGAGACCAGCGCGACTTCTTCGTAGCCCGTTTTTGCCAGCGCTTCTTCCATCAGGTTGTCGATCGTTTCGAGCGTGCGCTCGCGCACGGCGCGCGTGACCATGCCGGCCTGGCAGAAGCGGCAACCCTGCGTGCAGCCGCGCAGCACTTCGAGCGCGAGCCGGTCGTGAACCTGCTGCGTATACGGCACGATGTAGTTCGTCGGAAATTTCGCAGTCTGCAAATCGACAATGCGCTTGATGATCTTCGGCACGTCTTCCTTCGGCAGGATCTGGCCGTTCGGCAGCGTCTCGAAAGGATACAATTCCGGCACATAGATGCCATCGATCTTCGCGAGCGCTTCGAGCTTTTCGCGGCGCGGACGGCCCTTCAGCGGGCGCACGCATTCCGCGATTTCTTTGATGATGTCCTCGCCGTCGCCGATCGCGAAGAAATCGATAAAGGGCGCGAGGGGTTCCGGGTTGAACACGGCGGGGCCGCCGGCGAAGAAGAGGGGAGCGTCCTCGCCGCGGTCCGTCGTGCGCAATGGGAAGCCCGCGAGGTCAATGATGTTCAGGATGTTCGTGTAGGTCAATTCGCTCTGCAGCGTGATGCCGATCATGTCCATGTCAGCCAGCGAGTCCTTCGACTCGTTGCAGAACAGCGGCAGCCCGCGCTTACGCAGCTCCGCCTCCATGTCTAGCCCCGGCGCATACGCGCGCTCGCACCACACCCAGTCGAGGTCGTTCAGGATCGAATAAAGAATCAGGATGCCGACATTGCCCAGCCCGAGGTCATACAAATCCGGGAAGATGAGCGACACGCGCAGCTCGACCGCGTTCGGGTCCTTATGCGAGGTGTTCACCTCGGTGCCGAGATAACGCGACGGCTTCTCGACCTTCGGCAGAATGTCGTTATACAGGACTTGACTGAGATTCATGGGATTTCCGGCCGGATGGGGCGCGTTTCGGCCTATGTATTATAGTGCCTATGCGCAACAGGGGCAATGCGGCGAACACGGGAGAGGGCGGACCATGAAACTTGTCGAAGATCTGAAAAACTTCGCACTGCGCGGCAACGTCATTGATCTGGTAGTCGGTTTCACCGTCGGCGCAGCGTTCACGACGATCGCCAAATCGCTCGTGGACGACATCATCATGCCTCCCGTCGGCGTGCTGATGGGCAGTCTCGACTTCAAGGACATGTACGTCGTGCTCAAAGGGCCCGAGGATCTCGCGTCAGGCCTGAGCCTCGCTGCCGCGAAAACTGCCGGCGCGGTCACGCTGAACTATGGCGCCTTCATCAACAACGTGATCGCCTTCGCGCTCGTCACGATGGTGATGTTCTTCTTGATTAGTGCGATCCAGAAACTGGATCGCAAGAAACCCGCACCTGCCGCCGCGCCGGTGACGAAGCAGTGTTCCGAGTGCTGTACCGAGATTCCACTCGCGGCAAAGCGCTGTCCAAATTGCACGTCGCAGTTGTAGTCGCCACTACGCAGGATATCGAGGGTAAGATGCCCGCGCCACAAGTAGTTGCTATTCCACCGTCACGCTCTTTGCGAGATTTCTAGGCTGATCGACATCACAACCGCGGTTGACGGAGATGTGGTAGGAGAGAAGTTGCAAGGGGATCGTGGTGAGTAGGGGCGAGAGCGGTTCCAGACAGGGCGGGATATAAATCACTTTTTCGGCGTGCGTAGCGATTCCGGTATCGCCCTCCGTGGCGACGGCGAGGATGACGCCGTTGCGCGCGCGGACTTCCTGCATGTTCGAGACGATTTTGTCGCGCGTGGTGGATTGTGGCGCGATAAAAATCGACGGCATCTTGTCGGTCACCAGCGCGATGGGGCCGTGCTTCATTTCGCCCGCGCCGTAGCCCTCGGCATGGATGGAGCTGATTTCCTTGAGCTTGAGCGCACCCTCGAGCGCGGTCGGGTAGTTGTAGGCGCGGCCGAGGAAGAGCGCGCTCGCGGCGTCACGGAAGCGCGGGTCGGAGGCGCATTCGAGAATCGTCGTCTGGTTCGCGAGGCAACTCGCGATTTTGTCCGGGATGCGCAGAAACTCCGAGAGCAGAGCACCCGCGGCCTCGGGCGCGAGCGTGTTGCGCAGGCGCCCGAGGTGAATGGCCAATAGCGCGAAAGCCGCGACCATCGCCGTGTAGGCCTTCGTCGAGGCGACGCCCATCTCGATGCCCGCGCGTAGCGGTAGCACCGCATGCGACTCGCGCGCGATGGTTGATCCCTGCACATTGACCAGCGAGAGAAGCGTCGCCCCGTTGCGCTTGGCCGCGCGCAAGGCTTCGAGCGGGTCAGCAGTGTCACCGGACTGTG
>SXGT01412185.1_pt1 | contig 16374 bp, 13 predicted proteins | sample 3176221 | NCBI WGS metagenome assembly SXGT01 (sample SAMN11356862, study PRJNA531348) | freshwater metagenome | isolation source: freshwater sample F1-120 | place: China: Fuxian Lake, Yuxi | collected 2017-12-25 | reverse complement strand
TCGCCTCACTGCCAAGGATCTCGAGGAGTTGGCCCCGCAGGTTGTGCTATTCGGAAATCAGCGCAGCGCGTGTAATTCACGAATTGATGGGCGCCTGTTTTTTGCGCCCGGCCCGGCGGGTCCTAATATCGGGTAAGGGCAGGCCATAGCCACTATAGCCACGTGCAACATAGACCACAAAGCGTAAATTGGACATGACCAGTTCTTTGGCCGCATCAACATCGCCTTCGTTATGGTAGCGCATGGCAAGTTCGGTTTCTTGTTCTGCTGTCAAGCGCGACATCTGGTTGACGGCGTTTAAATACGCGTCAAAGGTACCTACGGAAACATTTAAAGGTAAAGATAATGCAGTAGTCATAATTATCTCCATTAAAATTTAAGATGCCATAATAATAGCACTCTATTGACAAGAGTGCTAATAATTAGCAGCAACTTTTTTTGTGAATTGCATGCATTGCGAGTGGGGCGGGTATGGCGTGGGTGGGTCGCTTAATTACATTGGCGCTTGAGCGGAAAATGACAAGTAAAACAGCTACCTTTGCCTACTTCACTTTGGATATTGAGTTTGCCTTCATGGCGCATTAATACATGTTTGACAATCGCGAGCCCTAGGCCAGTGCCGCTGATTTTGCGTTCGCGTTTGACTTCACAGCGATAAAAACGTTCGGTGATACGCGGCAGGTCGGCTTCTGCAATACCTTCGCCGTAATCTTGTACTTCGAAGACAAATGCTTGTGCGGTTTGATACCAGCGCACTAAAACCGATGCTTCTGTCGGAGAATATTTCAAAGCATTACCCAGTAAATTGGTAAATGCACTGCGTAATTCATGTTCTTCGCCGATGATATGTGCAGGGGATTCAATACGCAGTTGTATGCGATTGGCTTGTTGCGGGAGCGTGTCGCCTTCTAAGCAAATCTGTTGTAGTAAGTGCGGCACATCGACGCATTCATTTTTGACTTGCTGAGTTTCTAGGCGTGTAAGTAATAACAAATCATCCACCAAATATTGCATGCGTTCTGTTTGTGCTTGCATTTGGGTTAATGACTCGCTTAATAACACCGAGGTGTGTTCATCCATGTCCTGTAAGGTTTCCAAATAGCCTTTGAGTACGGTTAACGGTGTGCGTAACTCATGCGATACATTGGCGACAAAGTCTTTGCGCATCAACTCCATTTTTTTTAATTGGGTGACATCTTGCGCTAGCAATAAACGCAAGCCTTCGCCATACGCCACAATCCGCACGGTTAAGATAATGTGCTTGTCGACCGGGGAGTTGAGGGTAATGGCTTCATTGAAATCACCGGATTTTAAATAACGGACAAATTCGGGAAAACGAATGAGATTGGGAATGCGTTGGCCTTTATCGGAATTTTGTAAGCCTAATACTTGATTGGCCATTTTATTTGACCATTCAATTTCATCATTTTTGCCGAGTACCACCGCGGCATCGGGTAAGGCTTCAGTCGATTTACGAAATAAATCGATCATTTTGCCTAATTTTTTTTTGCGTTTTTTGTCGTCTTTTTTGATACGGTAAATGTGATAGTAAATATCTTCCCAAATCCCTGAGGTTTTGGGGTATTTTTTTCGCCCTCCGGTACGTATCCAGTTTTCAAAGCGTATTACCTGAAATAATTGATAGGCCAATAGCGCTGACATGGCTAATAACATGATTGGATAGAACAAACCTACTATTGCGCCGAGTAAAGCAATTAAACTTAACAGCAGCAATAATCGCGTAATTTCTTTTTGCCCGGTGCCCATATTGCCTTAGTTCAATACTGAAAAACGATAGCCAAAACCACGTACGGTTTGTACCCAGTCTTCGCGGCCATATTCACCCAAAATTTTGCGTAAGCGCCGAATATGCACATCGACCGTACGTTCTTCTATATACACGCTCCGTCCCCAGACTTGATCGAGTAATTGGGTGCGGCTATAGACTTTATCGGGATGGGTCAGAAAAAATTGCATTAAGCGAAATTCCGTTGGGCTGACATCTAATAACTGATTGCCGATACTTAATTTATGTTGATCGGTATCCAACACCATATCGCCCACCGCGATTTGTACTGCATCTGCATTCTTGCCGCTGCGGCGCAAAACCGCACGAATGCGAGCCACCAATTCTTTGGGGGAGAAGGGTTTGGTCATATAGTCGTCGGCTCCGATCTCCAAGCCCCGCACTTTGTCTTCTTCTTCGCCGCGTGCGGTGAGTAGGATAATGGGTAACTCCATATACGCAGTTTCTTTTTTTAAGCGTCTAGCCCATTCTACGCCACTGATGCCAGGTAACATCCAATCCAATAAAATCAGATCTGGCATCTCCTGTTCGAGACATTTTTGGGCCTTCTCGGCATCCGCTGCCGCTTTGACGTCAAATCCCGCCTGTTGTAGCACCACCATCAACATTCCTCTGATGGCATCTTCATCTTCCACTACTAAAATTTTAAATAACATTGTTGGGACTATTTCCTGAAACGCAAGTTGAGTTTGAACACATCGGTTAAAGAGATTCGCTACCCGAATACCTGGGGTTTGTACACCTAGTACTCAGTCAATTTTATAATGTCGTGGAAATAAAAAAACTGTTCGTGGCGAGCTTGTCGAACCATGAACCACAAAGCCATTCGACAGGCTCATGGGTGAACGGAATATTTTAGTAACCGCCAAAACAAAATTAACTAAGTACTAGTCAGTTTGTGTTCACCACAGGCGCGCGTGGCTCATTAGGCACCTTTAACTTTTTTCTCTAATTCTTCTTGAGTTAAATGTCTGACGGCCTCACCTTTAATCATATAGATCAAATGCTCACAGATATAGCAAGCATGATCACCAATGCGTTCTAATGCACGCACGGTCCAAAGTACATCCAGTGTGCGGGTAATATTGCGGGGATCTTCCATCATTTGAGTAATTAATTGCCGAATAATACTGCTGTATTCACGATCTACATTTTCATCCAAGCCAGTAATGTCGGTGATATTCTCAATACTCATCCGGGCAAATACATCTAAAGCACGATGCAACATGTCTTTGACCAACTCGGCCATATGTTGAACTTCATAATAGTTATCGCGCTTACCCTCTGTGCTGGAGAGGTGAATGGACATTTTCGCTATGCGTTCTGCTAAATCACCCACGATTTCCAGCTCGTTAATAATTTTAATGACCGTAAGCAATAAACGTAAATCAAACGCTGTTGGCTGACGTAACGCCAAAATTTGCGTACATTCTTGATCGATTGCCATTTCAAAGGCGTCAACAAGATTATCTTGCTTGATCACTTGTTCAGCGATTTCAATGTCACCTGTGGTGAAAGCTTTTACCGCCAGCTCGATTTGCTGCTCAACTAAGCCCCCCATGGTCAATACTTTGTTGCGTATATCTTCCAGTTCTTTATTAAACTGCTCGGAAATATGATGTCCAATTTTGCTATTATCCATGTCGTACTCCTGAATTAACCGTATCGACCAGTGATGTAATCTTCGGTCTGTTTTTTCTTGGGGTTAGTAAACAACTCACTGGTGTTGCCCATTTCAATCAACTCACCCATATACATAAAGGCAGTATAGTCGGACACGCGTGCTGCTTGTTGCATGTTGTGCGTCACAATGACGATAGTGTATTTTTCTTTCAGTTCATTGATCAGCTCTTCAACTTTTAAGGTAGAAATAGGGTCTAAGGCCGACGCAGGTTCGTCTAATAATAACACTTCGGGTTCAATGGCAATCGCCCGTGCAATCACTAGTCGTTGCTGCTGTCCACCTGACATCCCTAAAGCATTATCGTTCAGCCTATCCTTCATTTCATCCCATAAGGCTGCACCACGTAAGGCTTTTTCGACGGTTTCTTCGAGGGTGCGTTTATCATTAATCCCTTGAATGCGTAGGCCATAGGCCACGTTTTCAAAAATGGACTTTGGAAATGGGTTCGGTTTTTGGAAAACCATTCCTACTTGACGGCGTAAGGCGGCAACATTCACTGACTTATCATAAATATTTTCACCGTTGACTAAGATTTCGCCCTCAATTCTTGCGCTGTCGACTAAATCATTCATGCGGTTAATACAGCGGAGTAGGGTGGATTTACCACAACCGCTGGGCCCAATATAGGCCGTCACCCTTTTTTTGGGCATGGACATATTGATACCATGCAGTGCTTGTTTAGTGCCGTAAAACAAATTTAAATTTTTAACTTCAATACACGTTTGTTGTGGCTCATGGTCACCAACACCCCGCAAAACGGAGCTCATATCGATCGCGTGTGAACGAGGAGATTCTTGTGTAGTCATGGGTTAACCTTCCAAGGCGCGATATTTTTCGCGCAAATTATTTCTGATCAAAATAGCCGCTAAATTTAAGCCCACAATGACCAATACCAGTAATAAAGAGGTGGCATAGACCAGGGGTCTTGCGGCCTCAACGTTCGGACTTTGGAAGCCGACATCGTAAATGTGAAACCCTAAGTGCATAAATTTACGATCTAAATGCACAAACGGAAAGTTACCATCCAAAGGTAACGTGGGCGCCAATTTGACCACACCCACCAGCATTAAGGGGGCAACTTCTCCCGCCGCACGCGCTACCGCTAAAATTAACCCGGTCATCATGGCTGGGCTAGCCATCGGTAACACGGTACGCCACAAGGTTTCCAATTTGGTGGCACCCAGAGCGAGACTGCCTTCACGTATGGCTTTAGGAATACGTGCCAAACCTTCTTCGGTGGAGACAATCACTACGGGTAAGGTTAATAAGGCGAGGGTAATGGACGCCCATAACATACCAGGTGTTCCAAATACTGGCGCAGGCGCAGATTCGGGGAAAAACAATTGATCTATATTGCCGCCCAAAATGTAGACAAAAAAACCTAGACCAAACACGCCGTAGACCACCGAGGGCACCCCAGCCAAGTTATTCACCGCAATCCGAATCAAGCGAGTGACAAATCCCTGCTTGGCATATTCGCGCAAGTAGACCGCAGCAATCACGCCAAAAGGGGTCACAATAATCGCCATCAGCATCACCATCATAACGGTTCCGAAAATAGCCGGAAAAATCCCGCCTTCAGTATTGGCTTCCCGCGGGTCATCGGTTAAAAACTCGATAAACTTGACACCATAATGTCCTAGTTTTTGGAAAACATTCATGGTGTTGGGCTGATAAACGCGCACAATTTTGGCTAATGGAATAGTTTGCTCGGCATCGCTTTCGGTTTTTAACACCAAACTATCGCTACGGACTTTTTTGTATAACTCAGCTAATTGTGCTTGATATTGCTTGTATTGCACATCGTATTCCGCTTTTTCAGCGACAATAGCCTGCTTTGCCGTTGCATCTAGCGCATTTTTTAATTCCAGTTTTCGCTGCTTTAAACGTAAACGTTCTAACGCATAGTTAATAGAACCAATTTCCTTTTTTTCCAGGTGCGAGATTTGTTTGAAGATCTCCAAGGCATTCGCAATTTTCTCTTGCGCCATGGGTAATGCTTGTTCACCGCTGGCAACCACTTGCCCGCCAGATTTCACCGCGACTAGGCGCCCGTAAAAATTACCCCATTCGCGACGCTCAACTACGAGCAACTCTTGCGGATATTCCATATGCTGAATTTTGCGTTCTTCAATCCAACGAAAATCCACGGCGGTCACATCACGGTTACCCGTTTTTAGTTGATATTGAATTAAATGATCTTCAGAATCAGCCATTTTAAAACCGCTTTCACGTGCCATAATCAAGGGCATGACACTCGTATCAATTTTTTCGCCAATAATTTTTTGCGTTGTACCGTCGTCTTGCTGATAAGTGAACTCGGCTACAGATGTTGGCCAAAAATGTCCAATGCCACGGACAACCAACAGACCTAACACGCCAATTACCATGATCAGACACGTACTGACTGCGGCTGCATTCACCCAAACCCAAGGTTCGCCGCTTTTAAACCATGCTTTAATCATAAGGAACTATACCTTTCACGTAAGCGTTGCCGAATGACTTCGGCGAGTGTGTTAAAAATAAATGTGAATAGAAACAGCACTAAGGCTGCTAAAAACAATACCCGATAATGGGAACTATCCACTTCCGCTTCTGGCATTTCTACCGCAATATTGGCTGCGAGTGTGCGCAGGCCCTGAAATATACTAATGTCCATCACAGGGGTATTGCCTGTCGCCATTAAGACAATCATGGTTTCACCAATCGCGCGTCCAAACCCAATCATGACTGCTGAGAATATCCCTGGACTCGCTGTCAGTAAAACCACTTTGGTCATGGTTTGCCAAGGAGTTGCTCCTAAGGCTAAGGAACCCACAGTTAAGTGCTTAGGTACGCTAAAGATTGCATCTTCTGCAATCGAGAAGATGGTCGGAATCACCGCAAAACCCATCGCGATGCCGACGACCATCGCATTACGCTGATCGTAACCTATGCCAAACTCGCTTTTAAACCATTCACGCAAAGTTTGATCAAACAACATAGTTTCTAAAGGCACACTGATCGCAAAAGCAAACCAGGTGCTCAAAATAATTACAGGAATCAAAAGTGCGGCATCCCAACCTTCAGGGATTTTTTGGCGGTGTTCTTTGGGAACATACTGCCAAAGTAAGGCAAAGAGCATGACTCCCAGCGGGGCGATGACTAAAAAGGAAAACATGCCCGCCAGATTTTTCTCGATAAAAGGCGCCAGCCATAAGCCAGCCAAAAAGCCTAAAATCACGGTAGGTAACGCGCCCATCAATTCAATGGTGGGTTTGACGATAACCCGCATCTTCGGTGCCATAAAATACGCGGTGTAAATAGCGCCCATGAGTGAGAGTGGTATAGCCACCAACATCGCATAAAATGCCGCTTTTAATGTGCCGAATACCAGAGGGATTAAGCTGTATTTAGGTTCGAAATCGCTACTAGCCGACGAAGATTGCCACGTATAGCCAGGGGCTGCATAGCTTTCATACCAAACTTGTTGCCATAAAGAGCGGATAGAGACTTCCGGATGTTCATTATCGACATGCCAAAATTGGATGTCGCCATTGTCTGATTGAATCATCAAGGCACTGGCCCGCGGTGACATCACCACAGCCGCAGGGGCTGACTCTGCCATCTGTTCTTTTATCATTTCCCGCTCGGAGGTGGAATGATAAATACCGACTAAGCCACTGGCATCCACCGCCATAAAGCCTTTACGGCGTTGTTCGGCGTTAATGCTTAGAATAGGTTTATCCGAAACTTTAAATTCCCGCATTTTTTGCAGGGCAGGGCGGTTAGTAGCATCTTTGACCATGCCCCATTGACTCACTAAGCCATTGGAATCCCCTATGAGTAGAGATAAATCACCATTGAGAAACTCGAAACTGGTGACCGTGGTACCCGCGGCAACAATATTTAATTCCTGTTTAATGACCGGATTTGTTTTGTCACTGATATCAATAAACCCTAAGCGTCCATCGTTACTTAATAAGAATAAATTACTTTCTTCTTTATCCACTAACATATGCGTCACGCCTGATGCGGGCATATTCAACGTCGCTTCAGAGTGGGTCCACTTGGCTTCTTCTTCGAATAACGATTGTTCTTTGGCAAAGTTTAATACCCGAATTTTATCACCCGACTTAGCCACAATCGTGGTGTCATCTTCACCCACTTTGATGGCGATATTATCGATTGCTGTACCATTGCTGTTAACAACTAAAGGCTGTTCACCTAAAGGATATTTGATGGAGGGGGTAATGGTTTTTTTGTTGTCGACAAAGGTCACGGTAAATTTATGTTTGGCGACAATGGCGCGCCCATCACTTAGACCATAGACAACAGCGCCTTCATTCGCTGGACTGCCTTTTGCAAAGCTGCTGATTTTTGCACTCTTAGGGATGGCAATCGCTTGCACTAAAACGGTTTTTCCGCTTTTGGTGTCAAAAAAAACGGCTTGACCTTGATCGGTATAGCGCACTGCCAGGGTATTTTGTTCTTCAACCTCTAATAACATGGTTTTGCCCAGCGCAGCTTCAGGGAGTGCGTAGTGACTTATCATTTCAACTTTGGCAGGCAGAAATAATGGAAAAACCACGTATAGCAAGTAAAAGAAAATTAACACGATGGCAACAATCACTCCTAAACCACCAACGACTACCCCGTAACGCGCTAATTGATCTTTCAGTAAGCGCCAGCGCTCATGGCGGCTGGTTGCCGAGTTAACCAGGGAAGCAGGTTTATCGATTGAATTTATTTCACTCATGCGAATATTTTCTATTTAATGAATACAACGCGTAAAAAAATTAGGCCGGAATCCGCTAACGAATCCCGGCCATTTTAAACCTGAACACTCTTTGCTTTATATTAGGAAAGACCAGAAGAATTCAGTGCAACATCCATGTGCTTGCGTCCCTGCAAACCTGAGAGTGCTATCTCTACTTCCTCTAACACTAAACTATTTTAGGCTGGCAATAATTTTCTCAACCACTTTTGCGGGTAATGGAATGTAACCATCTTTAATAACGACTTGTTGACCAGTTTTAGAAAGGACCATTTTAATAAACTCGCCTTCTAAAGGAGCTAAGGCTTGATTTGGCTTTTTATTTACATAAACATATAAATAACGTGTTAAAGGATAGGCGCCTGAAACCGCGTTTGCAGGTGTGGCTTCGACAAAAGTCGTGCTACCTTTTTTAGCCAACGGCACCATTTTTATTCCAGAGGTACTGTAGCCCATGCCTGAATAGCCAATGCCGTTAGCAGAAGAAGTCACAGATTGTACGACTGAGGCAGAACCTGGTTGCTCGTTGACGTTGCTTTTAAAGTCACCTTTACATAACGCATGCTCTTTGAAGTAACCATAAGTCCCAGACACAGAGTTACGACCGTATAATTGAATACTTTTTGCGCCCCACGCAGCAACGCCAGCATCGCCCCAGTTTTCAATATCTTTATCGCCACCGCATTTACGCGTAGAGGAGAAGATAGCATCGACTTGTTCCATCGTTAAGCCTTTAACGGGGTTGTCTTTGTTGACCATAACCGCTAACGCATCAATCGCAACGGGAATGGCGGTGGGTTTGTAACCGAATTTGCCTTCAAAGGCTTCTAATTCATCGTCTTTCATTTCGCGGCTCATAGGACCTAAGTTTGAAGTCCCTTCAGTCAATGCTGGCGGCGCAGTAGATGAACCCGCGGCTTGAATTTGAATATTGACGTTAGGATAGACACGGTTAAATTCTTCAGCCCACAAGGTCATCAGGTTCGCTAAGGTGTCTGAACCGACACTGGAGAGATTGCCATCAACGCCACTGGCTTTTTCATATTCTGGTAAAGCGGCATCTACTTTTTGTGTTGCGCCTGCTGCAAAGCTGCTATCAGCTATTAAAGCCATAGAGGCTAGGCTGATTGTGGTAACAATTGATTTTAAGGAGAATAAATGTGTCATAGAGTTGTTCCGATAAATGAATATGCGCATATTATCAGAACTTAATATGACAAGATTATGACAATGTCATAATTTTTATTGAGCTTCATGAGCAGTAACTGGTGGGCAAGTGTAATGACGCAAAAAAAAACTGTTCCTGCAGAATACTTGCAGATGCTGTAATACGGCCCAGACGCAGTGTAATTTGCTAAGTGCGTTGATAGCAAACACTTATTTAATCGCCTGAATTAATTTCAAGATATCGCCACTGTAACTATCCACCAAGACTTGTGAAAATCCACAGGCTTGTACGTTTTTGAGTGTCTCCCGGTCGATATTTGCGCCAAATAGCTTTACAACGACAGGATTGAACAACCGCATTAGCCATGCTAATAACGGACGTGAACTCAGGACATGCTCCAACAGGATGACCTGTCCTCCAGGTTTGCAGACGCGAAATAATTCGCGTAAGCCTTTACGGGGCAAAGGCACTGAACAAAATACAAAGCTCGCTACCACGGTATCAAAACTATTATCTGCGTAATACAAACGTTCCACGTCCATTAAATCTAAATGGACATTTAATTGCTTATGCGCACGTTTATGTTGGGCGCGTGCCAACATCCCTGGGCTAAAATCGATAGCTGTAATGCGCGCGTCTTTCGGATAAAAACGAAAATTTTTTCCTGTACCAACGCCGACTTCCAAAATATGCTCACCTTGCGCCTTGGCCCAGAGTCGCTTACGCCAGCGGCTAAAAATAAAGCCTTCGATTACGACTTCCAGTGCGTCAAAATAGGGGGCCAGACGATTATAACGCTGGATAATTTTGTTAGTTGTATCACTCATGTACTATTCCAAATATCATTTTTTATGTGAACTAAACCGCAATATTAAATGGTTCATACAACAATTAGGAGGGGATAGAGAGTTGTTTTTGAGTAAAGTTGATATAAATCATACTGATATGCAAGGTAAAAAAGATCTGGAATACTGTGAAATAACCTAGGAATCTACCTGCGACAATATGTCACATTTTAATTTACTTACCCAGTTGCTATTATTAACTCGAATATTAGCTTTTCATTTTATCCAGCTAGATTACGCGTTATATTCTCCTAAATAATTCTTCAAGGCGGTTAACTATAACCGCCTTTTTTTTGCCTGTAATTTTTGCTTAATAACGCACGTTACATCCCGCCAAGCCACAGTAACCATTAGGATTTTTGGCTAAATATTGCTGATGATATTCCTCAGCATAATAAAACTGTTTTAAAGGTACAATTTCCGTCGTAATTTTACCTAAGCCAGCGTGCGTCAAACAGCTTTGATAGTGGTCGCGACTGGTTGCAGCGATCTGTAATTGCTGCTCATCGAAGGTATAAATACCCGACCGATACTGGGTGCCCACATCATTTCCTTGGCGCATGCCTTGTGTTGGATCGTGAGCTTCCCAAAAAAGTTGTAGTAACTGTAGATAACTTAACTGCTGCGGATCAAACACCACTAACACTGCCTCAGTATGTCCCGTTAAGCCTGTGCATAACTCATCGTAGCTGGGATTGGGGGTGATGCCATTGGTGTAGCCGACTGCCGTGCTGTAGACCCCGGCTTGCTGCCAAAATTTGCGTTCAACGCCCCAAAAACACCCCATCGCGAATACGATTTGATTGAGATGCTCTGGAAACGGGGGACGTAGTGGGTTACCCAGGACTAGATGACGATTGCTTAAAGGCATTTCCGTGGCGCGTCCAGGCAGGCACTGTTCGGGGGAAGGCATTTGTAACTTTGCGGATTTAAAAAACATCATGGCCTCTCTGTGCAAAACGGGGTAATCATTATTAGACACGTTTAACTACGATTTTGCTACTTGATAATGATAATATGTCTTTATAGGTGGTCGTGCTAGCACAATATTTAGCTATCCATGCACTGCAAATTTATGATTCTATTGTCGAAGTCCTCAGCTGGAACCCGTAACTTACATGAACGAGCAAGATATTTTAAGGCGATTTATTTTTGAAGAACTTGGCGTACGTGGCGAATGGCTGCGTTTAGAACAAAGCTGGCAAAGCGCAAAACAACACCAACAGGGTAATGCGCAAGCACATACCATACTGGGTCAAGCATTAGTGGCTGCAGTATTGTTATCCGCTACTGTTAAATTCAAAGGATCACTGATAATTCAAGCACAAGGTCAAGGGCCGCTGAAGACTTTAGTTGCGCAAGCGACACATGCGAAAACACTCCGTGGCTTAGTGCGCTGTCAGGATGATGTGCCTCAGGGCTCGCTTGAGCAAGTGTTCGGCGAAGGTTATTTAGTGATCACTATTGAATCTGAAAATGCTGAACCCTACCAAGGCATTGCGCCGCTACTCGGTGAAAATTTCGCGCAGGCTATTCAAACCTATTTTGATCAGTCTGAACAATTACCGACGCGTATTTGGTTATTTGCGAATGCGCAGCATGCTGCAGGCTTATTTTTGCAACAGTTGCCAGGGTCAGAGAACAGCAAACAAGAAGATTGGGAGCGGGTGTGTATGTTAGCGAATACCATCACTGAAACCGAGTTGTTTACCTTATCCGCAGAAGACGTTTTGTACCGTTTATTCAATGAAGATCAAGTGCGAATTTTTGACGCAGAGCCTGTCAGTTTTGCGTGTAATTGCTCTAATCAAAAAATAGAAAACACCTTATTCTCGTTAGGGCGTGCAGAATTGGAAATTATTTTAGAAGAACAAGAACTGGTCGAGGTTGTTTGTGAGTTCTGTAGTCACCGCTATACGTTTGATCGGGTCGATGTTGAACGTATTTTGATGACTGGCCTCAGCAATAACGACACGCGTCACTAACCCCCCTCGTTGGCAGGCAAACTATGTCCACTTTACTCAAATCTAAAGCCTGGAAAATCAGCGTTATAGTGCTATTTTCGATAGTATTAACTGGCTGTTTGGCATGGTTTAGAGCCTATCAAACCTATTTGCAGCTCAATGAATTTGATAAAAATTTTGCGATCAAAGCTAAAGATGACTTTACGCTGGAATTTAAAAATCCCATTTTATTCAGCGAGGACTTTGTGACCATGTCCAAGCTCCGTGCCAGCGAGTCATGGCCTTTAGAGCATGGACGAGTGTGGCGTTACTTGTTTAAAAAAGTTGACGAACAAGGCAATATTCTGCAACCAGAAATCAGTTTTTTCTTTGATTTACAGTTCAATAAACACCCTCATCAACAATTGGTGGCTTGGACGTTTTCACCGTTATTTTTGCAAATCGCCCCCGCAAATTTTTTAGAAGCTTCCTTACGTTCAATTGCAGGTGCGGATATTAACGAGGGCGCTAAACAATTACGCACCAATCCAGAATCCATTAAAAAGATTGTGGGGCAATTACCGCTAAAAGATCACGTGGTCGCCAAGCTGGGCGCACCGTTAGAAATTATCACCGAAACCGAAACTGAAGTTTATCGCTATCATTTTATGTTACAAACCACGGTGATCGAAAAAGGCTATGAAGACCGCGCGCTGAATGCAGTTCGTTTAACCTTTGATTTAAAAACGCATGAGTTGGTTAAAATGTCTGGACGTTTCGCAGGGCTTAAGGTTTCGATTAATTATCGTAACTATCAAAGCGAAGCGACCGAAGAAAATTAACGCTGTTTAGACTGAGATGACTGACGTAATCCTCCGGGTACTGAAGGATTACGTCAAAAACGCTGTTAACGACCGAATAATTTTCCCGCTAAATTGAGGGCGCCTGAAACACCGCCCACCGCATCCAGTAATGAGCCGCCACTCGAAGCGTTATTCACCACTTCTGGCAGCGCATTCGCTAAACCATTCAGCGCAGTGTCTGGGGAAATTCCAAGTTTCGCGGCAAATCCTGCAATCTGCTCTTGGCTAAACAACTGGCTTAATTGTTCTGGCTGAATCGCAGCATTTGGCCCATCCCCAAGCCAAGAGCTAGCTAAGTCCATCAAATTACTGCTTTGCATTTTGCCGACCAAGCCTGCAAGATCCAACTGCCCTTGTTCATTGCTGATCAAACCGGATAAGGCATTCGCGATCTCTGTTGCATCTACCTGTCCATCCTGATTACTATCTAAACGTGCTTGAAAAAATTGTGCCCCTACCTGCATGACTTGATTCATATCCATACTCGTATCCCTCATCGTGTTTGTTTTAAAGTGTAATTGGCCTGCGTGCAACATTAAAAACTGACGCTGCACACTAGCAAGATATTACTCTGGTTTAGTCATTATTAGAAGTATTTATAGATGAATCTCTTGATACGGACTTAAAGAATCTTTATCAATACAATAGGCTAGGATTTAGTCAATTTTATAATGTCGAGTTGAAATAAAAACACGTTCAAGGAAAGTCATTTAGCTAGCGATATTGCCGGGTGAGCGTGGCGGATGTTGAAGTGTTAAAACTGTGATAAAGTTCTGCGCTAGCGGTGTGCCTTGTGCATCCATTTTTTTTTCTAAAGTGCCACTTACCATCATGTCTACACGCCAACGTTTAATTTTGATTGACGGCTCTTCGTTTTTATTTCGTGCATTTCATGCGGTGCAACATTTATCCGCACCCAATGGCATGCCCACCAATGCGATTTTTGGGGTGGCGAATATGTTACGCCGCTTGCTGAGCGAGTATCAAAGTGATTACTTTACCGTGGTGTTTGATGCGCCGGGTAAAAATTTCCGTCACGCACTGTTTGCTGAGTATAAAGCGCATAGACCGCCGATGGCCGAAGAATTGCGGGTGCAGATTGCACCCTTGCATCAGTTGATTCGCACCATGGGCTTGCCGTTGATTATGATTCCTGACGTTGAAGCGGATGATGTGTTAGGCACTTTAGCGCACTGGGCGGTGCAGCAAGATTTTGATGTGGTGATCTCTACTGGCGATAAGGATATGGCGCAGTTGGTCAATGAGCATATTATTCTGGAAGATTCCATGTCCAATAAACGCATGGATATTGCGGGGGTGTATGAAAAATTTGGCGTGCAACCGAATCAAATTATTGATTTTCTGGCCTTGATGGGGGACAAGTCGGACAATATTCCGGGTATTCCAAGTGTCGGTGAAAAGACGGCGGCCAAATGGTTAACGCAATACGGCGATTTAGATAATCTCGTAGCCAATGCGACCCAAATTAGCGGTAAAGTCGGAGAACAACTGCGCAATAATTTGGGGCAGTTGGCGTTATCGCGACAGTTAACCACTATTAAATGCGATGTGCCATTGGACTTGGAGTTTAGCGATTTAAAACGCAAAGCGATTGATACGGCGGAACTCAAAGCCTTGCTCACGCAATTGGGTTTTTCTGCTTGGTTACGGCAAATAGATAATGAAACCCCGCCGCCTGATTTTCCAGCCACGGATGCGCCTACCCCAACACCTCCAGGCGCAACTGCCGAGGCAGCGCCCGTCGCTCCGAGCACTATCGAATATGAGACTGTGCTGACGCAGGCCGCTTTGGATGCTTGGCTGCAGGTATTAAGCACGGCGGAATTGTTTGCCTTTGATACCGAAACTACTAGCCTAGATTATGCGCAGGCCGAGATTGTTGGAGTTTCATTTGCCTGTACCCCCGGCAAAGCAGCCTATGTGCCATTAGCGCATACCTATGTCGATGCCCCAGAGCAATTGCCACGCGAGCAGGTATTGCAGCAACTTAAACCCTTGTTAGAAAATCCTCAGCAGCTCAAAGTCGGGCAGAATTTAAAATACGATGCGCATGTATTACGTAATCACGGCATCACCTTGCATGGCGTGGCGCATGACACCATGCTGCAATCGTATGTGCTGAATAGCACCGCCACCAAACATAATATGGATGATCTCGCACAGTATTATTTAGGCGTGACCACCATCAGCTACGAAGAGGTGGCAGGTAAAGGTGCCAAGCAAATCCCGTTTGCGGAAGTCGCACTCGAACAAGCCACACCTTATGCGGCCGAGGATGCGGATATTACCCTACGTTTGCATCAAGTGCTATTCAGTAATTTACAGGCACAAGCGGCATTATTAAAGTTGTATCAAGAATTGGAAATGCCGTTACTGACAGTGATTGAGCGCATCGAACATCACGGGGTGTTGATTGATGCCGATTTACTGGCGCAGCAGAGCATGGAATTAAGTCGCCAGATTAACAGTTTGGAACACGATACCCATGAAATTGCAGGGCAAGTATTTAATCTAGGCTCACCTAAACAAATTCAAAGCATTTTATACGACAAATTGAACTTGCCCGTGCTGAAGAAAACACCTACTGGACAACCCTCGACCGATGAATCGGTGTTACAGGAATTGGCGCTAGACTATGACTTACCCAAATTGATTTTGGAGCATCGCAGTTTAAGCAAGTTAAAATCCACGTATACCGATAAATTACCGCAGCAAATTAATCGCAAAACCGGGCGGGTGCATACCTCGTATCACCAAGCGGTGACTGCGACCGGACGTTTATCCTCTTCTGATCCTAACCTACAAAATATTCCAATTCGCAGTGAAGAAGGCCGCAAAATCCGGCAAGCCTTTATCGCGCCACCCGGATATAAACTGGTAGCGGCAGATTATTCGCAAATTGAATTACGCATTATGGCGCATCTCTCTGAAGATAACGGCTTAGTGCAAGCCTTTCAGCAAGCGCAAGATATTCATCGGGCCACCGCGGCCGAAGTGTTTGGCGTGCCACCCGAGCAAGTCACCCATGAACTCCGTCGTTCTGCTAAAGCGATTAATTTTGGCTTGATTTATGGTATGTCGGCGTTTGGGCTGGCGCAACAACTGGGCTTGGGGCGGAATCAGGCACAGGCGTATATTGATTTATATTTTGCTCGGTATCCAGGAGTGCGCGACTATATGGAGCGCATTAAAGAACAAGCCAAGCAACAAGGTTATGTGGAAACCTTATTTGGCCGTCGCTTGTATCTGCCAGAAATCAACGCCCGCAATGCGGCACGAAGACAGTA
>SXGT01866947.1_pt1 | contig 16380 bp, 18 predicted proteins | sample 3176221 | NCBI WGS metagenome assembly SXGT01 (sample SAMN11356862, study PRJNA531348) | freshwater metagenome | isolation source: freshwater sample F1-120 | place: China: Fuxian Lake, Yuxi | collected 2017-12-25 | reverse complement strand
TCGCGGGATCGTGCCCGCCTCAGCTACCAACGAAAGAAGCCCTCGCCACTCGGCGGGGGCTTTCGTCGTTGACGGCCGAGGGGTTGTCAGGATCCTTCCTGGGCCCACGCCGCGCAGTCAGCCGCGCCGCGTTCAGCGGCGTGGATGCGGCGTCGGTGGGGAGTCGAATCCCGCCTCAGCTACAGACGAGAAACGCCCCGCATCGAGCGGGGCGTTTTGCGTCTGTCGACGAGCTGCGTGCCGCGAGTGTTCCGATATTGCTGCTTTGCGCGGCGCTATTCCCGCGATATCGGAACACTCGCGCCCGTGAGGCCCTGCTAGCGGGCGACCACGTACTCCTCCGTCGATGACCGCAGCTCCAGGGTCGCCTGCAGTCGCTCGACTCGGGGTTCGCGGTCGGGGTCGTCGAGTCGCGCGCGCAGGAGCCGAACCGCGGCGGCGCCGATGTCGGACGCCGGCTGGCGGATCGTGGTCAGGCTCGGCCGGAACATCGGATGCTGGTCGAACCCGTCGAACGTGGCGAACGCCACGTCGCGCGGCGTCTCGAGGCCGACGGCCATCATGGCGTCGAGGGCGATCGTCGCCAGCGGCGTGCTCGACGCGATGACCGCCGTGACGCCGCCGCCGCGGAGCACCGCTTCGAGCTCGGCGCGGAGGGCGCCGTCGTCGACGCCCGAGATCACCAGGGATTGCGCACCACCGCTGAGCCCGTCGCGCACGCCCTCTTCGCGCTCGGCGAGGGTGGGCACCCGCAGGTCGCCGGCGATGACGGCGATGCGGCGGTGCCCGGCGGCGAGGAGGTGCTCCACGAGCTGGGCCATCGCGCGCCGGTTGTCGACGCCCACCTGGTCGAGAGCGACCGTCGGGTAGATGCGGTCGAGCAGCACGGTGGGGGCCTTCTCCCGCTGGAGCTGCTCGAGGAGCGAGTCCTGGGATTCGACCGAGCGGGCGAGGATCAGTCCGTCGACCCTCCGGTTGAGCAGCGTTTCGACCGCCCTCGTCTCCCGGTCGGCTTCCTCGCCCGAACTCGCGAGGATGAGGCCGAGGTCCATCGCCGCCGCCGCTTGCTCGATCCCGTGGATCATGGCGGCGAAGGCGGGCTGCCCGACGTCGGAGACGACGAGTCCGATCGTGTCGGTCTGGGAGCGGCGCAGTGCCCGAGCCAGGGCATCCTGTCGATAGGACGTCTCGGAGATGGCGGACAGCACTCGTTCGCGGGTCGCGGGCTCGACGCGCCGGGTGTCGTTGAGGACGTGGGACACCGTGGAGATCGAGACCCCGGCAACGCGCGCGACGTCCCGGATGGTACTCATGACGCCTCCCGCACGAAATCGTTTGTCTCAGACACCATACTGCGCTTGCGTGAGTGATTGTCGACCAATAGCATGAGCGCGCAAACGTTTCGATGACGAACCAGGAAAGACCCATGCACTCACACCAGCCCTCCGGCACGCTCGCCTCCCTCACTCGCGCAGGCACGGGCCGCACCGCTCGAGCCTCGAGCTTCGACCAGACCGGGAGGAACCGGGACAACTGGATCATCATGCCCGGCGAGGAGCGGGTACTCGCCGACCTGCGCGGGCCCGGGGCGATCACCCACATCTGGATGACTCAGTCCTGCCGCATCCAGCCCGGCCCGGGCCAGATCGACCCGTCGGTCGTGGGGGTGCCCATGCTCGAGATCCACAACGCCCTCGGCGTGAGCTGGGAGGTCGTGGATCCGGACTACTACCGCAAGATCCTTCTCAAGATCTACTGGGACGACCAGGAGACGCCGAGCGTCATCGCGCCGCTGGGCGACTTCTTCGGGCTGATGAACTCCCTGTCGGGGAGCTTCGACTCGATGCCGCTCTCCGTCTCCGCCAAGGAGCCCGAGCTGCACACGTTCGGCGGCAGCGCCGCCTTCAACAGCTACTTCCGCATGCCGTTCGGCAGCCGAGCGCGTGTCGTCGTGGAGAACCAGAACGACATCCCCTACCTGCAGTACTTCTACATCGACTACGAGTTGTCGCGGGAGCCGCTGCCCGAGGACACCCTGTACTTCCACGCCCACTGGCGTCGCGCGCTGCCCAACGTGGGCTGGGGCCCGGACCTCCAGTCGAACAGCATCGAGACGACCATCCCGAATCTCACCGGCGAGGACAACTACGTCGCGCTCGAGACCGAGGGCCGCGGGCACTATGTCGGATGCACCCTCGCGGTGCGGCACTTCCAGGGATCGTGGTGGGGCGAAGGCGACGACATGATCTTCATCGACGACGACACGTGGCCGCCGAGCCTGCACGGCACGGGCATGGAGGACTACTTCGGCCACGCGTGGGGGATGCAGCACAACGCGTACCAGTTCAACGGAACGATCGTGCACGAGGAGGACGTGCCCGGCTTCCACCACAGCTACCGCTTCCACATGGTCGACCCGATCCGCTTCGAGAAGCGCATCAAGGTGACCTTCGAGCACGGCCACGCGAACCATCTCTCCGACGACTGGTCGTCGACCGCCTACTGGTACCAGACGCTGCCCTCGTCCGTCCTCACCGTTCCCGAAGTCGACCAGCGCCTCCCGCTCCGTCCCGTGGACCGCGTCGTCGAGGCCCGACGGCCTGACCCGACACCCGAGCAGCAGGCGGCGCGCGACGCGGCCGCTCGCCGCATGGAGGAGTTCATCGCCGCGCGCGACGCGCTCCGGGAGGAGCGCCGCAAGCAGATCGACGAGTGGGAGGCGGGCAACCGCGCGATCGCCGAGGACGTGCGCGAGCGATTCGATCGGGGCGCGAACTGATGCGCCCGCAATTCCACTTCACGGCCGAGTCGGGCTGGATCAACGACCCCCACGGCATTACCGCGCGCGACGGCGGCTACGACGTGTTCTACCAGTACGTGCCGGGGCGCACGGACTGGGCGCCGAACTGCCACTGGGGTCACGCTCGCGGCGCGGACCTGCTCTCACTCGTCGAGCGCGAGCCGGCCATCCTGCCGGGGGAAGGCGACGACGGCATCTGGACGGGCTCGCTCGTACCGGGGGATGACCCCGCGAGCACTCGCATCTTCTACACCTCGGTGAGCGTCGACGACGTCACGATCGGTCGAGTGCGCGTCGCGCATCCGGCCGACGACTCGTGGGACGCGTGGTCGAAGCAGGAGGGCGTGCTCGTCGAGGCGCCCCCCGGCCTGGACCTCGTCGGCTACCGCGACCCGTTCCTGCGGCGCGATCCGGATGCCTGGCGCATGTTCCTCGGCGCGGGCGACACCGACGGCCGCGCCCTCGCGCTGAGCTACACCTCGACCGACCTCGAGACCTGGAGCTACGAGGGCATCGCCCTCGAGCGCAACACGGCCGAGCGCGATCCGGTGTGGGCGGGCGCCATGTGGGAGTGCCCGCAGATCTTCGAGGTCGGCGACCGCTTCGTCATGCTCTCGTCAGCGTGGGATCGCGACGTGCTCAACTACGCGGCCTACGCCGTCGGCCGCTACGACCGCGGGCGCTTCGAGGCCGAGAGCTGGGGCCGGCTGACCTACGGGCCGAGCTACTACGCCCCCTCCTTCTTCCGCGACGCCGACGGGCGCCCCGCGATCTCGCTGTGGATGCGCGGGGTCGACGACCTCGCTGCGGGCTGGGCGGGGGCTCACAGCATCCCGCACCTGCTCTCCCTCGAGGGCGACGTGCTCGTCGCCCGTCCGCATCCCGACCTCGAGCGCTACCGGGGCGCGGTCGCGCCGGACGGCGTCATCGCCGGAGCCGCCGCGGATGCGCTGTGGTCGGGCGTCGGCGCCCTCGCCCTGCGCAGCGGCGACCGTGTGCTGGCCAGCATCTCTGCACGCGACGGTGAGATCGTCGTCGACGTCGCGGGGGAGTCCTGGGTGCTGCCGCGCGAGCGCGCCGACGTCCGGCTGGTGATCGACGCGAGCAGCCTGGAGGTGTCCTCGGATCGGGGGCTGCTGGGCCTCGCGATCCCTGCGCCATCCGAGGGGATCACGATCGTCGGGGAGGGCGTGACGGCCTATGGTCTGGTCCGCGACAGGGGCTGACGACGCCCCCATCCTGGTTCTCGGCGAGGCGCTCGTCGACATCATCGTCGGCGACGGCGACCGTCGGGTGATCCCCGGCGGGAGCGCCGCGAACGTCGCGCTGGGCCTCGCCAGGAGGGGTCTGCCCGTGCGGCTCGCGACCTGCCTCGCGGACGACGAGTACGGCGCACTCGTCGCCCGATCACTGGTCGCCGAAGGGGTGTCGGTCGACGCCGCCTCGTACACGGCCTCGCGCACATCGACGGCGATCGCTCGCCGCGACGACGCGGGCGACGTCTCGTACGAGTTCGACGTCGAATGGAACCTTCCCGAGCTCGATCCCAGCGCCCCGCTGAGGGCCGTGCACCTCGGCTCGTTCCCCGCGTTCTCGTCGGATGTCGACATCCTCACGCAACTGCTCTCCACGGCGCGCGACCGTGCCCCCACGAGTTGGGACCCCAACGTCCGACCCGCGCTCGCGCCGGATCGGGAAGACGCCCAGCGGCGCTTCCGCGCGCTCCTCGGCTCGATCGCCCTGCTCAAGCTCAGTGACGCGGACGCCGAGTACCTGCTGCCGGGGCTGACGCCCGACGGGATCGCGGACCTCGCGCTCGACGCGGGTGCGTGCTCGGTGGTGGTCACGCTCGCCTCCGAGGGCATGCTGCTGGCGACCGCGACGGGCCGCGTGCGCGTTCCCGCGGCGCGCACGACCGTCGTCGACACGATCGGCGCGGGCGACACCGTCATGTGCTCGCTCATCGCCGACCTCGTGCAGGGACGCTGGCCGAGCACCGAGAGACTCGAGGCGGTCGGCCGCCGTGCGGCCGCAGCCGCCGCGATAACCGTCGGTCGGCCCGGAGCGGATCTGCCCCGGGCCGCCGAACTCGGTCTCTAGAACGGCTCCGGCCCGGGCATCCCTAGGGCAGGTGCACGACCGCGTAGCCCGCCCCCGAATGCGCTGTCAGCTGGCCCGCCCCGAAGGTCGTGTAGATGAGCTTGAGGTTCACGACCGAGGAGTCGAGCACGACCTTGCCCGCCGTCGCCGTCACGATGTGGTTGTTCGCGATCACGTCGTCGGATCCGCTGGCGACGAGGATGAACGTCGGCTGGGCCCCCGACGGCCGGATCGCCGTCGACCCGATGTCGAAGCCCAGGTGATTGCCGGTGACGGTGTGGCCGTTGCCGCGCAAGTGCATCATGCCGAACAGGTCATCGTGCGGGCCGGTCGAGTCGAGGTGGTAGAGCCCCTCGCGGTAGAGCTGGTTGCCCGAGATGAGGATCTGGCTGCAGTTGTCGTCGAGCTCGATCTGGCCCGGCCACTCGCTGTTGAAGCGGTTGGCGGTGATCGACGACCGCGAGCAGTTCACGAACTTGACCGAGCCGTGCCACACCATCAGGTTGCCCGTCACGAGCGCCCCCTGGCAGTTCTCGATGTAGATCGAGTGACCGGCCCACGGGCAGACGATCGTGTTGTCCTGGACGCGCGGCACGATCGCGCCGCCGACGTACTCGATGCCCATTCCGCACTCGCCGATGAAGTTGTTGATCACGTAGCTGGCATCCGCCCCGAACAGGCGCACCGCCCGCGAGAGGTAGACGAAGCCCATCCCCTCGACGCGCACCGAGTCGTTGTCGGAGGCGAAGGAGATGCCGATCTTGCCGCTGCCGGGCAGGTACGGCCGGCTGCCGGTGACCCCGTCGAGGCAGAAGTCGCGGAACTCGACGCCGTTGATGCGCCCCACCGAGGTCGGCGCGCCGGAGCGCTGCACGATGAACGCCTCCGAGTTGCCGTCGGTGTTCTTCACGCGGATGTGGCTGCCGCCCGGCTCGATCTCGAACCAGCCCGACGTGTTGTGGCCCTCGTCATCGCGAATCGCGTTCGACATGAAGCCGTGGCCGGAGCCCTTGATCTGGATGTAGCTCCGGTCGATCACGGCCCGCGTGAGCAGGTCGTAGTGGCCCGGCGGGATGTAGATCACCGCCCCCGGGCGGGTCGACTGCGTCGACTGCGTGGCGTGGATGTCGGCCATGATCTCGTTGATCACGGTTCCGATGTCGGTGTACGGGGAGGTGCTGCTCGGTGACACGAAGGTGGTGACGTCGTAGACGGCGGTCATGCGATTCTCCTCAGGATGTCGGAACGGTCAGAGCACGCCCACGATGGCGCTGTAGTCCTCGGCGCGACGAGCGGCCGCGGTGGGAGCGGGATCGTCGGTCGAGGGGGCGACGGGCCGGCGTGGCCCGTCATCGATCACGGCGGACGAGGCGGCGACGAGCGCCCCCGCGAGGCCGAGAAAGGTTCGGCGGGTGAGATTCATGCGCACCCTTTCGTCGTTGATGGTGTGCGGTTGGGATGCTGCGGTTGCGTCGGCCACGCGATCGAAACGTTTGCGTGATTCCAGCACCTAGGAATACTCGGCGGCGCGCACGGTGTCAAGCATCAGCCTTCTCGCCGCTTGACAACGGTCTGGGTCTGCCATAGTTTGCAGTCGCGCAAACGTTTCGATACCGTTTCGGACGAGGCCGTACATCGAAGGAGATGAAAGTCATGGCACTACCCCCCACAGCAGCCCGATCAGGCGCACTCGCCCTGATCGCCGCCGCGTCCCTCGCGCTGGCGGGATGCGGCAACCCGGGTGCCACCGCCGACCCGGACGCCCCGGTCACGCTGAGCTTCAGCGTCCAGGTCGCCGATCCCGAGAACAACTCCCCGCAGCTCTGGGCCGCGGTCGAGAAGTTCGAGGAGGAGAACCCCACCATCACGATCGACCTCACCGGCGAGCCGGTGGCCGAGCACCTGCAGAAGCTCCAGATCGCGGGCCAGTCCGACACTCTCCCCGACATCTTCTGGATCTACGACGCCAACGCCCGCGAGCTCCAGGCGGCGGGCAAGCTGCTCGACATTCGGCCGATCCTCGAGGAGGCGGGCGTGCTGGATGCCTACCCCGAGTCCACGATCGAAGGGTTCTCGGAGGGCGACTTCCTGTACGGGCAGCCCAGCGAGTCGCTTGTCACCGGGCTCTGGTACAACAAGGAGATCCTCGAGGCCAACGGAATCGAGCTCCCCACCACGTCCGACGAGATGATCGAGGCGGCCGAGACGCTCAGCGCCGCGGGCATCACCACGATCTCGAACGGCTCCAACCAGGCGACGTTCTCGTGCTGGAGCTTCCTCCGGAACCTCTCCAACTTCGGCTGGGACGAGAAGGTCGAGGGCCTCCTCGACGGTTCGGTCCCCTACAACAACCCCGACTTCGCGAAGGCGTACCAGTACATCGACGACCTCCGTGAAGCCGGCGCGTTCGCCGACAACGTGTCGACCACGACCTACGACCAGCTCGTCGCCCGCTTCCTCGAGGGCAACGCCGCGTTCGTCGACGGCGGCATCTGGATGGCATCGCAGATCCAGGAGACGAGCTTCGCGGACAACGTCGGGTTCTGGATCGGCCCGGAGTTCGCGGACGGAGTCGGCGACCAGCAGATCGCGATGAACGTGCCCGCCGCTCCCTACGCCTACAGCGCGAAGGCGGCGGAGGACCCCAACAAGCTCGCGGCGCTCGAGAAGTGGATCGCTTTCTGGGCCGGGGAAGAGGCCGCACAGATCCAGGTCGACGGGGGCCTCGCGCCTTCGACCACCTGGGATGTGACGGTGCCGGAAGCCAACTCCGTGTTCAGCACCGCGCTCGAGTCGGCCTTCGCCGAGGGCAACCGGCATCCCGTCAACCAGCCCGACCTCATGGTCTCCACCCAGGTGGCGACCGCGATGTACGACAGCATCTACGGTGTCATTCTGGGACAGCTGACGCCGGACGAAGCCATGGACCTCGTCCAGACGGCGCTCGACGCCGAGTAGTACCCCGGGGGCCGGGCGACCTGCCCGGCCCCCTTCATCCCTCCCCCTGAAAGCAGAGACACATGATCTGGCTCAGCGCTCGCTGGAAGATCGCCCTCATGGTGATCCCGGCGCTGATCTTCTTCACGGTCTTCATCGTCTATCCCGTCGGCTATTCCCTGGTGTTCAGCTTCACGAAGTTCGATGGATTCAAGCCGCCGGAGTTCAACGGCATCACCAACTACGTCACTCTCTTCGAGGACAAGTTCTTCTGGCGCTCGCTCGCCAACACCGGGATCATCTTCGCGATCACCGTCACGATCCTGATCCCGTTGGCCTTCGCTCTCGCACTGCTCATGCAGAAGCGGATCCCCGCGGCGGGAGCGCTCCGCGCGCTGATCTTCGCGCCGGCCATCATCGCCCCGATCCTCGCGGGTCTCATCTGGATCTTCGTCCTCGACCCGAAAGCGGGTCTCCTGAATGCGGCCCTCGGCGCGCTGGGGCTCCCGCAGCCGATCTGGATCGGCGGCGACGTGCTGTCGCCGCTCTCCGTCGCCTTCGTCTTCATGTGGACGCAAGTCGGATTCGCGATGACGATCTTCTACGCGGGCCTCCAGCTCCTGCCCCACGACGTGCTCGAGGCGAGCGAGCTCGACGGGGCCAGTGGCTTCCAGCGAGTCATCCACGTCATAGTGCCGATGATGCGCGAGTCGTTCACGATCGTCGCGGTGCTGATGATCACGGGCGTCTTCAAGATCTTCGAGATCGTCTACGTCTTGACCGGCGGCGGCCCGGTGCACACGTCCGAGACCCTCGTGAGCTACACCTACTTCCTCACATTCACGAGCCAGCGGTACGGACTCGGCATGGCCAGCGCCGTCATCGTCACACTGCTCGGCATGGTGGTCGGCCTCGCCTACCTCGTCATCGCTCGAAGGAGGCAGGTCGCATGACCGCCGTACGCTCCGCCCGCGCATCCCGGAACGACCGGTTCTCGATCCCCGCCTCCATGCTCGGCTATATCGTCACGGGCCTGATCGCGCTCCCGCTTCTGTGGATCCTGTTCCTGTCCCTCAAGCCGACCGCGGCCATCCTGAGCGACCCGTTCTCGGTCGAGGGCTTGAGCCTGGACAACTACGTGAACGTGATCGGGCGCCTGCCGCTGCTGCAGATGTACCTGAACACGATCATCATCGCGCTCGTGTCGGTCGTGGTCGGCGCAGCCGTCTCATTCATGCTCGCGTTCGCGCTGACTCGGATGGTGTTCCGTCACCGCCGCCTGCGCTCGGGGCTCACGTACTACGTGCTCGCCGGCATCTCGATCCCGGTGCTGATCCTGCTCTTCCCGGTCTACCGCATCGATCTCGCGCTCGGCATCTTCGGAACGTATCTCGCCCTGATCCTGCCGTACACGGCCCTCACGATCCCCTTCACGACGTTGATCTTCATGGGGTTCCTGACCGACTTCCCCGGGGAGCTCGAGGAGGCGGCCGTCATCGACGGGGCCGGACTCTTCACGGTGTGCACTCGCGTCGTGCTGCCGCTCATGCGCCCGGTGATCGCCACGGTGTTCATCCTGAACACGGTGTTCGTGTTCAACGAGTTCGCCTTCGCCTCGATCCTGATCAACGACCCCGACATGTACACGATCTCGCTCGCGGTATCGCGGTTGAAGGGCGAGTACGCCGTCGACTACGGCGGCATGATGGCGGCGACCACCCTCGTCCTCCTCCCGCAGCTCGTCGTCTACGCCGTCTTCCAGCGCCAGGTCATCGGAGGGCTCACGGTCGGCGCGGTCAAGGGCTGACCTGCCGTCGGTCGCGAGGTCTATCCTGACTCGCATGTGCCGGAATATTCGCGTCCTTCACAACTTCGAACCGCCCACCACCGACGACGAGGTGCGGGAGGCGGCGCTTCAGTTCGTCCGCAAGGTGAGCGGGTCGACGCATCCGTCGCGGGCCAACGCCGAGGCGTTCGAGCGAGCCATCGACGAGATCGCGGAGGCGACCAGGCGGATGCTCGACCAGCTCGTCACCTCGGCCCCGCCGAAGAACCGCGAGGCCGAGGCGATCAAGGGTCGCGCCCGACATGAGAAGCGGATGGAGCGCGAGGTGCGCATCCGGACCGCGGAGGCGTAGCCGCTCGCGCCCTGCGCGCGCGAGCTCGGCCCTCCTAGCCGAGCCCGGTGAAGGGGATGAACAGCGTCAGCACCACGGCGGTGACGAAGATCACGGTCGCGACCCCGCCGAGGATCACCGTCGTGCGGTGGTTGCGCGTCACCGCGGCGACACCGAGCAGGAAGAGGGAGATCGCCATGAGCACGGTGTTGAGCGTGAGGCGGTCGCTGTAGTTGTTGGCCACGTCGCCCTCGGCGATGGTCGCGAGGCCGGTCTCCTTCGCCTCCGCGTAGGGGCCGAAGAGCGCGTCCTGGTAGTCCTCGTTCGCCTGGGGGTCGTACCAGAACTCGGGGTCGGCGGCGATCTGCTCCTCCGACCACTGGATGGCCGTCTCGAGCTCGGGGGAGACGTACTGGAAGTACAGGGTGTCGTACTTGTCCTGGGCGCCGGGCACGCCCGCGGCGATGTCGAGCTGGAGCTCGGTCAGTCGCGAGAGCAGCTGGCTGTCCTGGACGTACTGCTGGTTGGCCTCGAGGTAGAGCGACTCGGCCTCGGTCTGGTAGTTCGACCCCGCCGTGTACGCCTTCGTCATGTTGCCGTCCCAGAGGGCGGCCTGGAAGGTGGCGTAGGCCGTCGCGATCGACACGAGTCCCAGGAGGATCGCGACGATCAGTTCGGTGTGGCTGCGGAAGAAGGACTGCTTCGACGGGGCGGACTCGGTGGTCACGGGGCTCCTGTGCTCGGGATGGACTGCGCCAGTCTAGGGCTCCCGGGAGGCCGTCTCGCACCTAGCTCGCGAAGCTCGCCTTCGCCTCGGAGAGCGTGGCGAATACGCCCAGCTGCTTCGCGAATCGAATAGCCGCGAATCCGCTGTCGCGGCGCTCGATCATCCCGGCGAATTCGCCGCCGGCCTTGCCGACCCAGAGTCCCGACTGCACGACGACCCACTGGATCGGGGGACTCGTCCGCGTCGCTTCCTGACCGCGGGTGGGGTGGGCAATCGTCATCTCCAGGCTCCTTTGCATGCGGTGCGTCGGATGCCAGGACGTACTCGGTGGAGGGGGTGCTGCTGCTGTATCCCAGAGTCTGCCCCTCTCCGGTCAAGGTGTCGAGTGCTCCCGGCTAACTCGAAGCAACGTGATCGCGAACTCCGGGGAACGGATGGCGGTTATGCTCCCGATCATGGCTACCCGCACACGCGTGCCGCTCGGTCGACGCGAGGATCTGGGCGCCGACTGCGCGCAGTGCTTCGGCCTCTGCTGCGTCGCGCTCGCCTTCTCCGCATCGAGCGACTTCCCCGCCGACAAGGCCGCGGGCGAGCCCTGTCACAACCTCGATGACCGGGATGGGTGCCGAATCCACGCGACGCTCCAGCGCGACGGGTTCGCGGGATGCACGGTCTTCGACTGCTTCGGCGCGGGGCAGAAGGTGTCCCGGCGCACGTTCGGCGGCCGCTCGTGGCGGCAGGATCCGGGCGTGCGGGAGAGCATGTTCGCCGTCTTCCCGGTGGTCCGGCGTCTGCATGAGCTGTTGTGGTACCTCGACGTCGCCCTCGCGCTGCCGGGGAGCCCCGTGGAGGATCTTCTTCAGCGGTTCGACCGGGTGCGCGCGTTGAGCGAAGGAACCCCGGATGCGCTCGCGGCGCTCGACGTCGATGGCGAGTACGACGACGCGCGACCCCTGCTGCTGGCGGCGAGCGCCGCCGCTCGCCGCGGACGCGCATCCCCCGCCCTGCCGGATCTTGCCCGGCCCGGCGTCGACCTCGCGGGGGCGCGGCTCGCCGGTGCCGACTTGCGCGGGGCCGAGCTGCGCGGCGCCGTTCTCATCGGGGCGGATCTGCGCGGTGCGGACCTCCGCTGGTGCGATGTCCTGGGCGCGGATCTTCGTGGCGCAGAACTGTCCGGCGCCACCCTCGAGCAGGCCATCTACCTCACGCAGATGCAGGTCAACGGCGCCCGCGGGGATGCCGCGACGCGACTGCCCGAGGGGTTTTCGCGCCCGCGCCAGTGGATGTAGCGCGCTCGAATGTCAGTGGGCCGGGGGAGAATTAAAGAAATCCCGCGACACGCCGAAAACACTAGATCTAGTGGAATGACATTCGTGTGATTCGGGTTATATAGTGGAGACCCACCGGCAGACAGTCGGTGAATTCCGAGAAGACTTGAAGGGGGATCCCATGGACAACGAGACCGACACCATCGGTGGTTACGCCGTACCGATGGACCCAATGGATCTTCTGCAGTGCGACAGCTGCCAGTAGGCAGCCGCACCCACAAGATTCGAAGCCCCGGTGACCGCGAAGGTCACCGGGGCTTCACCGTTAAGCGCCCGAAGTCGGCCCCTGAGCCCGGGCTGAAGCACCGTGCTAGCGTGACGGCATGTCGCCGCAGGCACCGCTCGCAGACCTCTATCGCGATCTCCACGCGCACCCGGAGCTCGCGTTCCAGGAGCATCGAACCGCCGCAATAGTCGCGGACCGGTTGCGCGCACTCGGCCTCGACGTGACGGAAGGCATCGGCGGCACGGGAGTCGTCGCCGTGCTCGCCAACGGCGATGGCCCCACGGTGTGGCTGCGCGCCGACATGGACGGGCTCCCCGTGCACGAACTCACCGGACTCGACTATGCGAGCACCGCGACGGCCACGGGCGCCGACGGGGTCGAGCACCCCGTGATGCACGCGTGCGGGCACGACATGCACGTCACGTGGCTCGTGGGCGCGATGGAGGAACTGGTCGCAACGAAAGACCAGTGGTCGGGCTGCGTCGCCGCCATCTTCCAGCCGGCCGAGGAGACTGTGGCGGGAGCGCGGGCCATGGTGGACGCGGGACTCGTAGACCTGCTCCCGCGGCCGGCCGTCGTGCTGGGGCAGCACGTCGGCCCTCTCCCCGCCGGCGTCATCTCGGTCACGTCCGGGCCTGCGATGGCCGGCGCCGACGAAATCGACGTGCACCTGCACGGTCGAGGCGGTCACGGCTCGCGGCCCGAGACGACAATCGACCCCGTGCTCGCCGCCGCATCGACGGTGGTCCGCCTCCAGTCGATCGTCGCGCGCGAGGTCACCCCCGGCACCCTCGCCGTCGTCACCGTCGGTCGCCTGCACGCGGGCACGAAGAACAACATCATCCCGGCGGAGGCGCACCTCGGAATCAACGTCCGTTCCCTCGACTCCGCAACGCGGGACCGCGTGGTGGGTTCGATCGAGCGCATCGTCCGCGCCGAAGCCGCGGCGTCGGGGATGACCGTCGATCCGATCATCAGCGTCACCTCGAGCGTTCCCGCGACCATCAATGACGCGGATGCCGCGGCGGTCGTCCGTGCGCGCTTCACCGAGGCCTGGGGCGAGTCGGTCATCGACTACGGAACGGTGTCGGGCAGCGAGGATGTCGGCATCATCGCGTCCGCCGCGGACGCTCCCCTCGTCTTCTGGATCACGGGTGGGGCGGATCCGGCAGAATTCGCCGCGGCCCTCGCGGCCGGACGCATCGAGCACGACATCCCGAGCAACCACTCGCCCTACTACGCGCCGGTGCTGGAGCCCACCCTCGAGCGGGGAGTCGCCGCGCTCGTCCTGGGTGCGACCGCCTTCCTCGGCGCCCCGTGACCGGTCTGCCCGCGCGTTAAGCTGATCGGGTGCCAGTGAACCCTGAACTCGTCGGGCGAGTGTTCCCGCCCGTGGCCCCCTATCTCGTCGGCAGGGAGAAGGTGCGCGAGTTCGCTCGGGCCGTCTTCGCGTCGAGCGACGCGGTCGTGCCCCCCACCTTTCCGGTCGTCGTCCAGGAGGCGACGCTCGCCCAGCTCCTGTCCGAGCCCGACGCCGGGATCGACTTCTCGCGGGTCGTCCACGGGGAGCAGCGCTTCAGCTACTCGCGACCCGTCGTCGTCGGCGATGAGCTCACCGCCACGCTCGCCGTGACCTCGGTCAAGACCCTCGGCGGCAACGCCATGGTCACCGCCGAGTCGGCGATGGTGGACGCGAACGGCGAGCACGTCGTCACCGCCATCTCGACCCTCGTCGTGAGGGGGGATGACGCGTGAGTGGGATCTCGACAAGCTCGATCAGCGAGGGCGGCTCGATCAGCGAGGGCGTTGGCGACGTGGTCGCCGAGCGCTCGTTCGACCTGACCCGCGACTCGCTCGTGCGCTACGCGGGAGCATCCGGGGACTTCAACCCGATCCACTACCGCGACGACATCGCGGCCTCCGTCGGCCTGCCCGGCGTTCTCGCGCACGGCATGCTCACCATGGGCCTCGCGGTCCAGCCCGTCGTCGACTGGCTCGGCGACCGCGGCTGGGTGAGCGACTACCAGGTGCGGTTCACGCGACCGGTCGTCGTCGACCCTGAGGAAGGCGCATCCGTCACGGTCGTCGCGAAGGTCGGCGTGGTGGATGACGCGGGCGCCCGGATCGACCTCACCGTGACGTTCAACGGCGACACCGTCCTCGGCAAGGCGCAGGTCCGCGTCACGTTCGCCTGAAGGGTGCGATGAACCTCTCCGAGCTCACCACCATGCGGGTCGGCGGTCCGGCGCGCGAGCTCGTCCGCGCCGCGTCCGAGCGCGAGCTCGTGGATGCCGCACTCGCCGCGTGGGCCGACGGCGACGAGTGGCTCGTGCTGGGCGGCGGATCGAACGTCGTGATCTCCGACGACGGGTTCGACGGCACGGTCATCCGGGTGGAGTCGCAGGGTATCGAGCGGTTGCCCTCCGAGCCCGGCGCCGTGAGGCTGCGCGTGCAGGCCGGCGAGAACTGGGACGCCCTCGTCGCGCATGCGGTCGCCCGGGGCTGGGCGGGCATCGAGGCGCTGTCGGGCATCCCGGGGGCCGCCGGTGCGGCGCCCATGCAGAACATCGGCGCCTACGGCCAGGACGTCTCGCAGTCGCTCCGGTCGATCGACTTCCTCGACTTCCTCACCGGCGAGGCGGCGACCATCCCGGCGGCCGACCTCGAGCTCGGGTACCGCACCTCCGCGCTCAAGCGCGGTCGGCAGGGCGTCGTGCTGGCGATCGAACTGGAGCTCCTCGAGAGCGACACCACCGTCGCCGGTTACGACCAGCTCGCCCGCGCCTTGGGCGTGGAGGTGGGGGACGCGGTGCCGGTGGGCGACGTGCGGTCGAGCGTGCTCGCGCTGCGGGCATCCAAGGGGATGGTGCTCGACCCGGCCGACCCCGACTCGGTGAGCTGCGGCTCGTTCTTCACCAACCCGATCGTCCCCGAGAACGCCGCGCGCAGCCTGCCCATGGATGCCCCGCGCTGGCTCGAGCCCGACGATGAGAACGTGAAGCTCTCGGCGGCGTGGCTCATCGAGCGGGCGGGCATCCGTCGCGGCTTCTCCCTGCCGGGGTCGCGCGCGGCGATCTCCAGCAAGCACACGCTCGCGATCACGAACCGCGGGGGAGCGACGGCCGGGGATGTCGCCGAGCTCGCGCGGTACGTCCGCTCGCGCGTGATGGCCGAGTTCGGCATCCTGCTGCAGCCCGAGCCCGTCGCCATCGGCGTCGAGCTGTAGCGCGCGGGCGCGGCTACAGCAGCCCGAGCTCCATCGCCTTCGTCACCGCTCGCGTGCGGTCGTTGACGTCGAGCTTCTCGAAGGCGTGCAGTAGGTGGGTCTTCACGGTCGCCTCGCTGATGAACAGCTTCGAGGCGATCGTCGGGTTGCTGTGCCCCTGGGCGACGAGCTCGAGCACCTCCGTCTCGCGGGCGCTCAACGACACGATCGTCTTCGTGCTCCGCCCCACGAGCAGGGCGGCGATGGAGGGGGCCAGTACCACTTGCCCGCCGGCGACCGACCGGATGCCCGCCAGGATCTCCTCGGGAGGCGCGGCCTTGAGCAGGTAGCCGCTGGCCCCCGCCTCGATCGCGGTCAGGATGCTCGTGTCGCTCTCGTACGTGGTGAGGATCACGACCCTCGTCGCCGGTCTCGCCGCGAGGATCCGGGAGGTCGCCTCGTCCCCGCCGAGGCCCGGCATCCGCAGGTCCATGAGGACGAGGTCGGGGCCGAGCTCCTCCGCGAGCTGCACCGCCTCGAGCCCGTCCGAGGCCTCCCCGATGACCTCGATGTCGTCGGTGTCGGCGAGGAGCCCGACGATGCCGCCGCGGACGATGGGGTGGTCGTCGGCCACGAGCACCCGGATCACGCGTGCACCTCGCGCGGCAGGGTGGCGATGAGCGTCGTGCCCCGGTCGGAGCTCGAGACGTCGAGCGCTCCGCCGACGAGGGCGAGGCGGTCGCGCATCCCGCCGAGTCCGAAGCCGTCGCTGCGGGAGGCGGGGTCGAAGCCGTGACCGTCGTCGGTGACGACCAGTCGTACCGCGCCGTCGCGGCCCGTGAGCTGCAGCGTCGCGGTTCGCGCACCGGAGTGCTTACGGACGTTGGCCAGCGACTCCTGCGCGCAGCGCAGCAAAACCACCTCGGCATCGCGGTCGAGC
>SXGT01565908.1_pt1 | contig 16385 bp, 13 predicted proteins | sample 3176221 | NCBI WGS metagenome assembly SXGT01 (sample SAMN11356862, study PRJNA531348) | freshwater metagenome | isolation source: freshwater sample F1-120 | place: China: Fuxian Lake, Yuxi | collected 2017-12-25 | reverse complement strand
GAGCCGCACCAGCGGGCGCCGCGGGGTCGGACGCTTGCTTGCAGGCGGCGCCCACGAGGGCCGCGACGGCCACAGACATCCACTGCGTCCCTGTCCGTGCGAGGCGAGCTGACGACTTCATTCGTTCATCTCCGAAGGGGCTCACTTGTCGTCCCAGTCCCAGAAGAAGTCCTTGTTGGAGAGGTCGGCGGTCTCGTCGGGAGGCGCGCCGTGGGTCTCATACTCGATGGTACGGAGCTGCTCCTCGAGATCACGCGTCTCCGTGAGCCAGTAGTCGAGCCCGCCGACGTGCGGCCACGTAATGGGGAACACGGGGTCGTGCCACCGACGCGCCAGCCAAGCGGCGTAGTGCACCCACCGGGCGCCACGGAGCGGCTCGATGAGCGACAGCGTCCTGCGGTCGAACGCGCGCAGCTGCTCGTACGCCTCGATGAAGATCTCGCGTTGCCGGAGCGCCGTGCGGTCGCGCCCGTTCACGATGAGCCAGAGGTCCTGAACCGGCGGCCCGATGGCGAAGTCGTCGAAGTCGAGGACGTGCAGCGGGGAGAAGACCCCATCGGTGCCCGAGGGCCGAAGGACCAGGTTGCCGAGGTGGAGGTCGCCGTGGACTCGCTGCACGGCCACGCCCTGGAGCCGCGTGTCGAGCACGTCGGCGAGGCCGAGCGCCGCTGCCTCGTAGCGCTCTCGGACCTCCTCGGGGAGGCGCCCACTCTCGATGAGCCACCGGACGTTCTTCCGGATGAGGGTATCGCCGTCGAGGCGAACGCGAGTGCGCGCCTGCTTCGCCGCGCCCACGTTGTGGAGGCGCCCCACCAGCATGCCGAGGCGCTCCACGAGCTCGTCGGACAGCTCGTCCGGCGCACGCCCGCGCTTGCGCTCGAAGATGCAATAGTAAATCGGCGGGCCGCCGCCGGGGTCTTCCAGCATGGCCAGCGTCTCGCCGTTGGGAAACGGCAACACGCGGCACACCGGGAGCTCCGCCGCCGCGCAGTCCGCGATGAACTCCTGCTCTTCGAGGAGCTGCGCTTTGGACCAGCGACCGGGGCGGTAGAACTTGGCGACCACCGCGGACCCGAGCCGCTGAGAGGCGTCGTCGTACCGGTCTAGCGTGACCTCGTAGACGCGGTTCTCGAACGAGTTGAGCGCCGCGCAGACGGGCTCCGTGCGGAGGCCGGCGCGCTCGACCGCGTCGAGCACCAGCTCGGGCGTGAGCGAGAAGAAGAGGTCGCCCTCGGGAGCGTCGTTTCCGCGTGGCATGGGCGGCCACCATACCACGCGGAAGGCCACGCGGAAGGCGTGACACGCGAACCGCAGCACGGTAGCCTTTCGCCGATGGCTCGCCTCGTCGTCATGATCGAAGGAAAACTGTCGCGGGAGTACACGCTCGGCGAGTCGACCAGCGTCGGGCGAAACTCCACCCAGGACGTGCAGCTGCTCGATCGCCTGTGCTCGAAGGAGCACGCCGTCATCGCGAAGTCGAACGGCCACCACCACATACGGGATCTCGGCAGCCGGAACGGCACCTTCATCAATGGGAAGCCGGTCACCGCGGAGCATCGGCTCTCGGAGGGGGACGAGATCACCATTGGGGGCACCACCCTCATCTTCCGAGAGACGGAGAACTCCCCCGGTGGGCGCCTCACGATCGACAACGAGATCCTGAAGAGCGCGATCTCGGCCAGCCTCTCGTACACGGGCGAGCAAGACTTCCGCCCTGCCCACCTCATCAACGACCCCACCGAGCTCCGCCGCGACTACGAGAAGCTGCGGATGGCCTACAAGCTCCAGCGCGACATCGCGCTCGAGCACAACCTCGAGCGCCTCGTCGACATCATCCTCTCCAGCCTCTTCGAGAACCTCGACTGCGACCGCGGCGCGGTGCTCCTGAAAGACCCCACGAGCGAGAAGCTGGAGCTCCGCGCGGTGAAGAGTCGTCGCGAAGGTGACTCCTCGGAGATCCGGATCAGCGACACCGTGATCCAAGAGGTGGTGAAGAACCGGCAGGGCGTCGTGTCGTCTGACCTCCTCGGGGATGCCCGCTTCGATCACGCCCAGAGCGTGATCCTCCAGGGAATTCGGTCCTCGATGAGCGTGCCCCTGGTCAACCGGGACCGCGTCTTCGGCGTGATCTACCTGGACTCGCTGGTCACCACGAACGCCTTCACGCAGCGCGACCTCGAGATCGTGGAGGGCCTCGCGAACCAGGCGGCCCTGGCCATCGAGAACAGCGTCCTCATGCGCCAACGGGAGGAGGATATCCGCCTCCGGGAGAAGTTCTCGCGCCTCCTCCCGCCGCAGGTGGTGGACGAGATCGTCAAGAGCCGCGTGGAGCTCGCCAAGGGCGGCATCTCGCGGCCCTCCACCGTGCTCTTCTCGGACCTCCGGGGCTTCACCGACATGTCGGAGCGCCTGGCGCCAGAAGAGATCGTCATCATGCTCAACGAGTACTTCGAGCTGATGGTCGAGGTGATCTTCGAGTTCGAGGGCACCCTCGACAAGTACATGGGCGACGGGCTCATGGCGGTGTTCGGAAGCCCGGTCGACATCGGGGACGCGCCGTACAAGGCCGTCGCGGCCGCGCTGCGCATGCAGCAGGCGGTGGCCGACTACAACGTCTTCCGAAAGGCCGACGGGAAGGAGCCCTTGTACGTAGGGATCGGGATCGACACCGGCACGGTGGTCGCCGGGTACATGGGCTCCAGTAAGACCATGAACTACACGGTCATCGGTCCCACGGTAAACCTCGCCAGCCGACTCTGCGGGAAGGCCGCCGGGGGAGAGGTGCTCATCAGCGGGTACACCTACGAAGAGGTGAAGGACAAGGTCGAGACCCAGATGGGCGAGGCCACCCAGCTCAAGGGCTTCGCCGAGCCGGTCACGCCTTACCGGGTCACGGGCATCAAGTAGGCCCTCACACCAGCGACTGCTTCCGCCCGTCGTGGTCCACCGCGACGTAGGTGACCTCGGCCTCCGTGATTAGCACCGTCAGGTCAGGATCGCTGTCTCGCGTGGCCTCCACGGTGACTCGTATACGTATCGAGGTGTTTCCGGCGCGCACGACCGACGTGTAGAAGCTGACCACGTCTCCCACGAACGCCGGCTTGTGGAAGTCCACCCGATCCATCGCCACGGTCACCACGCGATGGCGGGTGTGCTTGCGCGCCTCGACGGCTCCTGCGAGGTCGATCTGAGAGAGCAGCACGCCGCCGAAGATGGTGCCGTGGGCGTTGGTGTCTTTCGGCAGCAACATCACCCGGATCGCGGGGTCGCGCATCGCGGAGCTCAGAAGCGGAGCAGGATGGCGCCGTTGCCGTCAGCGGGGATCCCGACGGGCGCCTCGTCCTTCGGCAAGACCGCGAAGGTGATCCCCACCGCCGCGCCAGCCACGCCCGCGCCGATGAGGGTCCAGAACCACCAGGTCTTGTAGTACGGCGTACCCGCGCCGGCGGGCGGCGAGTCGGGCGTGGTGGGCTCCGTGGGCGCCACGACCGCCACGGCCTGCTCGAGCGGGACGTCGACCAGCTTCTGGGCCAGCTCGAGGACGCCGTCTTTTGCCGCCCGATCGCGCTCGGCCCAGTTGACCGTGCCCTCGACGCGGTTGACCCGGCGCCCGGTGGTGAGGTCGTGGAGCGTGAGCTCGACGCGCTTCCTGGCGCTGGGCCCGCTGGCGCGCAACAGGATCGCGTAGTCCACGAGCAAGGCGCTCTTGAGGCGCACGAGCGCGCCGTCCCTGGGCGCCTCCTCGGCGGTGGACTCCTGCTGGAGTCCCGGGAGGAGCCCCTCGAGGATGCCGCGCCGCCGCGCAGGCTCGGGGGTGAGCGACACGGTGACATCGGCGTCCCCGCTGCTGGTGTCGACCACCTGCCCTTTGCGCGCGAGGCCCTGCCGCTCCACGTGGACGTGGTGGAGGCCACGCCGCAGCCCCGGCCTCACCGCGGGCGACACGCCGCGGTACCGGCCGTCGACGAAGACGCGCAGCGCCTCCGGCTGCGTGGTGACCGCGATCGAGGACAGGTCGCGGTCCCTGACCTGCTGGTCCGCGGCGCTGAACACCGACGCGGCGTCAGGATAAGCCGACCCGTCGAGGTCGGGCTGAACCACGTAGGCCTTGGCCAAGGTCTGAATGGCGTCGTCGCGCTGACCGCGCCGAAACAGACAAACCCCCGAGAGCACCAGGGCCTCGAGGTACGGCTCGGGCTCGTCCAGGAAGGCGAAGCTCTGTTCGAAGTAGGTGACGGCCTGCGAGAGCGGGTCCAGGGCCTCGTCGCACTTCTGCGTCTTGAATGCCAAGCGCCCCGTCTGGAGTGACTCCATGCCGAAGGCGACGTTCTGCAGGTCGTTCGCCTCGGCCCCGGCGTTCAGCACGGTGTCGATCGCCGACCCTTCGAGCTGACCGGGCTTAGTCCGGAGCCCCTTCTGCACGAAGTAGTGGATGTCGGTCGCGTCGGGTTCGGTGTTGCCACCGACGTCGATCACGGCCACGCGGAACTTCTTCGGCGAATCGGCCAGGGCGACCGGAGCGATGAGGGCCGTGGCGAGGTACGCGGACAAGGTGCCTGCCGCGACCGCGCGATGCCACGTCCCAGCGTGCGAACGAGGAGCTTCCATGGGCGAGGACTCTAACCGGGCTTGCCGTCTGGTGGAAGGAGGCACGCATTCATCGGCATCTAGCCCCTCCAGCGCCTGCCGCGCGAGGGGCGGCAGAGGCTTGTCAGCCGGCGGGCGGCGCCATAGGGTCGCGCCATGGGCAAGCTCTCCCCCTACCGCGGCCATCTCCCAGACGTCCACCCGACGGCCTTCATCGCTGACGACGCGCGCGTCATCGGCCGGGTCCGCATCGGCGCGGAGTCGAGCGTCTGGTTCGGCACCATCATCCGAGGCGACGTGCATTGGATCGAGATCGGCGCGCGGGTAAACGTGCAGGACCGAAGCGTCATCCACGTCACCACGGACACCTGGCCAACCATCCTCGAGGACGACGTCACCATCGGCCATTCGGTCACGCTCCACGGCTGCGCGATCCGACGCGGCGCCCTTGTGGGGATCGGCTCCATCGTGCTGGACAACGCGGAGATCGGAGAAGGGGCCTTGATCGGCGCCGGCTCCCTGGTCACGCCCGGAACCGTGATCCCGCCGCACACCCTGGCGTTCGGCTCGCCCGCCCGTCCGAAGCGGGACCTCACTCCAGCGGAGCGGGCACATGTAGCGGAGCACGCCGCGCGATACGTCTCTTTGTCTCGCGACTACCTCGGCTGAGGTCCGCGGGCGTCTCGCCGCTACGGCTGGCCGCCCCTGCGCGCCACCTGCGCCAACACCCGGCGCGCGTCGCCGAAGCGCGAGACCTTGCTCCGCGAGCCCAGGATCACCACCCCGACGCGGCGTCCGTCCAGCTTGACCGCGACGGCGACCGACCACCCCGCGGCCGAGTTGAACCCGGTCTTGCCCACGATCACGTCCCACCGGTCCCCGTGCGCGAAGGCATCGGTGTTCACGTACGTGATCCGGCGGACGCCTGGTCCGCGCGACGTCGTGGTGTACGTGGGCTTTCTGGCGATCGCGGCCAGCAGCGGCACGTCCGCGGCGGCCTTCAAGAGACCCACCACGGCCTCGGGCGTACCGGCGTTGGCGTGGTCGATCCCGGTCGGGTCGCCGAAGTGGAGCTTCAGTCCCAGCGCGGCGGCCTCGGCGTTCATCGCCTCGGTGAACGCCGCGCGAGAGAGGCCAACGGCCCGGCCTAGCGCCAGGACAGCGCGGTTGTCGCTGCCGAGCAGCGCCGCGTGGAGGAGGTCGCGGTTGGTGTAGTGCCGCCCGAGAAGGAGCCTCGACCGCGACCCGCCGCGGGTGTTCTCGCGGTCCGACGCCAGCATCTCGGTGGTCGCGTCGAGATCCGGGGCGCGCGCCAGGACGACTCGCATGGCCATCAGCTTCGATATCGACGCGATCGCGTGCCGGCTGGTCCCCCCGCGCCGGTAGAGCACCTCGCCCGAGTCCAGGTCCTGCACGTACGCGACGCGCGCCGAGAGGCCCGTCGGAGGGGCAGACTCGATGAGCGCCGCGACGAGCACCGCGAGCGTCATGCGAGCACCCGCCGGTAGGCAGCGAGGGTCTCGAGACCCGCGCGGGCCCAGGTGAACTGGGCCGCACGCTCGCGACCCCGCGCCACGTAGTCCGCTCGAAAGCCGCCATCGGACGACAAACGGCGCAGCGCGTTGGCCGTGCCCTCCGCGTCGCCCGGCTGCGTCAGGATCGCGGCGTCTCCGGCGATCTCCGGGATGCAGCTCGCGGCTATCGAGAGAACAGGACAACCCGCCGCCATCGCCTCGAGCACCGTCATCCCGAATCCCTCGTACAGCGTGGGGAGGACGTGCGCGGTGGCGCCGCGGTACAGCCCGATGAGGCCCCCCGGTGTCCCGTCGGGTCGTTGAGGTCCGTCGTCGGGCACGTAGCCGAGCACGCGGACCCGGTCCGCGACCCCAGCCCGCCGCGCGGCGGCCTCCAGCCCCTCGGCGTCCCGGGGCGACGGCTTCCCGGCGATGAGCAGGTCCTCCGGGAGCTCCGCGGCAACCCGCCCGAAGACCTCGATGAGCCAGGGCACCTGCTTGCGGACATCGAAGCCCCCTACGTAGAAGAAGTATGGTCGATGGCCCTCGGGCGGCGGGCCGGCGAAGCGCTCGGCCGCCACACCGTGGTGGACCACCGTCATGCGCTCGTGAGGCACCCCCGCCACCGCGTGCACGTCGCGCGCTGTCCAGGCGGAGATCGCGATGACCCCGTCGTGCCGGGCGTACCGGAAGCGGTCGATCGCCGCGCTGTAGAACCGTGGCGTGACCCGGTAGGGCGGTCCGAGCAAGGTGGGGATGAGATCGTGGGCCGTGACCACGCTCTTGTAGGGGCCGCGCGCGGTCCCCTTGGGGTCGGGGGCGTGGTGGAGCGCCGCGCCCTCACGCGCCAGGAACCGGGGCATGAACAGCCGCTTCTCCAGGTAGTACTGCTGGTAGTGCGTGACGCGCTCGCCGCCGCATGCAGCCACCACGGCCGCCCGATCGAACTCGTGCGGGCGCATCACGGCGTAGCGGCCCCGACTGCCCACCACGAACAGGAGCTCCAGGTCGTCCGGCGGGTTGGCCGCCAGCGCCCCGCCCAGATCGAGCGCGTAGGTGCCGATCCCGCGGTACCTCGACGAGGTCGCGAGCGGGGTGAGATCGAAGAAGACGCGAGGGCGGTGCGCCAGCGACCCGGGCGGGTCGTCATTTGCCCGTGGATTGCGGCCAGCGCGCATGCGCGGCAAGGTGCCACGCGACATCCACCGAGACAACTTTGCCTCTGAGCTCCAATGCCGCTCCTCCTGGCCCTCCTCAGCCTGGCGTCCCCCCCGGTGACACGAGTTGGACTCGGCGCCGACGTCCTCGGGGGCTGGGGCAACGACCCGAGCCGCGCCCAGGAGGGTGACGCGGCGCTCCTGAGCGTCGCCCCTTGGGTCGTCGCCGAGGTCCGCCGCGCCACGTTCACGGTGCTCGTGGATGGCGCCGCGCGGGTCGAGACCAGCCTCCCGGAGACGCTGGCCCCAGCGGCGGAGCGCGCAGCGGCTCGAGGGCGAGCGGTGCTCGCCGCGGGGGCCCCTTGGCTGGACGTCGAGCTCAGCGGCTGGGCGCGGCGCGGGCACCCCGTGGATCCGGGCGCCCCGCCGGAGGAGGTCCGTGGGGAGGGTGGCCTCGTGGCGCGGCTGCGAACGGCTGGGCCCTCCTGGCTGGCGACCGCGTCGTATGCGCTCACCGCTGCGTGGATTGACGCGCCGGCCACCCCGTGGGGCGACACCTCGAGCCTGGAGCACGTCGGGGCGCTGTCGGCTGCGTGGCGCTTCGGCCTTCACGAGGCCGTGGGTCTCAGATCGTCCCTTCACGCGACCCGGCCAGACGCGCTCGACCCGGCGCTGGGCCGAACGGACACGGAGGGCGTGCAAGCGTTGGTCGAGGCGCACGTGGGGCTCGGCGGGCGCTGGACCGGGCGGTTCTGGGCGGGCTGGGCGGGTGACACGTCGGGCGCGCCGGGCACCGGAACGGGCGGCGCGGTCTTCACGGCAGACGTACGCAGAGGTCAGGTGAGCTTCGGTGGGGGCCGCGAACGCGTGGTGTCGACGTGGGGGGGACACGCGATCGAGAACTTCGGGGAGCTCTCCACCCGGATCGACAGCGCAGGGTCGGCGCTGCGAGTCCGCCTGGACCTCGCGGCGCGGTATGCCTTCGTGGTCCACCCGGAGGTGGAGGCGCCGCAGAGCGATGGGAGTCGCATCGTGTACCGCAGCCACGAGGTCCGCTCGAGCGAGCGGATCGTGGGCGAGGCCGCGCTGTGGTTCTACGTCACGCGTTACCTGGCCGTCGGCGTGGCAGCGCGCTCTGACGTGCGCCTCTCGCGATTTCGGATCCAGAGCATCACGCCGACGGTCTCGCAGGTGCTCAGCGCCTTCGACGACGACCGCTTCGTGGACGTCACCGTGCTCGGTGGACTCCGCCTTGAGCTCTCGGGCGCGGACTGGTAGCACCCCGCCCGATGTTGCCTGCGAGCTACCGAGTCCGCGATCTCGAGATCACCCCAGCGGTCGCCCTGGCCCCCATGGAGGGGGTCACCGACCTGGCGTTCCGCCGAACCCTGCGCGGCGCGCTGTCAGATGTGGGCGGCGTTCAGCCGGGCCTCGTCTATAGCGAGTTCCTCGCGTCAAAGGGGATCGCTCGCGGCGACCGCCGCGTGTGGGAGCTCGCGGCGATCGACCCGGACGAGCGCCCGATCGCCCTGCAGGTCTACGGCCGAGACCCCGACCTCATGGCGGAGGCCGCGCGCCTCCTCGAGGCCACCGGGGCCTCGAGCATCGACCTCCACATGGGCTGCCCCGCGAAGAAGGTGGTCTGCCACTCGGGGGGCTCAGCGCTCATGCGCGAGCCGGAGCTGGCGCTGGCCGTGGTCCGGGCCGTCCGCGCCGCGATCCGCGTCCCGCTCACCGTGAAGATGCGGTCGGGCTTCGGTCCCGACGAACGCAACGCGCCGGAGCTGGCGCGGTGCTTCGAGGCCGAGGGCGTGGACGCGCTCACCGTCCACTGGCGCACCCGCGCCGATGGGTACGGGGGCACCCGCGACGTGACCAAGGTGGCCGAGACGGTGGCGGCGGTGCGGATCCCGGTCCTGGGCAACGGCGACGTGCTCGACGTGGCCACGGCCGAGGCCATGGTGGCGGAGACGGGCTGCGCCGGGATCATGATCGGCCGCGGCGCCCTCGCAGACCCCTGGTGCTTCGACCGCCTTGGAGCGGCCATGCTGGGCCGCACGCCAGCGCCTGTCTCGCGCGCGCAGCGCGGGCGCCTGCTCTTTCGGTATGTCGAGGAGCTCGATCGCCTCGAGCGGGGCTCCCCCGAGCGCGTGCTCGGGAAGCTCAAGCAGCTGATGAAGCTCTACGCCGGCTCCTTGCCGGAGGAGCTGGGGCCCGCGCTCCGCCAAGAGGTGCTCCTGGCCCAGACCCGAGCCGAGGCGCTGAGCGCGATCAGGCGACGTCTCGAGGGCTCTGAGCCCTAAGGAACCACAGCGCTCACGTCCTGGATCACGAGGCGGCGTGTCCGCGTGGCCGGCTGCGCGTCGCCTTCGGGGGGGGCGCACGTGGACTCGACCGTGACGGACACTGCCTTCCAGGCTTCGAAGGCGACGACGTGGAGGATCGTGGTCTCGCGCGTGCCGGCGCACTTCCCGAAGAGCTTCCCGAAGTCCTTCACGATTGGCAGCGTCTTGATGTCCGTGGCGTCTCCGACGCGCGCCAAGACCTGGTCATTCTCCATGTAGACCACCAGCCCCCACGCCAGCACGCGGAACCGGCCAGTCAGGTTTCCTGATAGGGGCTCGGCCTCCGTGGCGCCGAGGCGCTCGACTCCGGCCGCGAAGGCCTCTCGAGCGCGCTCTTGCTTGGGGACTGCGTCCTCGAGCGCGGCGCTGTCGACCTCTAGGGGCTTGAAGGGCGCCTTCGCCTTCTTCCACTTGCCCTTCGCGAGCGCGAAGCCCGACAGGGTGGTCTTGAGCACGCTCCCCCGCTCATCGAGGTCGAGCCCGATCACGGTGGACTTCGCGGTGAGCACTCCCACCGGGACCTTGGCTTCGACGGTGAACGGCGTCTCGGCGAAGGCCACGCTGGCGCAAGAAACGAGGAACAAGACGAGTCGCATAAACCTCCGGACCACCTGATGGGGTGCCGTAGCACCGAGGCCGTGACCGGTCAAACAAGCACGCGCCCCCGATTCGTCCCCGTCGCGGAACTACCGATGCCGAGCGACGAGGGTACACTCGGGCCGTGTCTACCTTTGGCCCGTACACGCTCCTAGACCGCGTCGCCAGCGGCGGGATGGGCGCGATCTACGTGGCCAGCCTGCGCCGAGAAGCGGGCTTCGAGCGGGTCCTGGCGGTGAAGAAGATCCTGCCGCACCTCGCCGACGACCCGGCCTTCGTCGCGATGTTCGAGGCCGAGGCCCGGCTGGCGGCCCGACTCCATCACCCGAACGTCGTTCAGATCTACGACTTCGGGCGGATCGATGGAGAGGCCTACATCGCCATGGAGCTGGTGGACGGCTTCGACTTGCGCACGCTCACGGAGCTGGGGCGCAGCAGCGGGCGCCCCATGCCGCTCGGCCTCGCGCTCCATATCGGTGTCGAGTGCGCGCGCGCGCTCGAATACGCGTGGAACGGCCGGGACGCGCGTGGCGAGCCCCTGCGGATCATCCACCGGGACGTCAGCCCGCAGAACATCCTCGTCTCGCTGCAGGGCGAGACCAAGCTCACGGACTTCGGGCTTGCCAAGACGCTGGCCCTCGACAGCGGGTCCACGTCCGGGATGCTGAAGGGGAAGCTGGCCTACATGGCGCCAGAGCAGATGACGGGCGGAGCGATCTCGATCGGCGCCGACATCTACGCCGTTGGGGCGGTGGTCTATGAGCTGCTCGCGGGCGAGCGTCTGCACCCCCCCGATCTGTCGGTGGGACAGCTGGTCGCCCGGGTGATGCGAGGAGACTTACGCCCGCCGCCCGACTCGGTGCCGGCGTCCGCAGCGGCGTGCGTGATGCGATGCCTCGCGCTGTCTCCGGACGACCGCCCGGCCCAGCCGGCCGAGGTGGCCGACGCGCTGCTGCGCGTTGCTCGCGAGGCCGGGCTCGAGCTCGGGAGCCACGCGCTGGCGAGCTACGTGGCCCCATTCGCCGATCAGCGCCGCGTCGTGGTGGAGCTCCGCGCCGACGGCACCGTGGTGGCCCGGCGGCGGGCGAGCGACTCGCCCGCGTTGCCCCAGCCCACGGTGGTCGCGAGCCACCTGGCGCTGCCCACCGCGGCCACGTTAGCGGCACCCGCGAGCCCGTCGCTTGGGACGGCCGAGACGATAATCGCCACGCTCCCGGAGCCCCCTGCCCCACCGCCGCCCAGCGGCAGGCGCAGGACACTCGGCGCGCTGCTCCTCGCGGCCGCCGCCGTGGCCTTGGCCACCGCGCTCACGTGGCCGTGGTTCTCTGGCCAGCCGCCTGCCCCGGCGCCCTCCGGGGAGATCGCCGTTTCGTCTGCTTCCGAGCCCGCCACGCCCGCGCTGGTCACGCCCGCGCCCGAGCCTCCCACAGCGCCGGAGCCCGACGCCGTCGCGTCGACGCCCCCGCCTCTGCCGCCGACCCAACCGACCCAACCGACCCAGCCGACCCAGCCGACACAGCCGACGCCAGTCGAGCTGCGGGAGGCCGAGGACGAGGAGCCTCGGGCCGAACGTCGACCACACGACGCTGCGCCGCCCCCCGTCGTGGCGCCGGTCGCGCCTCCCCGGGAGGACGCGGGCGAGCGCGTGGTCCGGGTGGGCCGGGAGAGGCGTGTCGTGCCGCTCGGGACCTCGTGGAGCGCCGAGGTGCCGATCCCCGGCGGCTCGGCGCGTGTGCGCGTCACCGTCCGACGCAACGGCGCCCAGGTTCACGTGGCCGCGTCGCCGTGGGCGGAGCTGGTGGTGAACGGGGTGCCGCGTGGAGAGACCCCGCGCTCGGCCAGCGTGGGCCTCGGTCGCTCGGTGCTGGTGCTCAGCCGGGGTGGCGCTCGGGTGGCCAAGATCCCCGTGGTGATCCAGACGCCCGACGCGAACGACGCCCCCTGAGCCTTGCCAAAGGCGGAGCCGTACGCTTCCCTTGCCGCTCGCTCCCCCGGAGGTCTCGTGTTCCGAATCATGACGTTGGCTGGCATCCCGGTGTCAGTCGACCTGACGCTGCTCCTGATGCTCGGGTTCAGCGCTACGGGCCTCGCGCAGTACGGCTGGGCATTCGTGGCCATGTTCGTGCTGGTGTTCTTTACCGCGATCCTCGTCCACGAGCTGGGACACGCGCTGATGCTCCGGCACTACAAGCGGCACCCCTACATCGTCGTCCACGGCTTCGGCGGCGCCACCGGCCCGGTCGAGAACCTCGAGACCCGAGAGGAGGCGCTGGTGGTGGCCATGGGGCCGCTCTTCGGCCTGATGTTCGGCGGGGTGCTCTGGAGCAGCTACCAGTGGATCGCGGAGAGCAACATCGTGTTCCTGTTGCAGAACCCGCTGATCGAACACGGTCTTCGCTGGGGCTACTCGCTCAACATCTTCCTCAGTATCTTGAATCTGGCGCCGGTGTTTCCCCTGGACGGAGGCCACCTCCTGCGGCTGGGGCTCCACCGGTGGATGCGGAACAAAGCCACTGCGTCCCGGATCCTGCACGGCATCGGCATCGCCGGCGCGGGCCTCCTGGCGTGGTGGTCGTTCAGCTCCGACATGCACATCTTCGGCCTCATGATGATCATGGCCGGGGTCGCGAACGTCAGGGGCTTCTCGGGCGAGACCACCGCGGGCTCCACGCGCAGCCACAACCACTATGCCGACGAGCTGCTGAAGGCCGGTAACGACGCGCTCGGCACCGGCAACGTCCGTGAGGCCGCGCGGCTCGGGCACCAGGTGAAGTCGATGACGCTCCTCTCGAAGGCGCAAACGGCCGAGATGTGGACGCTGCTCGGCCTCTCCACCACCGAGCTCGGGGAGTTCGACGAGGCGTTGGCTTACTTGAAGCGAGCGCCGCGGTCGGCGGCCGTCGAAGCCGCCGAGGCCCGCTGCAATACTGCGTTGGGTCGAAGCTCGGGCTGACGGCCCCGCGGGGGGCTCCGGCTACCGCAGGCTGCTAAGTGCGACCGCAGCGCTCAGCGCTACCGCAAGCGCTCAGAGCGGCGCAGGGCCCGGGACTGGGTCGTCGTCTGCGTCTCCCGGCATGGTGGGCAGCGCCCCGTCGTCGGCGGCTGGCTCGCGACGCGGGCGCTGGGGCGAGGTGATGAACTGAGGCTCCCACCCGGTGGCCTCCGCCGCCGCGCGCTGCTCCTCCGTGATCCACCCCTGCCGGGCCATGCCGTTCACGATCTTCGAGAGCCGCTTGTGCCACCACGGCTTCACGTAGCCACGCTCGAGCTGATCCCAGCCCGCCCAGGGGTACGGCTTCAGGCCCATGAGGAAGGCCGCGTCGAGCGCGTCCACCTCCTCCACGTGCCGCCCGAAGTAGGCCCGCGCGGCGTTCTCGATCCCGTAGATCGAGGGGCCGTACTCGATGCAGTTGAGGTACAGCTCGAGGATCCGGTCCTTCGTGAGCGTGCGCTCCATGAGCCACACGAACACGGCCTCCTCGAGCTTCCGGGTGAGCGTCTTCTCGCGCGAGAGGACGAGGTTCTTCACCAGCTGCTGGGTGATGGTGGAGCCGCCGTAGACGTAGCGCCCACCCTCGAGGTTCATGATCACGGCGCGCCTGATGAGCGGCGGCCGGAAGCCCTTGTGCTGGTAGAAGCTGTGGTCCTCCGTCCACAAGGCCCCGAGCTGGACGAACTTCGGGATGCGGTCGAGCGAGCGGTAGTGCCAGGTGCCGGGCCCCACGGTCACCCCGATCGGGACGCCCTTCTCCACCACCTCCTGGACGAACTCGCCATTCAGCTTCCTCACGTCCGCCTCGCCCCACTCCACGGGGCGGCAGCTCTGCATGTCGAAGTCGATGTCTTGCTCGTACGTGCGGGGCGCCTCGAGGTCCACGGAGGTGTGGACGTGGCCCTCTGCGGTGCCCGAGAGCACGAGGCCCTCGAGGCGCGGGACCATCGACGGCGGGATGGCCGAGATGAGCCCACCGCAGTCTTGCCGGGGGACGTCCAGCTTCGCCGAGAACTTCAGCTTCCGGCCGGTCTCCAGCCCCAAGAGCCGGGGCGCGAAGGTGGCGAGCACGCGGTCGACCGTCGCGGACAGGCGCAAGGTGAGATCGCCGCCCACCTCCACTCTCGGGACCTCGAGCACGAGCTGGTCGGCTTGTCCGTCCCAGGTGGCCACGAGCTCGGAGTCCACCTCGATCCCGGTGACCTCGGTGCCGTGGATCCGCGGCGCGAAGAAGCCGAGGTTGCTGACGGCGGCCTTCCCGCTGACGGTGAAGCGCCCCGCCAGGGCGTGCGTCGGGACGGCCGCGGGGGGGCCCTCGACGTCTTCGCCCCGCTCCGGCTTGAGGGTGAGGTCGAGGGCGACCCGCGTGCTCTCGGTGACGCGGAACGACTCCCACACCCGCGTGAGCTGGTGGGCGAGCTTCGACCCTGCGAGCTTGAGGTGGGCAGATTCGAGCTGACCGCCCGCTCCCATCCGGACCTCCACGCCGAAAGTGCCGTCCTCGGCGGTGGCCAGCTCGTGGAGCTGGCCGTCGACCTTGCCGATGACAACGCCGCCTTCGTGCCTGAGCGTGGCCGTGAAGCGCTGGACGATGGCCACCGGCGCTAGCGGCTCACCCGCCAGCAGCGCCACGGTGGCGTCCTCGAGGGTGATTGGCGGAGGCGGTCGGTCTCCGAACAGCCGGCCCAGCAAGGCGTGCGCCTTCTGCGCTGCTTTGTCGGCGCTCAGCGGCTGCGGCGGCTCGGCCTCTGCCGGTCCTCCCCCAGCGGTGGTGGGCAGGCGCATCAGCTCGCGGAGCCGTGCGACCACCCGGCTGCCCGCGACCCTCTGGCGGTCCGGGAGCGCGCCGGCGAGGTCGAGGCCGTTCGCGGTCAACGCGCTCAGCTGGTGAAGCGGCGCGCTCGCGTCGAACCCGTCGAGACTGAGCTCGAGGCTGCCCAGCGTCGCCGCGACCAGGAGGTCACCGCCGTCTACGGCGCCCTTCTCCACCGCGACCCGACGGACCCGCTGAGGGAGCTGGTTGAGGCGGCCGGCGGCGAGGTCGACGTGCACTCGGCCGGCGCTGGCGGACGCCCCCTGGACCTGGGCCAACACGTCCCGAAGCTCGAGCTTCAGCGGTAAGGCGAGCAGATCCGCGCGGAGGCTGCCCGAGGTGCCCTCGGGGAACGCCAGCTCGACCGTGCCCACGCTCACCGTGTCTTCGGGGCCGAGGCTGAGGCGAAGCCCGCGAGCTCGCACCCGGTCGCCGGCGGCGACGAAGACCCCCTCCAGCGTCGCGGTGGGCCCCCCGGGCCCCTGGGCCATAGCGAGCGGCGGGTCGAAGGTGAGGCCGCCCTCGTGCTTGCCGCCTTGGAGATCCAGCAAGACGTCGACGGAGAGGCGGTGTTTGCCCTCGAGCACTCCGGAGAGCGCCAGGCGGAAGCGGGTGGCGTCGGCTCCTTCGACCGACGCGCCGGGGGGGGCTAGGCGGGCCGACACATCGGAGAGCGTGAGCGGCGAGCCGCCGACCGGATCTGGGACGTGGAAGGTGGCCCCCGAGAACTCCAGGACCGGCAGCGTCGCCTTCGTGGTGCCCTCGGGCTTGGGCTTGTCGGCGCCGCGCCAGCGCGCAAGGGCGCGCTTCCAACGCCCGAGATCGGTGAAGTCGAGCTCCAGCCCGTGGAGCGCCACGCGACCCGGGATCCGCTTGCCGTCGCGCGCCTCGCCCAGCGTGAGATCGGTGGCGACGCGCGAGATGCGCGCGAGGACCACGGCGTCATCGGGGTCGGTGACCACCATGTCCCGGATCTCGACGAAGTGGCGCGGCTCTAGGACGATCGCCCCCACCTCGATCGCGAGACCGGCCCGCGAGCCGAGCTCACTCAGCTTCGTGCGGGCGCGGTCCTCGGCGTACCACGCGAGGTACAGCACGGCGCCGACGCACAACATGGCAACGGCGAGGGCAGCGAGGCCTACCCACAACATCCATCGGCCGCGGCGCGGCCGACGCGCGACGACGGCCGGCCGCGGGGGGGCAGGTGGTCGTGGCGAAGCGGGCGGCCGCGGGGGTGCTGCCCCCCAGCCAGCCGCAGGTCGGCCCGATGAGTTTTGCCGGTCGTCGGGAGCCACGGCACCTCAACCGAAAGCCGCGAGCGCGAGCCGCGGGATTGTCTCTGGGCTTGTGGGGGAGCCCGCGAGCGCGCGGGAGACTACG
>SXGT01471579.1_pt1 | contig 16385 bp, 13 predicted proteins | sample 3176221 | NCBI WGS metagenome assembly SXGT01 (sample SAMN11356862, study PRJNA531348) | freshwater metagenome | isolation source: freshwater sample F1-120 | place: China: Fuxian Lake, Yuxi | collected 2017-12-25 | reverse complement strand
GTCGCGCATCGGCCTCGGTCACGGGCGGCAGGGCCACGACCCGGGTGTCGTTCAACGTGACCCGGGCGAAGCGCTTGCGGAGATGCGCCATCGCCACACTCGAGTCGCCGATGGCCACGCCAAGGCCATCGATGAAGTCGAGCCGGGCCACCGTACGGGCGACCGAACGCAAGTCGGTCACGAGACCTCCGTCAGGGGCATCTGATCCATCCAGCGCAGGATGTACACTCCCTCGTTCGACTCGCCCAGGTCCACCACCGCTCCCACATGCGCCCCCACTCTGGCCGAAGGCAGTCGCGCCTGCGCCTCGACCAGGAGAATGCTCGGCGGCTCGTCGGTGAGCAAATCCGCCATCGCCGGGTTCGCCAGCAGCGCCGCGGCCTCGGCGAGCAGGGCGCCCCCTCCCGCCATCCGCGTGGTCAGGAATTGCTGGAGCTGCTTCTCGTCCATGCCCAGCACCACCCGCATCACCTCGGGAGACGCGCTCCGCACGTTCAGGGTCGGCTCGCGGTTGTAGACCGAGAAGAGGTTGACCAGACCAAGGGGATGCGCCTCGCCGCCGAAGAAGAGCTCGTCGCTGACGCCCTTGACCAGCCGAAGCTCGTCGAGCGAATCGAAGGGCGCGTTCTTGGCGAGGTAGGGCCGTGGCAAGTCGAGGTAGTAATCACTCTCCGCACCATCGACGCGGTGCTCGTCGTCCTCGTCCCGCCAGTCGAGGATCGAATCGGCGATCTGCGACGCCGCGTCGGCCCGCACGCCCAGATTGACGAGGATCTGCTGCAGGATGGCCTGGTCGACCAGGTTGAGCGGCACCTTGCCGCTTTCGTCGAGCACGCGCACATGGACGGGCGCGCCCCAGAGCATCTGCGCGTGCCAGGCGCCATCCACCCGGACCAGCGGGACGTACTCCGGGCCGAGTTCCTCGGGCGAGGCCCCAAGCGTCGCCTGGTCGTTCTCGATCAGCGCCCCGAGAAAGGTCTGGTTCAGCGCGGCGGTCGCCAGATAGTAGCTCTGGGTCTCGTCGGCGAAATTGACGGTGGCCTGAGCGTCCTGGCGCATTTCAGTCGCGAACTCGGCGCCGAGCACGAAGAGCACGATGAAGATCCAGAGCACGACCAGCAGGGCGAAGCCCCGCTGGTCGGATGCCACCCGGGCGCCACCGTGCACTCGCCGGCCCGGCTCAGCCATCGAAGCCTCCACCCCGGCCCTCGGTCCCGAACGTTCCGAAGCCCTCGCGGAAGATGGCGTCGGAGTCGTACGAGCCCAGCCCGTAGACGACAGTCATCACCGGAATTTCCTGCACCCAGTACGAACGGCTCTGGCCGATACCCATCAATTCGATCTTGATCGCGCCCGGAAGGGCCTGCTCCTCGAGCGCGTTCCACTCGGAGAGCCATTCGTTGTCGACACCATCGAGCCGCAGATACTGGAAGCGGACCCCCTCGAGACCCGAGAGCAGCTCGGCCTGGGCCTCGGGATCGCCGGTACCGCCCGTCAGGTTGCCGCGCGAGAAGATCAACCGCTCGGCCATGCGCAGGCTCTTGCCATCGCTCGCGTAGGTGACCCAGCCGAGCCCGTCGCCGCCCCCTGCGAGCTGCGGCGACGAGGTGATGAAACTGAAGGAGTCGGGCCCTCCTTCGAAGAACGGATGGACCTGCTCGTCGGTCTCGGCGGAATAGTCGACCAGCGAACGCACCTGGCGTGTGATCAGGGCAGTCGCCATCCGCAACCTCCCGGAGAGCGCGGCGGCATCCTCGCCGCGCGGGATCGCCTGGGTCGCGGTAGCAAAGGCGGAATACGCCATGGCGAGCATCATCGCGAGGAGAGAGAGCGCAATCATCAACTCGAGCAGCGTGAAGCCTGCTGCGGGGATGAATCGACCGCCCGGCCCCGCGCCGCGGCCGCCACAGCGGGGAGCGCTCCGGCGCACCGTGCGCCCGCTCACGGCCGACGTCCCGCTTCGGCTCCCGCCTGGGGCTCGACCGGGTCGCCATAATCCGGTTCGAGCCGCATCGTGCCGAGCCGGTAGGATTTGGCCCCGCTCGGCTCGTTCCACTCGACGAGGACGCTCACCACGGAGAGTCGGACGTCGGTGCGGACCCGTTCCGGATCGACCCCATCCTCCGCACCAGCCGGCCGGATCAACCGCTGCCAACGGAAGCCGCCACCGATTTCACCGTGCGACTCGGCGTGGACCATCTCGGGCGCCCAGAGAGCCGCGTCCATCAGTGCCTTGGCGTGCATCACCGCCTCGCTGCGCCGCCCGGCAACGCGCACGAGCTTCGTGCTGCTGCCAAAGACCTGCAGCGCCGAGACCACCCCGATGCCGAGAACCGCCATGGCGATGGCGATCTCGATCAGGGTGAAACCGTGCTCGCGAGTGCCGCGCCTCAACGGGTCTCCTCCACCGAGATCTGGCCGATCAGCGGATCGAGACGCACGGCCCAGCCCGGCTCATCGAGCCTGGTGCGGTCGCCGACCAGCAAGGCGATCCCGGTCGTGCTGCCGTTGGGGTAGAAACGGACGCGCACGCCACCGGCCTCGGCAACCTCGCCACCCACGACCTCACGGATCGCGGCGTATTCGCCGAGCGTGGTGGGATCGCCTCCCGCCACGGCGATCCTCTGCTCGACGGGATCGATCAGCATCTCCTGCGGCACGCCCCGCATGATCGCGGCACTGCCGGCGCTGCGCATCGTCGCGACGATCGTGCGTACCGCGCTGCGCACTTCGCGGGCGCGCAGTCCGGCCTCCACCGAGGGCGCGACCAGAGTCGCGGCCATCGCCAGGATCACCAGCACGATGAGCAGCTCGATCAGCGTGAAGCCGGCTTCGCCGCGACGCGCGGGCACAGCTCGCACCACCACCGCCCGGGGTCGGCGTGACCCCCTTGCGCCGCCCTGCCCGGCCATCGTCGCGAGCGGAATCGCCGGTTTAGCCGGACACCGAGATGTCGGCCCCGGTATCCGAACCACCCGACTGACCGTCGGCCCCCTGGCTGCCCACCTCATAGGGTGATCCGCCCTGTCCGGGGCTGCGGTAGATATAAGCATTACCCCAGGGGTCAACGGGAATCTGATCCCGGACGTAGGGGCCCGACCAATGCGCGGCCGATCCGGGCCGGCTGCGCAGCGCCTCGAGTCCTTCCTGGGTGGTCGGGTAGCGGCCCGTGTCGAGCTGGAACATGTCGAGCGCGTTGCGCAGGTTCTCGAGCTGAACGCGCGCCGCCTTGGGCTTCGCCTTCTCGCTCTGGCCGATGAAGTTCGGCGCCACCAGTGTCGCGAGCAGACCGATGATGACCAGCACGACGAGAAGCTCGATCAGGGTGAACCCCTTCTCGTCTCCCGCCCTCGGCCGGCCACCGCCTTTGCGCTTCCTCAAGTCCTGTACCGTCACCGTCGTCACCCTCCATCACCTAGAGCGGCATGTTGTTCATGCTGAAGATCGCCGAGAACATCGAGAGCACCACAAAACCCACCACCAGACCGCCAAAGACAAGCAGAATCGGCTCCAGCATCCCGGTCAGCCGCTTGAGCCGCCCCCGGACTTCCTTGTCGAAGTAGTCTGCCACCGAGACCAGCATCTGGTCGAGCCGCCCGGTCTCCTCGCCGACCGAGATCATCTGCAAGGCCAGCGCAGGGAAAACGCCGGTATGCGAGAGTGGCCCGGCGACACCCGCGCCTCCCCGTACTCCAGTCTTGACCTCGTCGATGGCCGCCTCGAGAACGACGTTCCCGGTGACCTCGCGCACGATATCGAGCGACTGAAGCATGGGCACGCCACTGTTGAGCAGCGTGCCGAGCGTGCGGGCGAAGCGCGCCACCGCCACCTTGCGGGTCAGGTCGCCAAAGAGTGGCACCTCAAGACTGAAGCGATCCCAGCGCAGGCGACCGGCGGTCGTCCGCACCCAGCGAACGAAACCCGCAGCCCCGAATCCAACGACCAGCAGGCCGAGCCACCACCAGCCGCGCATCACCTCCGAGGCCGTGACCAGCACCCGCGCCGAGAGCGGCAAGACCGCGCCTCCCTGCGTGAAGATGGCCGTGAACTTGGGCAGGACGTAGACCAGCAGCACCATCACCGACGCCAGCGACGTGGTGAGCAGGATCACCGGGTAGACCATGGCCGAGCGCACCTCGTCGCGCAGTTCGGTGGCGCGCTCGAGGTACTCGGTCAGCCGGCCGAGCACCGTGTCGAGCACACCACCGATCTCGCCGGCGCGCAACATGTTGACGAAGAGCGGCTCGAACACGCGCGGGTGCTGCCCCACTGATTCGGCCAGCGACTTGCCCCGCTGGACCGATTGCAGCACGTCACCGACCACGCGCTGCATCTCGGGGTTCGTGCTGAGTTCGCCGAGGATCTGCAGGCTGCGGTCGAGCGGCAGGCCGGCGACGAGCAGCGTGTGCATCTCGTGCGTGAAGACGAGCAGATCGCCCTTGCCGATCCGGTTCCGCCACGCGCTGAGCTGCGGCAGGCTCAGGTTCAGCAGGCTGCTCCGACCGCCCTCGCCCGGCGCGTCGACACGCAGCGGAATCAGCCCGCGCTCCTGCAGCCGGGAGGCCGCCTGAGCACGGGCCGGGGCTTCGATCATGCCCTCGACGATCCGGCCATCGCCGTCCGCCGCGCGGTACTGGAACTGGGCCATCGATCCTCTCGGCCTCGCTGCGATTCCGCCTCCGGCTCGCGCCAGAGTCACGGGTCCGGTCGTTCACCCCCTGGGATCCGACCGTGGACGCCGAGCGGCCTTGCTAGCGGAGGCCTGCCCCTCGAACAACCAAAGCCGGTCGAGGTAGCGCGGCGAGGTCGGTCTTCGTGGAGGAGTGAGCCCGAGGGCAGGAGTTCGGGCCCCGGCCGCGTTGTCGTCGGCCCTCCGACCCACCCGGCGGTGGTCGCCATGGCGCGCCGGGTCCAGCGAGCCCCCCCGACGCGTCCCTGGCACCAACCGGCGCCACATCCGGGCGACGCCGAGACGCCCCCGCCCCACGCCGACAGGACGCGGTGGCCTCGACCCTGGCGTGGCGCAGGGCCGCTCCCGCTCAAGGCAGATAGCCGAGCGCGCGCAGCTTCTCCGCGCGCGCCGCGTCAAGTTGTCGCTCGCCGCGCCGCTCCCGCTCGGAACGCGCCCGCCGCGCCAGGCAAGCGGCCTCGTGCGTATCGAGTGCCCGCCGCAAGCGGTCGAGACGGGCCTGCTCGGTGTATCCCGGACTGAGCATCATGCCTGCAGTCGCGCCGTTTCTCTCGTGGGGGTCAGCCGCCAGGTCGAAGACCGTGTCCACCTTCGACTCCGCATCGCGCACGATCTTCCAGCGCGCGTCGCGCACTGCGCGGAAGGCGCCGGGGGCCGGCTCGACGTAAAGCGCGCGATCCAGCGGCAGCGGCGAGCCGTGCTCGAGCGCGCCGGCAAGACTCCGCCCGTCGAGGCCCGCCGGGACCGGCAAGCCCACCAGATCGAGCACTGTGGGAACGAGGTCGACGAGGCCCACGGGTTCCGCCACCACGCGCGGCGGCAACAACCCCGGCGCGTAGAACAAGAGCGGCACGCGCGTCTCCTCCTCCCAGACGAAATGACCGTGCCCGGCGGTGCCATGCTCGAAGAAAGCCTCGCCATGGTCCGACGTCACGACCACGATCGTCTCACGCGCGAGACCCTGACTCGCGACGGTGTCAAGCAGGCCACCGACGAGGCTGTCGACCTGTCGCACCAGTGCGTCGTAGCGGCCGAGATCGTGGAACTCGGGCGAGCGCTGGGTCTGCCCCGGCGCGAGCGAAGAGGGGAAGAGATCCCGCCACGGTGCCTCCGGCCGACGCGGTCCATGCATCTGGTAGGTGTGGACGAAAAGGAAGAAGAGGCGCTCGCCATTGTCCTCGAGCCAGTGCTCAGCCGTGCGAAACGTGCGCGGCCCATATCCCGTCGGTGTGATCATGCCCGGCGAGACTTCGTTTCCCGCGGCAACGGTCTGCTTGAGCTCGCGATAGCGGTCGAACCCACGCGGAAAGCCATACGGTGCACCGACGAAAGCGTCCTCGGTCACCGCTGCGGTCGTCCAGCCGTGGCGCGAGAGATAGCCGGCCAGGGTGTCGACATCCTCGGGAAGATCATCCTCGACATGGACACCGAATACCCCGTGGCGGCAGGGCAAGGTGCCGGTGAGCATGCTCATGTGCGAAGGCGGGGTCGAGGTCGCATGGGCCAGCGCCACGGCGGCGCGGCCGCCGGCGCGCGCCATCGCGTCCAGAACTGGGCTGGTCGCGCGGCTGTGGCCGTAGCTGCCAAGACGATCGGCACGCAACGTGTCGAGCGACACCAGAATCACGTTGCGCGCTCGCCCCGGCACCGGTCGTCGCTCGATGAATCGCGGTGCACCCGGCATGAGTGCTGCGGCCTCGAGCCCGGGTGCCGTGAGGACCAGCTCGATCTCGACGTGCCGTCCGGCCAGGTCGTCGAGATCGAGTTCAAGGTCGATCCAGCGCGGCGATGTTGCTGCCGCCGGTGCGAGTCGCACCCGCCGACCGGCGAGCCGCTGGCCCTCTCCCCAGACCGTCAATTCTGCTGAGGCCTCGCCACCAGCCGCTCCGGCGAGACCCGCCCAGGCTTCGAGCCCCGCCCGTGCCGGCACGATGAACGCGCCGGTCCGAACGCGGGCACTCCCCGCCTTCGCCTCGACCACGTCGCGGCGTGCCACGGGACGGCTCTCGTCGGCGATCTCCACCTCGCGGGTCGGCACCAGGAACGAATCGACCAGCACCGCTTCCCGGCGAAGCTGGAGAGGGGTGCACAGCAGCCAGCCGACGCTCCATGTGACGATCACGGTCGCGACCAGGCGGGTCAGCACGGCAACCGGGCCAATGAGGGGAAGCGCAGCCCTCGGGAGCGCGGACTCGCCCGGTAACGTCGTCACCTCGCCGGGCCGGGCAGGCTTGTCGGAGGGCCGGTCCGAGGCTTTCCCGCTCCCTCCAAGGCCACGCTGAAATCCGGCCTCGACGGGAGGCGTGCCGCCGGGGCGATCCGGGGCCTTCACGACTGGGGCTGCGGCCCGCGGCTCGGGTGACCGGGCGCGGGCGGCTCGCCGAGCGCCACCCCGGCGCGGCGCGCGATGCGGCGCAAAAGCGCTGGCCCACCGGCAGGCCTGGCCAGAGCCCCGTCGAGAAGACCACGGGCCGGCACGCCGATCAGTGCAAAACCGAGCTGACGGATACGCAGCGAGAGGGCGACCTCGGCATGTTCGGGCAGATCCTCGGCGAATCCCTGGGCCGCAGCAAGCACATCGCGCCGCACGAAGAAGCCGCTCGCTGGCAGGACTTCCAGGTCGCATGTGGGCTGGTCCGAGGCATGGTCAAGCAGTGCTACCGCACCCACCTCACCCCGCTCGAGCAGGAGCGCCACGGCAGCGGTGCACCAGTCGTCACGACACGGCCGCTGCTCGGGCGAGAGGACGCCAACGATCTCGCCCCCGGTCGCCCGCTGCGCCAGAGCCTGCGCCGCAGCGCGGCTCGTGGCCCCGCTGCGCAGCACGCGCAGGGCGGCGCCGCCCTGCTCCGCCAGGTGCTCCTCGACATCCTCGCCCGCAGCTCCCAGCAGCACGATGGCGAGGCCATACGCCAGCTCTGCCCGGTGCCGCAGCAGCGCCGCAAGAGCGGCATCGAGTTGCTCTCCTGGCTCGGCCGGAGCGATCAGCAGCGTCAACGACGGTCGCGCGGCGAGGCTCGCCAGCAAGGTCACCCGCTCGGCAGGTGTCGCGGCGACATGCACCAGCCCGGTCCCTCGCTCCCGACTGCGGAGAAGGCGGCCGAGCGCAACATCGTCGGCGATCAGATGGTCGGCGAGCCCCACCAACGTATCCTCTTCGAGTTCGAGCCGGGCACTGCCGCGGGTCTCCCACGCTTCCGTCTTTTGATAGACAACGCGTGCGCCACGGGCTCGGGCGTATGTCGCCAACGCGACCGCGAGCGATGCCGGCCGGTTCGCCACAAGCACGATCCGGCCGCTGAACCCTTCGATCTCGCGCTTGAGTCGCCGCAGCTCGGCGGGCGGAGTCGGCGGCTCGGGGGCGGTTCCGTCGATCGCGATCACGCGCGCAACCGCGGCCGGCCCCGCGAGCGCAGCGCGCAAGGGGGCGAGCCCCGCCGTCGAACCGACCAGCCACCAGCCGATGGGTCGCAGGCCCGCCGTGGGCCGGAGATCGGACGACGCCAGCTTGGGCGCTGCGGCGATCCCTCGCGGCCGCCGCAGGAGGGCGATCGCTCGTCCGAGCCAACTCCGACTCATGGCTCGCCACCTAGCGCGCCACGCCCCGTCTGCGAAACGAAAGCAGGATGCCGAAGCTGATCCATCAGCGCGCGCCGAGCCGGCTCTCGTGCAACGAGAGGCTGCGCCGAAGTCGCGCCGGCAACCTGTGTTCACGGGCTGCGAGCCAGCGCCCGGCCCAGGCTGCGGCCTGGTAGCGGAGCGCGCGCGGCGCCCAGCGGAGGACCGCGGCACGACCCTCGTGCATCCGGATCCAGCGACAGTCCGCGCCGGTCTCGTGCAACGCCCCCCGGACGCACTCGGCCAGTCCGGCCTCATCCCGCCAGCCGAAGACATCGCGCATCGCTCGCGCGTGATCAAAATGTCGCCGCAGGTTCTCGCCCGCACGATAAGCATGGGAGTGCTCGACCACCGAGGCCCGCACGAGCCGCGTCCGCCAGCCCGCTTCGAGCACCGCCCGAGCCCAGGCCTGATCTTCGCCGAACCAGACCTCGGGGAAAGGCTCCCGGGCGAGCACTTCGCGCCGGATCAAGCAGGCATTATTGGAGAACCACCAATGCCGCTCGGGATGCTCGGCGTAGGCCGGGTTGCCACGCGCCCGGGCGACCCACGGCTCCTCGCTCGCAAACGGCGGGAAGGTCGCGAGCGCGCGCCGTTCCATCGGATGACAGCCTGCCCGCGGCACATGTCGACTCCAGACCCCGGCGAGCAGCGGATCCTCGGCCAATGCCGCCACCAGGGGCTCGAGCCAGCGCACGCCCAGCGGTATCGCGTCCTGAGTCAGAAAGGCGATCAGCTCACCCGTAGCCGCCCGCGCCGCGAGATTGCGGGTCGCGCCGTGGCCGAAGCTTTCCGGGGGGATATCGATGACGCGCACGCCTTCGCGCTCGAGCACGGCGCGTGAACCGTCGCTCGAGCCCGAGTCGATGGCCAGGATCTCGACCAGATCGAAATCCCCCTGCTGCGCACGCACCGCCGCGAGTGAATCGGCGAGTTCGGGCAATCCATTCTTTACAACATAGGCGACGGTGACTCGCGCGCGCCGGTTGGGCCGCACGTGGGCGCGCTCGAGTATCGCCTCGACCGCTGCGGCCGCTTCGCCCAGGCTTGCGACCCTGGGTGGCGGCGCGTCCTGGAGGCGCGTGAGGAGATCACGGTCTGTGGCCAGGCGCTCGATCGCCGTGGCCAGGGCAGCCGCGTCATCCGGCGCGACCAGCAGCGCATCGACCCCGTCGCGCAGGCCCTCGGCGGGGCCGCCCGTTGCCGGTCCAACGACCGCGAGGCCGGCATGTCGCGCTTCGCGCGCGATCCGCGACCACGACTCGTCGCAGCGAGAGGGCAGAACGAGCGCGTCGGCCGAAGCAAAGACCTGGTCGATTTCCGCGGGCACGAAGCCCGGCCGCCAGCGCACCTCCAGCCCGGCTGCGGCTTGACGCAGACGAGCCGCGAAGTTCTCGAACTGCGGCACCACGTCGCCGCGCACTTCGAGGGCAACGCGCCCGGCAGCGATCCGCCCGAGAGCTTCGATCAGGACGTCGATGCCCTTGTGCGGGAGAAGGGGCCCGGCATAGACAAGTTCGAGCGGTGCCTCCGCCGCTCGCTGCGGCTTTACCCGCCGGCGAGGCGGACAAAGCCCCGGGGGCACGATCTCGATCCGGCCTGCGAGGAAGGGCAGCTCGGACTCGAAATGACGCGCGTGAGCGTGCGAGGGTGCGGTCACCTGAGCCGCCTCGCCGAGGAGCCGCGCCATGTCCTCGAAACGAACACGGGCGTCATCAGGTGTGGCGCCGAGTTCCTCGAGACACGGCCCGCAGCGCAGGCCGGCCTCGGGTCCCGCGCAACGGCGACCGGCATTGTCGATCAAGAATGTCCGGTGACAGAGGAAGAAGAAGTCGTGCAGCGAGATCACCCAGGGCACGCCGCGCACGCGACAAGCGTCGAGCAAGCGAGTCGAGAGAGCGACCAGGTGCTGGACATGGACCACGTCCGGCCGGAACTCGTCGAGCGCCGCAGCGAACGCGGCATCGAGGTCGGGTGAGCGCCACGCGTCGGTGAAGCACTCGAGGACGGGCGGATCGTGAACCACGCGGTGCACCGACACGCCGTCGATTACGTCGTCAAAGGTCGCACCGCTCTCGCCCGGCCCCCCCGGTCGGCTCGCGCGCGCGAAGACCTGTACCGCATGGCCCCGGGCGACAAGCTCACGCGCCTGCTCGAAGGCAACCCTCTCGACGCCGCCCTGCTCCTGCGGCGGAAACCCGTGCACCAAGACGAGGATCCTCAAGCGGAGCTCCCGGTCGCCACCACTCCTCGCGGCGCGGTGGCCGTCATCGTCCTCTCTCGATCGCCCGCGAGGGGATGGCAACCTGCGCCCTACGGCTCGCCAGAAGGCAGAGGCCGAGCAGTGCGCCGGGAGCGATCCCGTCGACCGCGTCGCGCAGGAAATAATGCACCAGGTCGTGCGCGAGGAGGCCGCTCACGCCGAGCATCGCGCCCTTGCCGATCGCCACCCAGACGGGAGGCGCTCGCCGCACGCCGCAGGCCGCGCGCCAGAGGGGTGCGGCAAAGAACGCCCCGCAGAGCAGCAGTCCCGGCCCACCGAGTTCGGCAAGCACATGAAGGGGGAGCGAGTGCGCGTGACTGCGGAACCAGAAGCGACTCACACCCGCCGCCGCACCGCCCACCGCGAGCGGCCAGTTGCCAGCCCCGATGCCCAGCCAGGGATTGTCGCGGATGAGACCCCACGCGAACGTGAACACGATCCAGCGACTACCGACGCCCCCGTGAGCGCGAAAGAAATACACTGCGATCCCCGCGGCGGCAGCAGCAGCAGCCGCCACCGCACCGCCAACCAGGGCGGATCGCCGGGTCCACCTACTTGACGTGCTCGGAGGAAGAACTGTCGCTCGTGCCGCACCGTCTGCAAGAGCCGTTCGCCAGGCCCGGCCCGGCAGAAGGCAAAAGGCGACGCCGAGGATCGCTCCCCCGTAGAGCACCGCCATCCCCGCCGTCGAGCCGGTCGCCCAGACTCCCAGCGCCGCCAGCACGAAGCCTGAACAAGACAAGCTCCGACGCACGCCAAGTGTTGCCGTGACAACAAGGAGAAGACCGAACCCCTCGACGAACTCCGCGAGCCGGTTGGGATGCCAGAACAGCGCCCGTCCGCGCGTCACGCCTTCGAGCGTGATCAGGCGATTGCCCAGGACGATCGGATCGCCGAGCGGCACGAGCACGCCGAGCCGCTCGCCGAGAGCCCAGAGCGAGGACGGCGCGATGGCAGCGAAGGCGATCAGCACGACACAGCAGGGCGTCCAGCCATCGGCCTCGTCGAGCGACGCGACAAGCCAGCACAGAAGTGCCACCACGCACCACTTGCCGAGCAGTGCCGGCACAAAGAGGCTCTGCCGCGCCCACAGCGCCGAGGCCGCGATCCAGGCGAGGAAGGCCAGCATGGTGAGTGCGGTCGTGGGCTCGCTGCGGAGCACACGCCAGAGGTCGCCACAGCGGGCCGCGGCGACGCCGAGGAGCAGCAGCGTCGCCAGTTCGGCCGAGGCAAAGACCGGCAGCCGCAACGGCGCCAGCACCACCACGAGCGCAACGGCGACGCCCGGCCGGTAGCGCCCGAGCGCCGCGCCGAGAGCGACCACCGCTGCGATCATGCCGCCCGCAAGGCTCACGACTCGGGTTTCGCCGCCGCGGACTCGGCGATCCAGTGCCCGCGTAGTTCGCTGAAAGCCCCACCCGCAGCTGCCGTCGTGCCGACGCGCCCCAACACGTTGAACCTGCGCTCTACGGTGTCATAGAGCCGCGTCCCGGTCTCGTCGAGCGCGTGGGCGCGCAGCCGGTACGTCCCCGCCTCGAGGGCAAGCTCCTCGAAGCGCAGCCGGAAGCACCAGCGTCCCGGCCCGAGCTTCTGTGCGTGAGCGGCATCCATGTCGCTGGCGACGCCGTAGACCGGGGTCAGATCGGCGGTGGTGATCCCGACGAAAACATTCGGCTCGCCCGCCTCGGCGGCCAGTTCGATCTCGGCCACGAGGCTGCCCCCTGCGGGGATCTCCGACACCTCGCGACCGTCGTCATCGCTCAGGACGAGGCTCACGACTTCGAAAGCGAACCCAGTCGAGGCGCTTCCCGAATGCACGGTTCCGGCGGTGTCCCGGCCCGAGGCGATCGACTCGCGATAGGCGCCGATCACACCGGCAACCGGCCCGGCCGCCCGCACCCGACCTCCATCGAGCCAGATTCCATCGGCGCAGAGACGGCGGATCTGGACCAGATCGTGCGAGCAGAGGACGAGCGTTCCGCCGTCACCGAGAAAATCCTCGAGCCAGCGCTCGCAGCGGCGCTGAAAAGCACCGTCCCCCACGACCAGAACCTCGTCGGTCACCAGCACGGCCGGACGATGGGCGATCGCGGTGGCGAAGGCGAGTCGCAGTCGCATGCCGTCCGAATAGCCACGCACGGGGCGATCGAGGTCCGCGCCGAGCCCGGCGAACTCGGCTACCCCGGCAAGCCGCGCCAGCGCCTCGCGGCGTCCGCCCGGACAGGTGAGGGCGAGCAGCGAGAGAGCGTTCTGGCGACCCGTCTCGAGCAGATCGAAACCGACCCCGAGATCGAGCAGACACCCGGGTGGGGAACCGCGCCGCACCCGCCCCTCGGTGGGCCGGGCAGTACCGGCGAGCAGGCGCAGCAGAGTGGATTTGCCCGCGCCGTTGCGGCCGATCACGCCAAGGGACTGGCCGCTGGCCAGGGCGAAGTCCACCCCGCGCAGGGCCCAGTGCCCGCCGCTGCGTTCGATATCCCGTGTCGAACCGAGCGCCCGGAGAAGGGGCCGGACCCGCCGCACGGCCGGACCGTAGAACTTGCCCAGGCCGTCTGCCGCGAGAGCCGGCTGCCTCGCATCCTCGATGGGGCACGGAGGAAGAGCGGACCCGGTCGCGTCCGTCGTGACGCGAGAGCCGCCAACGGCCGCCGCGCCGGTACCGTTCATTCCTTCTCGGGCTTCCAGGTGTCCTGCCAGTTGTCTGGCAACTTGACGGCGCGAATCGCCGCGATCACGGCGTCCATGTTCATCCGGGCGCCGAGGCGCGCCGCGAGGTCGTCGATGCGCTGGCGCGCGATCTCGCGCCGGAAGCTCTTCTCGAGGTTCTCCTGCAGGAGAGTTCGACAATCCTCGAAAGAACGCACTCGCGCATCCTCGCGCTCGACCAGGCGAAAGATCATCGTGCCGTGCCGGGTTTCGATGGGCGCAGTGGTCTGCCCGACCTCGAGCGCCCGGATCGGCTCGGCCTCCGGCGCCTTCTCGAGATCGGCGGCCGGAACCCAGCCGAGCGATCCGCCGCGCGCACGGCCCGCGATATCGGAGGCCTCGTCAGCCACCTTGGCAAAGTCCTCACCGTCGGCGAGTCGCTTCTGGATCGCGGCGAGACGCTTCTGTGCCTCGGCCTTCTCCACATCGCTGGCGTACTTGCCGGTCACGACCCCGATGCGTGCGAGGTGATAGGTCGCCGGCACATCGCAGATCGTCTTGCCCTCGAGCTTGTAGAGGGATTCCATCTCGACCGGGCTCGGCTGGTAGTTGGTCGCGATGAAATCGTCGACGTAAGCCTTGCCGACGACGGAGCGACGGCGCTGGTCGGCGAAGGCCGCCAGCCCGGGACGGCGCTGGTAGAGACCGTCCTGCTTGGCCACAGAGTCGTAGAGCAGCCGCGCATACCACTCGACTGCCTGGATGCGGCCAGAATTGGCACTGCGCTGCACATCGGCCACGAGCGGCGGCGGCGCGTTGTTGAACTCTGCAGTAATGTCGGCTGCCGTCGCCTTGAAGGGACCGACCTCGACAATGATCTCGTCGGCAGCAGGTGCCGGGGCCGAATCGCCCGAAACAGCCAGTGCTCTCGTGCTGCCCGCCAGCAGCATGGCAGCCGCCAGCGCAAGCGCGAAAACGCGCCTCCCGCCCACCTCGAAAACCCCATGGCCCATGCGAATCTCCTCCTCCACGTCGCGACTGCCCTTGCGGATATCGGGAGGCGAACGAACCTGCCAGCCCTTGCCGCTCCGGGGCAATGGTTTCCTGCCACCAGCGACGCCACGCTGACAGTCGGGCGTCTGAATCGGATCGCGCACCGTTGCGGGGGCAGCGTCGTCCAGAGCACGGGTCTTGCTTCAGACCGGCCCCGGATGCTGCCCATGGGGCCCGGATGAGAAGCTCCGAGCTCCCGTCAGGACAGCGCGATAATTTGACAGTCTCGCTGAAAGGCGGGTATGTTCGACGCGGCGCGCACCATCGCCGGGGGTCGGTTCTCGCGTCGAGGAGGAGAGTGCAGTGATGAGGATGTTGCGAGGAACCATCGTAGCCGCAGGCGCGTTCGCTGCCGTCGGCTTGGCAGGGCCGGTCAGCGCGGCGCCGCTCGTTCTGAACAATCTCGAGTGTGACGACTACGAGATCCACATGGTGTTCAACAACGGGCTGATGAATGAGGACCTTTCTTCGGTCGAGTGCCTGCCGAGTGGGCCAACCCCGACACCGAACCCGAATGCCACGCCCACGCCCCGGCCGACGCCCACGCAAACACCGGGGACGAATGACGGCTGTACCGGAATCGCTCTCAGCTCGGTCATCGGCGACAACTGGCTAGGGCTGCGCAACCAGGAGATCAAACCGGGGCAGCAGGTCACCTATTGTGCCCGGCTGACCCGGACCGGGGTAAAGAAGCTCGTCTTCTCCACCTACGAGGTGAGCGACGGCCAGTGCGGCCGACTCGAACTGGTGGTGCGCCAGATCGGCAACCTCAATTGGACCGTGCGTTCCGGCTACGCGTCGAGTCCAAGCGTGACGGTTCTTTCCCTGACTGAGCCGGGCCGGACTGCGCCAGGCACCTACGAGATCACCGCGATCGGCGGCAACGCGAACCCGGGCTGCACCCACTTCAACGTGGCCTGGAAAGCGTACTGACCTCGCGCTCCTGAGCTCCCCTGGCCTTGCTCGGTTCTCTGCCGAGCGGGCCAAGGGGTAGCGCGGGAGAAACTGGCGAGTGGCAGTGATCCCCAAAGGCTATGATCGTCTGCGCCTCGGCCCGCTCACCGTGCTGCGCTCCTCCTCGTGGAGACGGGCACCTCGTGGGAAACGAGACTCCTTTGCTCAACTTTTTGGAGGACGCGATTCTCCCGAACACGCTGGCAGCGGCGACCCGCCGACTTCAGCGGAGCCCGTTCGATCCCGCTTCAGCTCCGCATGTCCTCGAGACGAACAAGCAATCCCCGCGGGACGCCAGAGCGGAGCCGCTCGCCCGGAGCGGCGTAGCGCGAACAGTCAGGGAAGCGCGGTCAGAATCTGGGTCTCGCCGGTCACCTGAACCGTATCGCCATAGGTGCCACCGACGTTGCCGTTCTGGAACTCCTGCAACACCAGCGCGACTGCGGGCAGGCCCTGATAGCCATAGACGCCAATACCCTGCACGTTCAGCTCGGCTCCGCCGAGACCGTCATCGACTACTTCCCCATGCCGCACAGTGGCGTCACTGTTGCTCGCGAGGTCGAGCTCAACCCACCCCGACTCGGGGGCGGGCAGGCTGCCGGTCAGCAGTGCGGCGTCCGCCCGCGGCGTCACGGCATCCGCGGTCCGCGCTATTCCCAGAATCGTGAGTTCGAAGGGCAGCAGGCAATCTTCGTCCGTCGCCGGCGAAAAGATCGGCTGATCGGGCTGCACATCATGCTCGAGACGGTCCCAGACCCGGCAACCGATCTCTTCACCTGCAACCGTGAGCCCCACGCGGGTCTGGCACTGGAACGGCGGCGAGGCCGGTCCCTCCACATCATCGCCACACACCAGCCCCTTGGTCGGCAGGGTCACGACCAGATCCGTCGTGCCCGCCGTCACGTTCTCGATGTCATACTGTGCCAGAAGCCGACTGCGTGACAACCCGAGATTGACCTGCGAGAGGCACTGTGTCGGACTGAGCGCCGACTGGCTGGACGTGCCAATGTTCACGCAATCCGCCACCGTAGGATCATCCGTGCCGGTCGGATCGACGGGAGTGATCGAGCCCCCACCCGTGTTGTCACCGAACGGGCCATAGACGAAGCGGGAGATCGCCGTGCTGTTGTACTCGTGCGAGACTCCCGCCGCAGGACGGAC
>SXGT01831554.1_pt1 | contig 16389 bp, 10 predicted proteins | sample 3176221 | NCBI WGS metagenome assembly SXGT01 (sample SAMN11356862, study PRJNA531348) | freshwater metagenome | isolation source: freshwater sample F1-120 | place: China: Fuxian Lake, Yuxi | collected 2017-12-25 | reverse complement strand
GGGCGCCGCCCGCCCAGCCAACCCGCAGTTTCTTGCCATCGCGCGATTTAGAATTAAAGCTCAGCTCCAGCCACTTAGCTTTTTCAAGATAATTTGGGACTATTTTTACATCCGAAATCCAGCGGCTGTATTCTTCTTTTAAGGGTTCTGTCGCCACGATTAAACGATCAGAATGCTCAAGCAATTTTCGCAAGCGTTTACGCAAATCCTTAGGCCACTTGCCTTGCAAGGGATGCTTGCCAGGCAGCATGTAAATCAGATCATCTTGAGAATAAATCATAAATACATCATTAAACTTGCGATACTGTTCCCAGGCATGCAACAAGTAACTAGCAGTACCATTTTGTAACAACAATACATCGGGTTTAGCCCGTTCAATTTCCACAATATCCGGAATCAGTGTTTCGCTATGATTGGGTAACAGACTGCTCTGTATCTTAGCAGCATGAGTCAACGCTCTTAACGGCGAGCGCACTCGGTATTCACCCACACCCGAATCATTGGCAGGAAACGCATAAACTCTGGGCCGATCATGAAAATCCACATTCCAGGTTACATCGGTCTCGGTTTCGATTTGGAAATGGCGATGTTTGAGGCTGAGATTGCGATTGTAGGCTGGGTCATTAGCTAATTGAGGCAGCCAATTTTTAATCACCTGATCCGCATCAGAACGTAACTGATCCATAGAACATTCTTGCAACACCTGGTGAGATAACATCAAGGTAACAAACGGCGTCCAAACGATGGCATAACCTTTTTGCCTAACATTCAAACAAAATTCGATATGGTCAAACACATTAGCCTTAGCATTAACAGGCAAATCAAGTAATAACTGCTTTTTGACCAAAAAACACTGCGTGGACACCGCCGAAAAGTTTTGCACAACGGCAGCACGATTCATATAGCCCGGTTGATTGATAGGCAAATTGCGATTGGGATAATCAGCCACACCAAAGTCCCCCATGCCCAAGACTATGCCCGCATGGTGGATATTTTTATCCGTATCAACAATTCTAGCCCCCACAATGCCCACCTCATCCCTAAGACCTTGAGCCATCAAGGTTTCTAACCAATGCTGATGCAAAACCGTTAAATCAGGACTAAACAGCAAAACATAATCACCGTTTAAAGTTTTTAAGGCTTGATTGGATAAAGGTGAAATTAAATCGCCTTGAAAAGGAGAATAATGGATATGCCTATCGGCAATCTCTAATTCGCCAACAACCTTAAGTACGTCGGAATCTGGTAACGATGAAGTAAGAAAAATCTCATAATTGGCATATTCAGTATTTTTGGCTAAAACCTCAATAGCTTCATTAACCCTACCTAACTGCTCTGCATTAACGATAGTCAAAACAATAGACACTAAAGGTTGACTGATTAGGGGATAATCAACAAAGTAGGTATTAAGTACCAATCCTTCTGTTACAGCGGCTTTTGTTTCCAAGCGCTCCAGATGCCGCAGCACAGTTAACTTTTCTGCAGCCACCAAATATTGTTGTTCGGCATCAGAAATGGATGGCTTAGGTCGGTGAAACAACACTTCAGGCACATGCCCTATTGAGCTTGCCCCCAAACGCTCAAAGATCTTGAAACTTAAGTCCCAATTTAAAACACCAGCCAAGCCACAATAACCACCTAACTCATCAATAACAGACTTTCTGACAAAACAAGCATCACCCATATAAGGTGTTGACCTTAAAAGCTCTAAATTAAAGTCCGGCTTAAAAAGCGGGTCAATAAAAGTGCCTTTGCTATCAATTAAATCCTCATCTGCATAAATAAAACACCACTCAGGCCTTTGATTGATGTAATTCGAAACAACCGATAGGGCATTTTCAGAAAATACAGCTCCAGGCGGAATAACGGCAACCCAGTCAAATGCATCAACATTAGCTAACACTTGATTGAGAGCTTGATATGGATCGTCATCAACTTGTAGCCAATGCACCATTTCCATTTCGTCGAATAAGGGATCGGGAGATGGGCTAGTGGAAATAATGGCTAAAGACCATTGGCTGTAAAACTGCCAAGTTAATGAATCAATCGTATCAGCTAGTAAATTAGTTTTGTTAGTTTCAAAAACAACAATAATCAGGTATCTAGGTAAAACCCTCCATGTTTGAAAACTTTGTATAAAAATTTGATAGTATCCAATTTTTGGATCATGTTTATTTTTCCACAAACTATATGAGCTAACGGCTGGAGAGGTTTTTAAATTACTAACCATGGGTTTGGCAGATAAGTTTGCAAGCATTTGCTTTTGAGCTAGCTTTATATCTTCAAGGCCAAGATAGCCATACTTAATATATATTTCATTATATACTTTATAATATGAATTAAAGTTTCTAGAAGATACTCCATCAACTATATTTTGACGCAAATGCACTTCAACTGTTATTTCTTTTATATTAAGAAATTCGCACTTATTACTTAATCTTATCAGCATATCCCAATCTTCAAGACATTCCATAGATTCATCAAATAAACCCACTAAATCAAATAAAGAACGGTTAACACCCCAAGTATTGATAGGTATATAATTATCAACATAAAGATTATTTTTTGAAAATTGCCTATCTTGATATCTTTTTTGACGCCCAACTTCATTTCCATTAGAGTCTTCAATAACATAATCTGCCAATGTATATACGAAACGGGAATTTCTGATACCCTTAACAACAGCATTAATATGATTAGGAAGAAAAATATCATCGTCATCTAGAAAACATATAACATCACCAGAGGCAATTTTCAAACCTAGATTTCTAGCCGCAGACTGCTTCTTATTAAAAAAGTATGTCACATATATAATATTGAGCATATTTTTGTAATTACCAACAATATCCTTAACATCTTCCCCTCCATCATTAATTACAATGACATCAAAGTTTTTATAAACTTGATCACAAAGACTAAATAAACAACGATTCAACGAATCCTTCCTATTAAAAGTAGGTACAATTACAGAAACAGAAGTTTGATTTTCCTTGCTTGAAAATTCATTAACATTTTTTATAGCATGAACAACATCATTTACTCGACCCAAAACCTTAGCCTGCATATCTTTAGGATACAAAGATAGTCTTCTATTCAGATGAGATATTATAAGATCCTTAAAATCAAACAAATAAACATTAATATTATTAAGCCCCACAACCCATTCAAGAATAGAGAGGTGATCTAATAAAGGTTGAAGAGTTTTATAAAACTCCTGAGAATGCTGGTGAGGATGAACACGATAATAAACGCTTGGACGATTAAAAAAAATAAAATCGTGATAATTATACGCTAGCCAAATCCATTGAGCCCAATCTGTAGCTCCGTACAAGGGAGCTATCTTATATTTAATGCCTTCAATTTCAAAACTTATTAAATCATAACATTCTCTCCTAATCAAAGCCGCAGAAGGCGTAATATAACAATCATAGATTAGCAAATCCGCAACTTCATTTCTAAACCCAATATAATTAGCTTTTTTATGGCCGTTATGGTAGGCAGCTTTAACTATTTCATCACTTTCATTGACCCAATAACAAGGACAATAGGCAACTACTGATTTAGGATTTAAATCTAAAGAATTAACAAACTCAAGCAAGTGATTGTCACCATAAAAATCATCAGAGTGTAAAACCGCAAAGTAATCACCATAACAAGCCTCGTATGCCCTCAAATGATTTATATATGATCCGTAGTTTACTGGATTCCTATAGAATTTAACCGAGTAGATGTTTCGATATTTATCAAAAACTAACTCTGTTTTATCAGTAGAAGCATTATCAACAACAACAATTTGTATATCGCCAATATTTTGATCTAACACAGACTGTATAGAATGCTCAAGAAATAACTTTTGATTATAGGTAGGTATACACACACTAACCCTAGGCGACAGACCTCTTACACTTAAAACAGTTTTTTTTATTTGATGAACTAATGTCCATACAAAACTATCTATAGTATATAGATAACAATATTGATTAGATCCTTGACCAGGACCATAACAATTATAATACTCTTCCACAGCACACAAATAACCACAATATTCTTCTTCACTTATATTTGATATATATGAAAACAATTCAGCAAACCCACTAAAATCTCTAAAGTCTATAAAACAAGCACTAGGAATATGTAATTCTATATTAGAAGCCCCATAATAGATAGGAACACATTTTGCATTAAAACAATCAAATATTTTTTCAGTTATATAACCAGGATAACCAACTGCGTTCTCAAAACAAATTGAAAATCGATAGTTTTGCAAGACATTTAATTTTCTTTCAACAACACCAACATAACTTGGAAAATCAGATTTATTCCAACCAACGCCATATAAATCAAAATTATCAGGATGATTCATCTCAAACCACTTAATACAATCTATACGATTCTGATAAAGAGAATTTGGATGAATGATAGATTTAGCACTATTTATCATCACACATAGCTTTTTGGTGGAGAATGTATTGTTAGTTTCGGCCAAAATCAAATCTTGGACAAAATTCAATTTATAATATTTATTAAAATCAATATAACTATCATTCCATGTAAAAATCTTATCAAAAAACCGGTGATTCTCATAATCCCAATTATCAGGCTTTACAACATCCGTTTCAAATATAACTAAAAATTTCGGCTTATTAGAGCTTAAGGCCATCTTTACATACTGGTTTTTTAAACAGGGAAAGTCAAAGAATAAAAATAAATCCACCTTATCCCAATCATCTACCATAGGCAAAGTATTAAACAACACCCCCTCTTTTAAACCAAACTCGCGCAGCTCATTAAAGGGCTTAAGCAATTCATCCCCAATAGATGCATTTCTATTAATTAAAAAAAAGTTATTTGTATTGAGATCCTCATAAAAGTTCCAGACTCCAATAACAATTTTTGAATCTTCATCGAAAGCCACCCTTTTCCATGAAGGAGGATAAACTGGCTGTACAACTTTTCCATATAAAGATTTAAGATAATCATCATCAGCTCGAAAGTACTTTTCGGGATAAATAACCAATTTATTATTTGCTCGATTTAGCCTTGCCGCCCACCCTGAAAAAGTTGAATTTGCAATAACATTATTATGACAACTACTCATAAGAAACATATCATCATAATTACTTAGCAAGTTTTCAACATAATAAAAATCCCCATCAATATTAAAGCTTTCTTTTACCCATTTAATATCATCTGAGAATATAAAAAAAACAGGATTATTGACAACCTTATTCACGCTACAAACAGCATTATAATAATAACTAACGGGAAGAACCAAACTGCTTTTATTAGTTACATAATCCCCTCTTCTAAAATGAATTGAGACAGATCTATCTCCATAGAATTTAATTTTTCCCAGCACTTCTAAAAAAAACGGCTCATTCGAATACGGCAAAACCAATAAATCTGACAAAACATCATCATACTTACAGCTATACCTATAATCAGCCCAATATCCGTCCAGATACATTGAAGCCTGCAGCTCATTAATAATTGATTTATCATACAATAACTCACGTTCTCTTATATTTTTCGAACCCTTGGCAACTAGTATTTCCTCGCTAGTTGCCACATTTATATTTTTAAACAATTTATTTAAAGAATAAGACCACAGTTTATAGCTCTCGAAGCCTGTAACATCAACTCTAAGTTCAACTCCAAACTTTTCCGCACAAAACAAACCAAATAAGTACTGAGAAATCTGATTACCTAACCCACCTAGAATTTTTACTACAACCATTCCGAATTCCTTATTTTAAAATTATAAAAGCATCAGCCAACTCAATATATTGTTAACTAACACTTGAAAGCATTATAAATACTAATATTAAACAAACTTTAAAGACAACCATCTATTTAACAAAATTAACCATTGCCTGAATCCGTGACTTCGCGCTTAACCAATTGAGATTTAAATGGTTTATGTTTTAGTTGAGTGAAATTTTAAAAATTCAATTTTTTCTATTATTTTCACTGGCTTAAGTGCGATTTCAGCTTCCGAAGTCACGGATTCAGGCATTACTAAGAATCAATAATATTAATAGAATTAAGAGCATAACAGAATAATTTTTGATTATTGATTTATCCATCTACTATGCTATATTCCTTCAAGAAATATATGCAATTTTAGAAAGCTTTCAACTACACGAGTCTAAAAGTTATGAAAAAAGCATTAATAACTGGCATTACAGGACAAGATGGTTCGTATCTTGCTGAATTTTTACTTGAAAAAGGCTATGAGGTCCACGGAATTAAAAGAAGAGCATCATCCTTTAATACACAGCGTATCGATCACATTTTTCAAGACCCTCATCTCGAATTTAAAAATCTTATCCTGCACTACGGAGACTTATCAGACTCTTCTAATCTCACTAGAATCATAAAAGAGGTACAGCCAGATGAAATTTATAACCTCGGCGCACAATCACATGTTGCAGTTTCTTTTGAGTCGCCTGAGTATACTGCTGATGTTGATGCCATCGGTGCATTGAGACTATTAGAAGCTATCCGATTTTTAGGTCTCGAAAATAAAACCAAATTCTATCAAGCATCTACCTCTGAGTTATTTGGTTTAGTTCAAGAAACACCTCAAAGTGAAACGACACGTTTCTATCCAAGATCGCCCTATGCTGTCGCCAAATTATATGCTTATTGGATTACCGTAAATTATCGTGAATCCTATAATATTTATGCATGCAATGGAATTTTATTTAACCACGAATCTCCCCGCAGAGGAGAAACATTTGTTACTAGAAAAATCACTCGAGGCTTAACAAATATTGCACAGGGCTTAGAAAAGTGTTTGTATTTGGGAAATTTAGATTCTTTAAGAGATTGGGGGCATGCAAAAGACTATGTACGTATGCAATGGATGATGCTACAACAAACTGAACCTGATGACTTTGTTATTGCTACTGGTATTCAGCATTCTGTCCGCCAATTCATTATTTTTTCTGCAAATGTGTTAGGCATTTCTTTAGAATTTCATGGGTCTGGCATCCATGAACGCGGCATTGTTATCAACATAAAAGGGGAAAACGCCCCCTTTGTGAAAGTTGGTGATACGATAATCATGATAGATCCTCGATATTTTCGGCCTTCTGAAGTCGAAACGTTATTAGGAGATCCTAGCTATGCCCGAACAAAACTAGGTTGGACTCCTGAAGTAACTTTACAGGAGATATGTGCTGAAATGATTCATGAAGACCTACAAATTGCCAAAAGACACGCTTTATTAAGAAAACATGGCTTTGATTTGACCTTAACCATGGAGTGAAAATGAAAATATTATTGACTGGTGCTTCAGGGATGGTGGGTAAAAATATTTTAGAGCACAACCTAAGCTGTAATCATACCTTTTTAACCCCAAACAGATTTGAATTAAATTTACTTGATTCTGATTCAACATACAACTATCTATTAAAATATAAACCAGATTTTATTATTCACGCTGCTGGCATAGTTGGCGGTATACAGGCCAATATGGCAGAGCCAGTCAAGTTTTTGACTGAAAATATGCAAATGAGTTTAAACATAATCACTCTTGCACGAAAACTTAAAGTAATTCCTTTAATGAATATTAGTAGCTCATGCATGTATCCAAGAACTGTTACAAACCCTATATCAGAAGAACAAATCATGCAGGGTCCTATTGAAACAACCAATGAAGGATATGCATTAGCTAAAATTGCATCTACAAGATTATGCGAATATATAAATAGTGAAAATAAAATTTTCTTATACAAAACTGTAATTCCGTGTAATTTATATGGACGACATGACAAGTTTGACACTAAACATTCCCATATGCTTCCTGCAGCAATAAAAAAAATATCAGATGCAAAAAAGAATGGGTTAGAAAGAATTGATGTATGGGGTAGTGGACTTGCACGACGTGAATTTATGTATGCAGGAGATTTTGCAGATTTCATATTCTTCGCAATGCAAAACTTTGAATATATGCCTCAAAATATCAACGTGGGTCTTGGCATAGACTATACTATAAATGAGTATTACGAAGTAATTTCAAAAATTATCGATTATAAAGGAACTTTTTTTCATGATAATACCAAACCAGTTGGTATTATGCAGAAACTTATTGACACTACAAAATTAAGCCATTTCGGCTGGACACATAAAACAAAACTTGAAGATGGCATTAAACTAACTCTAGAATTTTATTTAACCACATCAACATGAACAAATACTCCTTAGCTAGCAGCAGTTGGAATGAAAGTGAATTAAGAGCCATTCAAAATGTTATTGATTCAGACATATTTACTATGGGTACCAATGTGCTCGAATATGAAAACCAATTTGCAAAGTTTTTTGGCTCTAAATATTCAGTTATGGTCAACTCTGGTTCGTCAGCTAATTTATTAATGGTAGCTTCACTTTTTTTTACACAAAATAAGTCAATAAAGCTTAGTCGTGGAGATGAGATAATCGTTCCAGCTGTTTCTTGGTCAACCTCATACTTCCCTCTTCAACAGTACGGATTAAAATTGAAGTTTGTTGATATTAATATTGACACACTCAACATAGACTTAAACAAACTTAGAAATGCGATTACCAAAAAAACTAAAGCTATTTTGGCTGTAAACTTATTAGGTAATCCTAATGATTTCACTGAAATATTTGAAATCATCAAAAACCGGAATATTGTAGTTATCGAAGATAATTGTGAGTCTATGGGTGCTATATTTTCAAAAAAATATACAGGCACCTTTGGAATAATGGGCAGTTTTAGTTCTTTTTTTAGCCATCATATTTCAACTATGGAAGGCGGCTGTATTGTTACTAACGATGATGAGCTTTATCACATATTATTAACAATTAGAGCACATGGTTGGACAAGAAATTTGCCAAACAAAAATCACGTAACGGGTGTAAAAAGCGAGGATTGGTTTGAAGAATCTTTTAAGTTTGTTCTGCCGGGTTACAACGTAAGACCACTTGAAATGAGTGGCGCAATTGGTATTGAACAATTAAAAAAACTACCTGAATTTCTCTTACAACGTCGACAAAACGCATTTTTTTTCATACATAAATTTCAAAATCATCCATGGTTAAAAATTCAAAAAGAAACTGGACAGAGTAGCTGGTTTGGTTTTTCTTTGATTTTGAGTAAAGAATCACCAATTTCGAGAAAGGAACTTATAGCTAAATTACGAGAAAACAGTATTGAGTGCCGCCCAATAGTTAGCGGCAATTTTTTAAAAAACAAAGATGTTCTGAAGTACTTTGATTATGAAATTTCTGGTAGCTTCGAAAATTCTGAATATCTAGATATTAATGGGCTTTTTGTCGGAAATCATCAAATCGATATTTCTGAAAATATAGAGCATCTCTATTCCCTTATTTCCACTTTATAATCATAAATAACAGGCCATTGCCCAATATTCACTCTATTTTTAAAATCTTCCTGGTTTCAAGCGAAATTCCCTCTAGAGAGGTTAAGCTTGGTCGATATCCTAAATCTTCAGCAAATTTATTTAAGGAGTAGTAACGTGGCTTACAATTATAAGTATCTGTCATTAGGATTGGTTCATTAACTTTATAAGTCAAACCAAATTCGTTTTTCATATAAGACAACAGATCAAACTTTGCCACTGGGGCACAACTAAAACAATCTACGGCAACATTCTGCGGCTGGACCTCAATAATTGCGTTAATAAAGGAAAAAAAATCCACCGGATTTAAATAATCTCGAACAAGGTTACATGATAGTACTTTTAGAACATCCCTATTAATTATAGACCTCAATATGCAAGACATAAATAACCCCCCTAAAGTAGATTGATTATTACTAAAATAACTAAATAATCGTATATCAAAAATACTTAAATCAGCCCGCAAACGATGCCTTATTTCTGCCTGCTGCTTAGCAAGCGCATACCAGTCTTGCTTAGTTAACACGTTTATTTTTTCAATTGAACTCGTGTTCGTTGCGGGGTTGATAAAATCGGAACCATAAGCAGCACCACTGCTTAAAAATAAATATCTACAACTTGGATTCATTGATAAATAATCCATTACTAGTTCATCGAAATAACTTGTCACCTCGAGTATGCCTTTCCCTAACATCAATACTTGCTGAGGATCACTAGTTCCGACAAAATTAATTATCACTTCGTAAACCCCATTTTTGAATACCGAAAAATCATTAACAGGATAGTATTGCGATATCCCAATGGAATCTAACCAGTTAATTACATCTACCGTACGACGCGCAAACAAATGTAATTCAAATTCTCTGTGGGCAGAAAATATAACAATCAAATCCTTGGCTATCTGGCTGGTGGCACCAAGAATGGCTATTCTCATAGATTATGATGATTAATAATTAAGCATGGGAAACTGCTCATCCAGTTTCGAACCAAACGCCAATCGAGGACGGCATTCTGAAGCACCTTCCATTAGCACTTCGATTAGCAAAGGGCCGTGATGATCTGGAATCAAACCCAAAATCCGATCCAACTCTTCCGCTGTATCTATACGATAAGATTCTATACCGTATGCGGAGGCAATATTAGCAAAAACGGGACTACTATAACCTTTCCTAGTAGATTGATCGCGTCCATCGAAATACATATCCTGAAAATTTTTAACCATACCCAACATTGAGTTGTTCAACACTAAGATAGTTAAATCCACACTCAAGCGAGCCAGCGTATCAAGTTCCTGAATATTGATTTGCAAGCTTCCATCACCAGTAATCACAATGACTTTACCGTGAGATTGTAATGCAACGCCCAATGCGGCTGGCAATGCAAACCCCATTGCTCCCATGCCGCCGCTGTAATGTACAGACTGACACGGGGACAGCCTTAAACTTTGCGCTGCCCACATCTGATGGTTGCCGACATCACACACATAATCCAACGGATAATAGAGCATAATCCGGTTTAGTTTTGTAAATAGCTCGCTGGGGCTGATCGCCCAATCGTGGTATTCATTGCTTTGAGCATAATTGCGTTGCTCAATCAAGGCGGTTATCCAACGTTCATCTCGACTTTGGAATGTGTCCGCACGAATCGGAAATAGTTTAAAAAAGCTTTCTGCATCAACAATTATATTGACATCGGCCTTAACCCGATTATTCAATTGTGCAGGATCGACATCTATCTGCACAATTGTCGCATGACGCCCGAAGTCTTCGACATCGGCGCCAGTTTGCCGAATATCGAGCCGGGCCCCGATAACGATCAATAAATCGCAATTTTGTACAGCCCAATTTGCCTCGCGGTTGCCATAACTGCCGATCATGTTGAAGTAATGATCTCGCGCTATTACCCTCTCATGGCCCATCAAAGTCGATACATAGGGAATCCCGTAGCGGTCTGCATTGGCAAGCCAATACTCCATCGAATTGGCCCACCGCCCGCCACCGCCAATGCAAATTAACGGACGCTGAGCGTTTTGACCCAGATCTGATAACTTTTTCAGGTCATTCTCGCTAATTTTGGATTTCGTAAGTATCGCCAACGGCAGACTAAGCCATTTCTCAACCAACTCATCCGAAATCTCGGCACGCTGTATATCATTTGGTATATCTAATAAAACGGGACCTTGTCGTAAACTTAATGCCATCGACAACGCTTGATGTAATTGCGGTAACAAATTTTCAGCGCTATCAATTCTGACTGCAAATTTGGTCAAGGATCGTGCAACTTCGACAATATCCAATTCCTGAAATCCTTGCTGCCTGACACCCCGATAACCTCTAAGCTCGTGGGTATTGACTTGCCCGGTAATAAACAAACAAGGAACAGAATCAAACCAACAACTACCAATGCCGGTCAACAAATTTGTTGCCCCAGGCCCGCTGGTTCCCATTGCTACAGCTAGCGTTTTGCCTTTAGCACACCTTGCCACACCTTCCGCTGCGAACGCGGCGGACTGTTCGTGATGCATGGATATGATGCTAAAACCACCAGTCTCGGCAAAACTATCCAGAAGATGGGTAATCATCCCTCCCACCAGTTCAAAACACATTTGAACATTGTGCGCTAACAAATACTTGGCAACAGCGGCAGAGGCTTTCACATTTGTTCCGTTATCTCTAGGAAGAATTCTTCAAGTTTCTGAACCACAAATTTCAACATATCTTCGGTCAAGCCAGGATGCACACCTATCCACAGGGTATTATTCATTACTTGGTCGGTAGTACTCAGATCACCGCTAACACGATAGATTCGGTTTTGAAAATACGGCTGACGAATCAAGTTTCCAGCAAACAATAGGCGCAAACCGATTTTGTGTTGGTCCAGATATTTCAGAAGTTGAACGCGACTAACTTCAGATGAATCGCGCAAGGTAATTGGAAAGCCAAACCAGGAAGGATTGCTATATGAAGTCGCTTCTGGAAGAAATAGAAACCTCTCACAATGCTTTAGGCTCTGTTTCAGGTACTCGAAGTTATGCTTACGTAACGCAACAAACTCTGGCAGCATATCCATTTGCGCTAATGCACAAGCTGCCTGCATATCTGTAATTTTTAAGTTATACCCTAAATGTGAATAGATATACTTATGATCATATCCTTTTGGTAAACCACCTAATTGCCAGCCAAAACGCATGCCACACGTATTATCATGTCCAGGAGGGCAATTACAATCTCTACCCCAATCTCGAAAAGATTCAATTATCTTGGATAATTTTCTATCCTTGGTAAAAATCATCCCTCCTTCACCCATAGTAATGTGATGCGCGGGATAAAAACTGCAAGTGGCAATATCACCAAAAGTACCAACATGTTGGTCTTTGTATGTCGACCCAAGGGCATCGCAACAATCTTCGATAACCCACAAGCCATATTTGCGAGCCAGGGCCATCACACTATCAAGATCAAACGGATTCCCCAATGTGTGGGCAATCATGATTGCTTTTGTCCGACTGGAAATAGCTGCTTCGATTAACTTCGGATCAATGTTGTAAGTCGGAATATCAATATCCACAAATACAGGCACCATGCCATTCTGTAATATAGGATTAACTGTTGTAGGAAATCCTGCAGCAACCGTGATCACCTCATCCCCGGATTTTAAAGCCCGCTCACCTAATTTAGGAGAAGTCAAAGCTGTCATGGCCAAAAGATTGGCTGACGAGCCGGAGTTGGTAGTCAGTGCATAGGGCACACCCACAAATTCGGCAAAACGCTTTTCAAAGGCCTCATTAAAACGCCCCGTTGTCAGCCAACCATCCAAAGCAGCTTCTATCATATACTTCGTTTCACTGGCACCAATCACTTTACCAGACGGTGGAATCACTGATTTTCCCGGTACAAACGCTTTCGGCTTGCGCACTACTGCTTGAAACTGATCGACCTGATGCCCTATCACCATTCGCATCATTTTTTCCAGGGTTTGGGGATTTACAGTTCCTACCTCACCGTAGAAAAATTGCGGCGAAAAAATCATTTGTTTACTCGCCGGAAAAATAGTGGCCTTGGGCAAGCTACCTGACAACAGGTCTTCTTGGTTGATCACTAACTGATTTTCTGCGATCCCATTTTGGATTTGTGTATGACCCAGTATCCCAAAAACATCCCCTTCGCTATTGGGCAATGAGGTTATCAAAACGGGTCTGGGCTTTGCACGACTCGAATCTACAGAAGGTATTTTGTAAACATGGATCGAACCGGGCTCAAATTGATCAGAGATTGACATACTTTTCCCAAATGGCATCTTCTTCATCACTGTCTTCGGTGCTTGCTGAATGTGTGCCTGTGTTGAATTGCTCTAATTGACTGAATCGATCAGCAGAATCCGGTTGAATAGGCAAGACAATGACTTCAAATTCATCACCCATCTCAATTGGAATGTTAATCTGTAAATTTCTGTCTGCATCCACATGTAGGACTTTTCTTAGTACGGCTTGCTTCATTATTAGATCCAAAACATTTTCAATTGAGATGTACTGATTCATATTGAGAAATTTGGCGGAGTGTTTCATCATGCATGTTCACGCCTGATTGATAAGCCTTGTACCACATGACAATGGCATTAAGAGCTTCATCGAGCCCCCATTGAGGCTGCCAATTCAGGCGTATTCTAGCCTTAGAGCAATCCAATTTAAGGTAATGCGCTTCATGCAAATGATTATTTTCAATCAACTCCCAAAATCCGGTATGTCCCCAATGTTCAATTAGCTTATCAACAATCCAATGCACGGGTTTTGCATCTTCATCAGCGGATCCAAAATTCCATCCCGCAGAATAGTTTGCACCGTCTGCGTATAGCATTTCGGCTAATTGCAAATAACCGCGTAACGGTTCAAGGACATGTTGCCATGGCCTGATTGAGCTTGGATGACGAATTTTTATAGGATTATTTTGCATAATACAGCGCATGGTATCGGGAATCAGCCTATCTTCAGCCCAATCACCACCGCCGATGACATTACCCGCTCTTACCGTTGCCAATCCAACACGGTGCTCATGAAATTTATCAACATGAAAGTATGAATTCCGATACGCCGCGGTAACCAATTCTGCACAGCCTTTGCTGCTGCTGTAGGGATCAAATCCGCCCATAGGTTCATCCTCTCTGTAGCCCCAAATCCATTCTTTATTTTCGTAACATTTATCGCTGGTCACAATAATGACGGCGCGAACACTATCAACCTGACGGACAGCCTCCAGTAGATTAGCAGTTCCCATGATATTAATTTCATAGGTCTCCACAGGAACTTGATAAGACCGCCTAACCAGGGCTTGCGCAGCCATATGTATGACAACTTCCGGCTGAGCTTTACGAATCGCATTAAGGAGAGAATTTCTATCACGAATATCAGCCGTTTGGCATTTCATCCCTGCCCCAACCTCCGCAATATCAAACAGATTTGGACTACTTGTCGGCTCGAGAGCATAACCGGTAAGATCGGCACCGAGTTTTTGTAACCAAAGCGAAAGCCAACTTCCTTTAAAACCGGTATGCCCAGTCAAAAACACCTTTTTTCCAGACCAAAAAGCGGGATTCATTGCCATACTTTCCAAGGTGCTTGTTTGCTCCACAATTCTTCCAAGTACAGTTTATCGCGCAAGGTATCCATGGCCTGCCAAAACCCGAAATGCTTGTACGCGTCTAATTGCTTGTCTTTTGCAAGCGTTATCAAAGCACCGGACTCCCAACTGGTTTGATCATTTTGAATATAGTCAAAAACGCTGGGTTCCAGCACAAAGAAGCCCCCATTGATCCAGGCTCCATCCCCTTTGGGTTTTTCTTGGAAATTTTTCACTATATCTTCATTGCCTATATTTAAGGCACCGTAACGCCCTGGCGGTTGAATAGCCGTAACCGTGGCAAATTTGCCATGATCTCGATGAAAATTAACCAAAGCGGTTATATCAATGTCCGCCACCCCATCCCCATAAGTAAAACAAAAAGTTTCATTGCCGATGTATTCACGAACGCGATTAAGACGTCCGCCAGTCGCCGTCTCTTGCCCCGTATCAATCAAAGTCACGCGCCAAGGTTCGGCATGATGGTGATGCACTTCCATCCGGTTTTGCGTCATATCAAACGTCACATCGGACATGTGTAAAAAGTAATTGGCAAAATATTCCTTAACCACATAGCCCTTGTAACCGACACAAATGATGAAATCATTAATCCCGTAATGAGCATAAATTTTCATGATTTGCCAAAGAATTGGCTTGCCACCAATTTCAATCATGGGTTTGGGCTTCAGATGCGACTCTTCGCTAATTCGAGAACCTAAGCCACCGGCAAGGATAACGACTTTCATACTGCTCCAATCATTTTAGGGACGACTCCGCGACTAAAAATTGTCACAATAAAGTTGTAAGCAAAAAAGATACCAATAGTTTTTTGCACTAATAATGGGATTCAAAACAAGTTTTAACGTCATTAATAAAGGTTAAACGGCTTTTCAAACAATCACTGATCAGTGGTCTGTAAATGTTTGATTTGTCGCTGAACAACTTTGACTAAAAATCCAAGCCTTTCGATATCCGGATTAGCGTTTATCACAGGAGAATACCTTCCCGCTCCGCCACCTTGTGAATTGGACCTTCCAATACATTAGGTGCGCGCAATATGACATCAAATGCCCACCCTTGCAGAGCGCGAGAAATCGACACAGAGAATAGGGTTGACAACAAGGCAGGCCGTTCAATTAGATGATTAAAATCGATCATTAAATCAATATCGCCACCTTTGGCTTGATCATCTATTCGAGAGCCGAATAAACGAATGGCATTCGCATCGGGTGCGACTTGGGACACTACGGCTTGAAGCAGTGCAATGTCTGTTGATATTAAGCGCATTGGGGTGTTTACTCCCAGGGCTGAGAGAAAACAAAACTGTTTATTTAATTTCTAAATACATCATCCAGTGTCGCCGCATCCAGCACTCTATCGCACCATAG
>SXGT01108885.1_pt1 | contig 16391 bp, 11 predicted proteins | sample 3176221 | NCBI WGS metagenome assembly SXGT01 (sample SAMN11356862, study PRJNA531348) | freshwater metagenome | isolation source: freshwater sample F1-120 | place: China: Fuxian Lake, Yuxi | collected 2017-12-25 | reverse complement strand
GGTCGTGTCGCAGTCCATCATGAAGCTGATGGTGCCGGTCGGGGCGAGCACCGTCGCCTGGGCATTGCGATAGCCGACTTTCTTGCCCAGGGACAGCACGTTATCCCACAGGTCGCGGGAAGCATCCTTCAGATACTGCGGCCCGGCGTCGTTGATTTCCTCCACCGCATCACGATGCATCTGCATCACGCGGAGCATCGGCTCGCGGTTCTGGGCGAAACCTTCGAAGGGACCGACCACCGCCGCCATTTCCGCGCTCGCCAGGTTGGCCGAGCCGTGGAGCAGAGCCGTGATGGAGCCGCAAATTCCATAAGCGGCTTCGGAATCGTAGGCATGCCCTTCGGACATAATCAAACTGCCGATGTTGGAATAGCCCAGCCCCAACGGCCGGAACAGGTGGCTGTTCTTGCAAATCTGAGCCGTCGGATAGCTGGCGTGATCGACCAGGATTTCCTGAGCGACAAAGTACAGGCGGCAGGCGGCTTTGAACCGATCGACGTTGAAGGTGCCGTCCCCCTGGCGGAACTTCATCAGGTTGATGCTGGCCAGATTGCAGGCGGTGTCGTCGAGGACCATGTATTCGCTGCACGGATTGCTGGCGTTGATCCGCCCGCTGTTGGGGCAGGTATGCCACTTGTTGATCGTGGTGTCGTATTGCACACCGGGATCGCCGCACTGCCAGGCGCACTCGGCCATGCGCCCGAGCAGGAACCGGGCGTCGTACGCGGGCCCTTCCGTCTTGCCGTCGGTGATCCAGTGCGTCTGCCATTTGGCGTTGTTTTCGACCGCAGCCATGAATTCGTCAGTGACGCGGACGGAAAGGTTGGCGTTCTGGAACAGAATGCTGCTGTACGCTTCGCCGTTGAAATTGGCTTCGTAGCCACCTTTTTCAATCAGGCAGTGGGCCTTCTTCTCTTCCTTCCATTTGCACTCGATGAATTCCAGGATGTCCGGATGCCAGATTTTCAGCGATTGCATCTTGGCAGCCCGGCGAGTCTTGCCGCCGCTCTTCACTACCGCGGCAATCTGGTCGTAGACCCGCATGAAGGAGAGGGGGCCGGACGGTTTGCCGCCGCCAGAGAGCTTCTCGCGGTGCGAGCGGAGCGTCGATAGGTCGGTCCCCGTGCCGCTGCCGAACTTGAAGAGCATGGCCTCGCTGGTGGCCAGACGCATAATCGCTTCCATGTTATCGCTGACGCTCTGGATGAAGCACGCCGAGCCCTGCGGGAACTCATAGGGGTTCTCGGGCTGCTCGACATCCATCGTCTCGGGGTTCCAGCGCCAGTTACATTTGCTGCCGGTCACGCCGTACTGGTGATAAAGGCCGACGTTAAACCACACGGGCGAATTGAACGCCCCGTGCTGGTTGAGGCAAAGCCAGGTCAGCTCGCGATAGAAGCTCTCGCCGTCCTCGGGGCTGGCAAAATAGCCATCTTCGATTCCCCAATCGGCGATGGTCCGCGTAACGCGGTGGATGAGTTGCTTGACGCTCCGCTCCCGCTCGCTCGTTCCGTTTTCACCATAGAAATATTTGCTGACAATGACGTTGGTGGCGAGCTGCGTCCAGCCGGCGGGGATTTCGACATCCTGCTGCTCGAACATCAGCTTGCCGCTCTCGTCCTTGATCTGGGCGCTACGGAGCTCCCAGTTGACGCTGTCGAACGGGTCCGCCAGGCTTTCCGGGCAGAACATCGGCTCGACGCGAAGCCCCTTGGCGAGTTCGCGAATCGGGTCGACTTTGGCGACGGGACGAACGGGTGCCACGCGGGACCGGGGAGAAGTAACGCTTGCCATGCCATCAGCTCCTTCTTGGTTGTGAGAGTCCGCCGACGTGAATAGGCGGAGCTGCCTCATGCAAATATACTATACAATAAGTCACTGTACAACATCGGGCCCGGAAGCGGGCGGGATTGAAGAAAACTCCATGAAAAGTGTGCCAATAGACGGCGCACGAATTGGGGTGAGCACCCTCCGTGGTACACCATATATTGTAGGTGCGGCATTTCGCTGCCACAACCTTTAGTGTGGGGGCTAAGTTTACCGAACTTTTTTGCAGAGTCAACTAATGGTGAAAAGATTGTCGTAAAGGATTAGTGTACAAGGATTTGCGGCGTGGCATTAAGAATAGGGTCATTCCAGCGGGTAGCCCAGGTGAAGACGCAAGGTATTTGGACACTTAGACTTAGGAAAAACTGTCTCTCCGTGGCGAAGCCGGAAGTTTCTTGAAAATCGTTTATCGCTCGGAAAACAGGCCAGTTTTTGCAACCGTCGTAGGCTGCCACTAGTGGAAGGAATGTTGCTGAACACGACTTTGCCCCGAGAATTTTATGGGCCGACCGTCAGCGAAGGTGGCCAACGGTGATTTGGGCAAAATTCTCTGGCGGGTACACTTTAGCGGATCGAATTAATGAACCATGGATGGCACGGAATCCACGGATAAGTCAGAGATTGAGCGACGATCCTCCGTATTTCAAGCATCCGTGCATTCCGTGGCTGGCTCCATTCCGCTAAACGGTTACCTCTGGCGAGTGACGCGGCAGGGAAAATGCGGCGGGCGAATTGTCGAAGCCCTAGGCCACACCCTTGCGGAACGGCTCGGGTATTTTTCCGGCCGTGGCCCGAATGCCGTCGTAGGCTTTTTGCGAATGGGCGAGCAGGTCGCTGTAGTCGGTGATTTCGATCTCTTCCCCCATGAGCTCGATTTCGTATTCGCCGCGGTAGCCGGCTTGGTCGAGAGCGCGGACGATGCCTGCCAGTGGGACCTTGCCTTCGCCGAGGCGGCAGCGGTTGGGCTCGCGGGTGGGCGGAGACTTGCTATCGGCAAGTTGCACCAGGGCCAGGTGCGGGACCAGCCGCGGCAACTGCGCCTCGAGCAACGGGTCGAGACCCCAGTAGTAGGTGTCCAGTACGAGGCGCAGCGCTGGCGTGTTGTAGCGAGTGACCAGCGCGGCGGCGTCTTCCCAGTTGCTCAGGAATGTCCATTCCGCGCCGGCGACGGCGGGCATCGGCTCCAGGGCGACGGCGACCTGAAGCTGCTCGGCCAAGGGAAGAAGTTTGTCGAGCGCCGAATAGAGTAGCCGGCGGACATGGTTCTGGGTGTGCATCGCGCGAGCTCCGCTATGCACAATCAAGCAACCGGCGTTCAAAGTGGCCGCGATGCCCAGGGCATCGCAGGCATCTTCGACACTTTCTTGATGCGAGTGGTCCCCGTTCCCCGTGAATCCCCCCGCCCAAAACAGGCTCGAGACTTTTAAGCGGTGCTCGGCCAGCAACGTGCATCCCTGCTTCTCGCCATAGTCCGACAGTTTGTGCCGCCAGACCCCAATCCCGTCGATGCCAGCAGCCGCGTAATGCTGCACGTCCACTTCAAACGACCAGCGATAGGTCGTCAATTCGCAGATCGACAGTCCAGCCATCCGTGGGAACTCCGCAGAGAGGGGAACGTGGCCGCTCGGACATAAGTGCCCGAGGAAAGAGGGACCAGTATAGGGCCCCTGTTTGGACTGTAAAGCAATGGCTAGCAGAGAAAGAACACGAAAACCTTCTCCCTGGTACGCTGCCCGCTTTTCAGGCAACAACCGCGCGGAAGTTGTCCAGGCGAGCGGATTGCCAGTCGCTAGCGGCTTGCCCAAGTCAGTTTTGCCCCGTAAATTCTGCACTGGGGACCGAATGGGCCTTTTGTTTTCAATCGGCCCAAGGTTTGCTATTCCTTCGCCCGTGAAAGTCAGGCGGCTGGCAGGTTCGAGTCCCGCGCGAGACACTACATCGTGGGTATCACTACGCGGTAACCTAAACAGGAGCTTTCGATGATTAAGATTGAGGCGATCATCCGCCACCACAAGCTGGACGAAGTTAAGACGGCCCTGGTCGCCCAGGGTTTTCATGGGATGACCGTCACGGAGGTGCGGGGTTTTGGCAGGACGAAGGGGCAAAAGGAAACCTATCGCGGAGCCGAATACAAAATCGATTTCGTTCCCAAGCTCAAGGTGGAGATTGTGACCGGGACCGAGAACCAGGACAAAGTCGTATCGACGATCATCAAGGCGGTGCAAACCGGTCAAATCGGCGATGGCAAGATTTTTGTGACGGAAATCAAGGCTGCCATCCGCATTCGCACGGGCGAAACCGACGCAGCCGCATTGTAGTCCGCGGAATTGACAGGAGGGGCAGCCGCCTGGCTGCCTCAAACCAAAGGAGTTCGCCCGTTATGCCGCTGCAGATTGCTCCCGCCCTGGATTTGGCCGACCTGGAAATCCAGCGGCTGGTGGTAGTTCAACTGGCGGAAAAGAATCGCCCAAGCCTCCGCCGCCTGGCGGTGCAGGTCCAGCACGGCATGGTCACCCTCAGCGGCTCTGTGACTTCTTTCTACGAGAAGCAGCTCGCCATCCACTCCTGCGTTGCCGTGGCCGGCTGCGGCCGGCTGGTTGATGCCGTACAAGTGGCGGCGGGATAGGGCTGAACGCAAAACCCCTTACGGCATGGGGTTCATCGGCGGCGCTGCACCGGTCGAGACTAGGACAATCTTCGTTTCGGTGTCTGCCTCAAAGAGGATGTGGAAGTGGAGCTTGCCGGCTCCTTGTAAATCTTTCACCAAGTCCCTCAGCATGATGGCCTGGGTCTTTTGAATGGCGGTGTCTTCCACTTCCTTGTTAATCTGGGTCGTCGCAGCTGCCCGATCAGCCGCATTGAGCCCCATTGCGGCTGCCAATTGCGCCTGTTTTTGCAGCGCCAAGCTATTGGCCTGCTCTGTGGCCGGAACAATCTGCGTCAGCACAGTCTTCAGCCAAGGTTTGGGCTGCGTCATTCCGTGAATCTTGTACGCGGGCTTGGCGGCAATGGTCAGGAGCTTGGAGGACATCGAGCAGTCCAAACGAAAATGCAGCAGCATGACGTCATCTCCCGGGCCCGTCATGAACATGTTGGTGTCTTTTTTGGCGGTCATCTCCGGATTTTCGAACTTGAACTTGGCGAATTTTCCCTCGGGGGGGCCAAGCTGGATGATGATTTGCTTGGCATTGGGGGGATAGTCAATCGTGAATCGCGCCGACATCGGTTTTTCGAAGTCCATTTTCATCGCCTCGCCGGTCAACGGCTGGCGGAGGACCAATTGATGCGAACCCGTGCCGGCGGACATCGTCAGGACGCAGTTGCACAAATAGGGGGCCGAGGTGAGCTGCTTGGCCGCTTCGTCGGTCCACTGAAAGTTCAATTGGTCGTTTTGCAGGGCCAGCTTGGCAACGACCACTTGGGCAGTGGCCCCTTCGGTCGCAATTTTGATGTCCCAGTCCCGTTCCGAAGTGCCGTTGTTACCGGCTTCCAGCACGAACTTCTGCTTGGCGTTCGTCGAGATCGCGTTTTCGCCCCCCTTGAGGTTCATCAGGCAAAGTGCCTTTGGCGGCAGTTTGATCGTGCCGAGCAACAGGGGCTTGGTGGCATCGGCCACCGGCTTTCCTTTGTCCTCCAGCGGCGGCAAGGAAACGATCTTGGCAAAACCGACAAACGGATTCCCCACGGGAACAACCGGCTCCGGCTTGGGCATCGGCTTGACCGGTTCCGGCATCGGCATCGGTGTCACCGGCGGCATGGGCATCGGCGGCATCGGCATGGGGGTTTTGACCCCAGTGTTCATCGGATCGGTCGCGCCGGGATTGGCCATGGGAACCGTCGTCTTGGGGCCTTCCGTTCCCGGCTTTGTTTTCTCGGGCGTCGTCGGGACCGCGCTGGGGGTCTCCACCGTCGGATTCTCTTCGGGATTCATTTCCGGATTCGCCTCGACCGGCGGAGTCGTCGGCGTTCCCGCCTTATCCTTGTTTTCGGCTTTGGCGACGACGGTCTTATCAACTGGCTTGCCGCCGCGAGACATCGCCCAGAACAGTGCAGTCACCCCTAGCGCCAGAATCAGCACGCCACCTCCAATACCAGCGACAAGCACAATCGTCATGCTCGGCTTTTGGCCGGACTTGGCTGGCGTGGGAGCCGCATCCGCGGATGCTGGAGTTGCGGCAGTGGGAGGTCCGGCTTTGGAAGCCGGCGCGGCCGCGACCGCTTCTGCGGGGGGCTTGGGTTTCTTGCGTTTGGTTTGCAGGCTGAAACCGGCAAATGGATCATCGGCTGCCGGCTCGCTGGCCGGTGCCGGTTCGGCGGACTCGGGTTCGCTCGTGGCTACGGGCCGCGCGGCGCCAAGGCTCAATTCATCGAGGCTGATCTCTTCGATTCCCGCCGCCGGCAGCGGAATCGGAGCAGCGCCCGTCGTCGCCGCGGGGGCCTGTGTTGGAAACGGAATCTCCAACGGCTTGGCCACGAGCGGTTTTTTCTGCTTGACCGTGGGCTTTTCGCCACTGGCCGGTTTCTTCTCCCCTTTGGCTGCCGGTTTGGGCTTGGCCCGAGCCGCGCCGTCCAGCGCTTCGATGGCAAGCTGCGCACTCTGCGGCCGGACAGCCGGATCCTCGGAAAGCAGCCGGGCACACAGCTCCGCCAACTCGTCGCTGGCGGCTGGGCAGGCAGTCTTCACGTCCTGGGCATTCTTGACGATCCCCAGCGGCGGCTTGCCCGAGAGTAGATAGAACAGAATGCCGCCGAGCGAATAGATATCGATCAGCGGCGAAACCTCGTGCTTGCCGTCTTGCTCGGGGGCGTGAAACGACCGCGCCGCCAGCGTGGCGACTTCCGTCGATTCGTCGATCGCCGCGGGAGCAGTTTCCGTCAGTCGGGCCAGCCCCAAGTCCAATATCTTAACCACGCCACTGGCATCGACAATCAAATTCGACGGCTTGAGGTCGCCGTGAATCACCCCTTGGCCGTGCGCATGCTCCAGCCCCTCGGCTGCCTGACGGACAATCTCCAGGGCCTGGGCGGGGGAAGTCGAGCCGCTCGCTTCCACCCATTGCCGCAGGTTCTTCCCTTCCACGAACTCGGTCACCAGGTAGTAACGCTCGTCTTCGGAATTGACGTCGAAGACATGGCTGAGGTTGCGGTGGTTCAGGGCCGCCGCTTTGCGGCCGTCTGCCAGGACGTTTTTCAGGATCTCTGGATTGGCGGTATACTTGCGAGAGAGGATTTTGAGCGAAACTTTGCGGGCGAGCTGGGCATGCTCCCCCAGGTAGACCCGCCCCATCTCTCCGATGCCGAGCTGATCCATCAGCTTGTATTTGCCCACCATCAATTGATGGAACCCGTGCAGAAGCTGGCCGGCCTGCCACTTGGTCAGCTTGTTCTCCTTGACCAGATCGCGGGCCAGGAGCTTGGGATCCTCTTCTTCGCCGTAAGCCGAGCGAAGCGACGCAATATCGATCGCGCTGACCAGTCCGCTCTTTTCCAGCGCGTCCAGAAATGCCTTGGCGTTTGCCAAGGGAACCACTTTTGCCATGACGGTGTCTCGCGCAGAGTTGGCTGTGTCACCTCCCCGTATCCATTGATTCTGGCAAGCTCCCGGCAGATTAGCAACCAGTTTGGTCCCGCCAGTCAGGGAAAAAGAGCTTTTCGCAGGGTCCCTACCCCGCAAGATGTCTGCGGCGGGACGGTTTTCCGGCGCGGGGTTTGGCAAATCACCTTTTTCCGGCCCGGCAATGCTCTTGACCGGCTCACGCCAGCTTGCCTATAGTCCGCCCGTCAAGTGGCAGATTTTGCCGGTCGGCATCCATTGTCGCCTTTCGCTCCGCGAAAGGAGGCTGCTTTCGCGGAGCGAAAGCCGACGATGTGGCCGACCTTAATTCCCGCTCAAGGATGAGGGCTTTTGTAATGAACGGTAAGGACGCTCGCTCGTCGGCTCGACCCGGAGCCTGGAAACAGTGGATCATCGGCCTCTTCCCTGGCGTGGCCCTGGTGGCCGCCGCGGTGGTATTCCGCGGGGCGAGTCCGCCTGCTGAGGCGATGGCTCAAGCCCCCATCAAATCGACTTCCAAGGGAAGTGCCACGGGAAATCCCCGGCCAGCAGCCCCCGCCAAGGGGACTCCGGCACGCCCGGTCGCCGGCCCTGCCGTGCTGCCGCGCTCGACTGCCGCCGGTGGCACGGCTGCGGGCGGCTCGGCCATTAGCGGAGCTCCGGTGATTCGCGGAACCGGTGCGAAGGCTCCCCCGAATGTGACCACGCTTTCGGTTGTGGCCGTAGTTAACAGCGATCAAATCACCAAGAACGATCTCGGGCGCGAATGTGTCCGCCGCTATGGCGCCGAAGTGCTCGACACCCTGCTCAACAAACAGCTTTTGGCCGAAGCCTGTGCCGCCCAGGGAATCACGATCACTGAGCAGGATGTGACCGAAGAAATCGACCGGATTGCCGGCAAGTTCGGCCTGCCGCGGGACCGCTGGCTGGCGCTGCTCCGCGAGGAACGGAACTTCACCGAGGCTCAGTATCGCCGCGAAGTGGTCTGGCCGATGCTGGCCCTTCGCAAAGCGTCGGCCCTCAACGTGCAGGTATCTCAGCAGGAAGTCAAGACAGCCTTTGAGTCCGAATACGGTCCCAAAGTCCGCTGTCGCCTGATCATTCTGGATGCTGGCCGGATCAAGCCAACCCCCAAGGAAATCCTGGCGCTGGTCAAAGCCGACCCCAACAAGTTTGGCAAGCTGGCGCAGCAGTATTGCGAAGACCCCAGCGTGGCCGCGGCCAGCGGCGTGATTCCCCCGATCTCCTTGCACACCGGCGACCCCAAGATTGAAGATGCGGCCTTTCGCCTGGAGAAGGGGCAGGCTTCCGGAATTATTCCGGTGGCGGACGGCAAAAAGCTGGTCATCCTGCGGTGCGAGGATCACATTCCCGAGCAGTACATCGGGCCCAAGGATTTGCCGACTGTGCAGAAGAAGCTGGAAGAGCGTATCCGGGACAACAAGACCCGCTACGCCGCAGCGAACTTTTTTGCCGATGTGCACAAGCGGGCCAAGATCATCAACACAATTGCCGAGCCTGGCAAGAAAAAGGAAGTCCCCACCGGCGTGGTCGCGCTTGTCAACGGCAAGCAAATCACGTATCAGCAGCTCATGGATGAATGCCTGATCCGTTTTGGCGGCGACGTGCTCGATGGCGAGATTAACCGCAAGCTCTTCACGCAGGAACTGGCCAAACGGAAGCTGGCCGTCGGGGAGCAGGACATTGAGGCCGAGATTGCCCGGGCAGCCGAAGCCAACGGATATCTCACCCCAGACAAACAGCCCGACGTGGAACGCTGGATCAAGGACATCACCACGCAGGACGGCGTGACGGCGGAGCTGTATCGCAGCGATGCGGTCTGGCCGAGCGTGGCTCTCAAGAAGCTCTGTGAAAAACGGGTCCAGGTGACCGAGCTCGACTTGCAAAAGGGGTTTGATTCCAACTATGGCGAGCGGGTCCGCGTACTGGCGATCGTCCTCTCCGATCAGCGGCAGGCGCAGCGGGTCTGGGATATGGCTCGCAACAACGCGACCGACACCTACTTCTCGCAGCTCGCCCAGCAATACTCCGTGGAGCCTTCGTCGCGGGCCAACGGGGGAGAAGTGCCGCCCATCTGCAAGCACAGCGGCTCGCCGGAGATTGAGAAAGAGGCCTTCGCGCTCAAGGCGGGAGAACTCTCCGGCATCATCGCCCTGGAGGACCAGTTCATCCTGCTCCGCTGCCTGGGGCGGACTGAGCCAGTGCAGAAGGACTTTGCCGCCGTCGAAAGCGAGCTCCACAAGGACATTTTTGAAAAGAAGCTCCGCACCGAAATGAACCGCGAGTTCGAACGTCTGCGGGATTCCGCTCAGATTGACAACTTCCTGGCGGGGACCGTGCAGGCACCCAAGCGAAATGGCGCGCCGTCGGTTGGCTCAGTCAGGCCGGCCCTCGATGCCAACGGGGCCATTGCTCCGGCTGCGGCAACGTCGCCGCGCGGGCCGCTGAAGCGGTAGGACGGGTTACGCTAGAATGCGGGCATGTCCGAGCGCTTCTTTGTCGAACAGCCCATCACCGGCTCCACCGCGGAGCTGGTGGATGCGGAAGCGCAGCATCTGACCAAGGTGATGCGGGCCGCCGTGGGGGATGAGGTCGTCCTCTTCGACGGCAGCGGGGCCGAGTTCACCGCGAAGGTGGCCCGGATTTCCAAAGCCGCGGTGACGCTCGAAATCCTGGAACGCCGCGAGATCAATCTCGAGCCCCGCGCGGAGCTGACCCTGGCGGTGGCTCTTCCCAAGGGGGAGCGGCAGAAGTGGCTCGTCGAAAAGCTCACGGAGTTGGGTGCAGCGAGACTGGTCCCTCTCATCACCGAGCGCGGCGTCGCGCAGCCCGTCGATGCCGCCATCGCGCGATTGCGCCGCGCCGTCATCGAAGCCAGCAAGCAGTGCGGGCGGAACCGGCTGATGGAGATCGCGCCGCCACGAGAGGCAAGCGAGTATTTCGCGGACGACTCTCTGAGCATGAAGCTCATTGCCGAGCCCGGCGGCGAGACGCTCGGCTCCCTTCCTTCCGAGGTCAGCACGATCGCTTGCGCCATCGGTCCCGAAGGGGGCTTCACTCCTGCCGAATTGAAAGTCGCCCTGGAAAACCAATGGCGGCCGGTCTCGCTCGGCAGGAGCATCCTGCGCATCGAAACAGCCGCCATTGCGGTCGCTGCCTGGTCGGGGCTATCTTGAACGCCCTTCCCCCGACGGCATCATGAACCCTTGTGGAAGCAACGTTCCAGCCGCTTCACGGAGCATACTGAGAACTTTCTCGACTTCCTTGTGGGTGCGAGCGTTGTGGTTGATGACAATCAGCCCCTTGTACTCGGAGATGGTGCCGAAACCACCCATGTCCTCCCACGAGTCCGGCTTCACTGCTGTCGTGATGAGGTGCATGAGACGCTCGGCCCGGATTTCTTCCTCGGTCTGGGGCCGATTCATGCCGCCGGCCTCCATGCCAAAACCGCCCCCGGGCATTGCACCAGCGGCAGGCGGACCGCCACCAGCGCCGAACTGCGGCTGTATCCCCTTGGGAATCTTTGGCGTAGACAGGCTTCCGCCTGTTGGCGGAGTTCCCTTTGGTGTGGATGAGGCTTTGGGAGCGCTTCCCCCTGGCAGTGGACCATCCTCTGGGAGGAAACCTCCAGGTGGTAGTTCGACCCCGGAATCCGTTCTCGGTGCACTTCCCGAACCCGCTCCTCTCGGCATACCTGCACCAGCTCCAGGCATACCCATCATTCCAGGCATTCCCACTCCCGGACCCATCATCAATCCAGCGCCGGGGACCGGCGACGCCATCGCCAGCAGGTCGCGGCAGTTATAGACCTTCACCTCGCTGGCTCCGGACAGAGCTTCACTCGTCGAGATGATGAGAATGCCGTCGCGTTCGACGTAAGCCAACGTGTCAGCACCGAGTTGTTCGAGAATCAAATCGAGCACCATATCAACCCGCACTTGTTTGAGGTTGATGGTGATCGGCGTGTCCAGAACTCCCTCCCCTGCCGCTTCGTTGATCGCCTTGCGGTTGACGTAGATCTGGATGTCGGCGCTTTCCTTCAGAAATTCCAGCACATCTCGGAGTGGTATGTCCGGAAAATCCGCGTCGATTCTCATGGCGAGCTTCTCCTCGATGCTCGCGGCCTTCTTTGCCGCGGGAGCTCCGCCCCCTTCGCCCGCTGCGGTTCCCTTTTGTCCTTCGCCCGTTTGGGCCACCACCTGCGGAGTCTTGACTTGTACTCCTTCCGGCCAAAGCGCGACTGCGAGCAACCCCGCCGCCGCCAGGCCAGCCATTGATACTGTTCCGATTCTCATGATCCACCTCTTTCTGCGCCCCTGGGAAATTGAAGCCAATTGTGCGGCCAGACCGGCCGCGTCACCGAATTCTTCGAGAGCCAACTTGATCGCTGCTTCGCGGTCCAAGCCCTGAGCCAATAGTTCATCCAGCCGGTCTTCCATGTGAGTCCGAAACTCTTCCGCCACTTGCTCCCGCTGCTGCGGCGCAATCCGCAACAGACGGCAGAGGAGGGCGAGGTAAGTATCGAATTCTTGCTGAGACATGGGAGGAGGGAATGACGAAGCTCGAATGACGAATGTTGGGGTTAGCCGCTCGCTCCTTCGGCCCGTAGCCCGGCGAGCGACAGGATTTGCTGAATGACTTGCGCGTAGTCGGTCCACTCCGCGGCCTGCGCAGTGAGCCTCTTTTTGCCGGCAGCGGTCAGCTCGTACCATTTTCGTTTGCGGCCCGTGGAATCTTCCCACGAGCTGCGGATGAGCTTCTCTTCCTCCAGCCGGTGGAGGATGGGGTACATCGTGCCGGCTTGCAGATCGACCCTCGCGCCGCTGGTTTCGCGGACCTGCTTCTGGATCAGGTAGCCGTATTTCTTGCCGCCGGCCAGGACCGAGAGGATCATCAGATCCAGACTGCCGCGGAGCAGATCGCGTTGAAACTTATCGGACATCGCGGGCAGGTCTCCTTGTATTGCAGACCTATGTATAGCGTGGCGATATATTGGATGTCAAGAGGCGGGAGGGGGAAATGGCGAAATTCGAATGGCGAATTGTCGCGGCTCGTAGGAGTCGAGGTGCTTCTTCAGTTTCCCGGCATTTCCACCACTTCAAACGCCGATCCTTTGACCTTTCGCAACTCCTCATGCAGCGAGGGGATGCGTTCATCCGGGGCCGACGACAGGGCCCAATCGATGCCGTTGTCGGCGACCAGCATGCCGTGCTTCTTCAGTCCCTTGAGGATCGCCTGCACCTCTTTCGAGAAGCCACGGATGTCGAAATCAGGCTTGAGCCGTAGTCGTTCCCCCATGCGAGGCAGGTTCTCATCCGTCTTGCGGCTGGCGAAATGCGTGGCGGGAGCGACATAGGCTCGGCGTGAATTCTTTATGGTCACCCGCATGGCGTGATTGACCATCCCCTGCTCCAATTCGTCGTAGCGAATGATGGCGGGAAACAGCGGAAGGCCGGCGGCATCGGTGCTGGTCCAGCCGTCGGGCCTAAGTTTGTTGCTCTTCATGTCGAAAATCGCCGCACAGGCACACTGCCAGCCGCTATCGGTCTTTTTGAGCTGATAGAACTCATAAAGCTTCATCTTGCCGGGATCAACGACAATGGCGTGGCGATCCCCTCCCTCATTGGCCTTGTCTCGCTGAATGTCCTCGAGAGGCGGGGGCGTTTTGACTCCGCGGTCGGTCGTGTAACTCTTGGGCCACCCTTCGATGGTGACGCCATCGGGCAGCGGATACGGTCCCTTGTCCGATTCGTCGGGATACTCCACCAGCTTCAGGTCGACCAGCTTTTGGCCAGGCGGAACCAGAATGTACCCCATATCGCTGTTGCAGCGGAGCGGTTTGTCGTTGCCGATGGAAGCGACGATGGCGGCGGAGTTTTTGTGGACCGGCCACTTGGAAACGTCGGCGTTCCAGGGGTTGTCTGCCGGAAAAATCTGCATCGCGGCAACGATGGCGTCGGCCTCTTTCGTGTTGAACAGCGTTGGCTTATCAACCTTGGGCGCACCGTCGGCGGCCAGAATCAACAGCAGGATGGTCGGCCAGGACATGAAAGGCTCCGTATGATGAAAACCCGCGTGGGACGCGAACACTAGTGGGGCAATGGGTTGGAATTAACACATGATAGCAGATGGCGGTGAACTTCGCTTTTTGGACCCCTTTTCCAGGGAGCGGAACCATGTATCGAGCAGTGGAAAAGTATGTGGTTCGGTTGACGGCCGAGGAGCGAGCGGAGTTGGAGGCGATGACGCGGCAGCGGACAAGCAGCTGCGGGCCAAACCGCTGCTTCATGCGGACGAAGGTGAGAGGGGGCCGGCCTACCTGGACCAGCAATTGGTCGAGGAGTTCGGTGCAAGTTGGTCGAAAGTCACTCGGCTCTGGCAACAGTTGGTGTTGGAAGGTTTGCAGGCGGCGCTGAGACGGTGTATGGCGAGCAGTCGCCGCATTCCGTCGCTCACGTAGCCGTTCTCGCCATCCATCAGACAGACCAGATCTTTGCGGCGTTTCGGCTTGCGCTTCTTGCTCGACCTCATCCAGACGCTGGCCCTTCTTGCCAGCACGCACGACTGCTTCGCGCAGTGCTCCGAACAATTCCTGAGACTTGAGAAAACCGCGCTCTTGGGACAGAATCACGATTGGGCCTCCTGGACAGAACCGTGGTATTGGAACTTCCATCGTTCTATCCTGCGAGGCCCGACTTTTCTCCCCGTCGCCAGCATCACGCGCAACTCCCAAAATTCCTCAATACAGCAGCCGCGTTTAGCGAGTTACACCCTATTGCTTTGTATCGCGTTTGACGGTTGTGCAGTTGCTTCTGTGTTCTATCTTTAACCATGCAGCTCGTCATCACCGCTGTCGGCCCCGATCATGTTCGCCTGGCGGACCCGATCATTCACTACGTGACCGGGCAGGGGGCGAATATCGCCGAAATCCAGATGTATGACCATGACGAAGAGGCCCTCTTCGCCATGCTCCTCCGCGTGCAACTGCCGGCGGAGAAGCTGGCGGAGGTGCGGGGGGCGATGGTCGAGATTGGCCGCGAAACAAAGCTCTCCATTCGCGTTTGGTCGCCCGAAGAACGGGCCGATAAGCCGCGACTGGCGATTTGCGTCACGTACCGCCCCGAGGTGCCGCTGGCGCTGCTCAAGGCGATTCAGGACGGCCACATCCAGGCGGAAGCTGCTGTGCTGATCGGCAATCGGCCGGCCTGTCGGGGAATCGCGGAGCAGTTCGGAGTGCCGTGGGAGCTTGTTGGCGATAGCGAAGGGCGGACAAACGAAGAGCAGTTCATTGCCACGCTCGATCGCTATGAGGTGGACTACGTCGTCCTCGCCCGGTACATGCGGATTCTGCCGGCCGCCACCTGCTGGCAATATGCCGGTGGGCGGATCATCAATCTGCATCACGGTCTCTTGCCGAGTTTTCCCGGTTTGCGGCCATATCACGATGCCTACGCCGCGCGGATGCTCACTTACGGAGCCACCTGCCACTTCATCGTGCCGGAGCTCGACGCGGGAAACCAGATTATCCAGCAATCCACGTTCACCGTGCCTCCCGGAACAAAGCTCGACGAGATCATCCGCATCGGCCAGGAAGAAAACGAGCCCCGCTGCCTGGTCGAAGGAGTCCGCCGCGCCGTCAGCCGCGAGGTGCAGTTGCACTTTCACCGGGTCGTGGTGGGTGGTGGGATGCGGGGTTAGTCAAAGCCCCATCGCATAAAACAGAATTCCCGCGGCAACGCAACTTGCCAGCGTCACGAGCATCCCTTGCTTGAAGCGGAAAATAAGTAGCAAGGCGGCTGCCAGGAGCACGACATTTCCCCAGCGTGTGGATAACCACTCCGGCCAAAACCAGCGGATGTGCGGCAGATAGAAGAAAGACTGTGGCGGAGGAGCTGTCTCGGTTTCCGTCACGGCAGCGGCTGAAGTGCTGGTAACCTTAGTTTCTCCCGTCAACAAGCTGAGTCGTACCTCCGCGACGTTTTCAAACAGGACATGAATCCCAAACCAGATGGCCAGATTGAGCACAACTCCGACAACCGCGGCAGTAATCGACGACAAGGCGGCACTTAAGTTCAAATTGCCGCGGAGCCTTTCAATGTAGGGCGCGCCGAGACAGATCCAGAAGAAGCAGGGGACGAACGTGACCCAGACAGTGATGACCGAACCGAGTACGCCCGCGGCCAGCGGCGGCAGGCCGCCCGGATTGCGATAAGCTCCCATGAAGCCGACAAACTGCACGACCATAATCAACGGGCCGGGCGTGGTTTCCGCCATTCCCAAGCCATCCATCATTTCCGTCGGCTTCAGCCAGCGGAAGTGATGCACCGCTTGCTGGCCGATGTAGGAGAGAACTGAGTACGCTCCGCCAAAGGTCAGGACCGCGGCCTGGCTAAAGAAAATGCCTTCCTTGACATAAACGCTGTCCATTCCCAGCCACCACGCCAGCAACCCCAGCGGAGCAAACCAAAGCGTGAGCCAGACTGCCGAGACGAGCAGGCTTCTGGCGAGCGTCGGAGGAACGCTCTCTGCCGCGGCATCGACCGCTCGCTGCTCGTCCGCTGGTCCTGCGCCGTGCTGCTTGATGACTTGAAACGTCCCCGGCCAGAGTTTGCCGCCGAAGAAGCCGGTTGCTCCCGCCGCCAGGATAATGACTGGAAACGGCAGCTCTAGAAAGAAGATGCCGACGAAGGCCAGTGCGGCAATGGCGACCATCACGCGGTTCTTCAAGACCTTCTTGCCGATGCGAATGACCGCTTCCGCTACAATCGCGGCAACGGCCGCCTTGAGTCCGTAGAAAACGGCGTTCACTACATGCGAAAGGGTCGCCGCTTCCTGCGACTGGGCCAGCACATACAAAATGCTCAGTCCCATGATCGCCACAAACCCCGGCAGGATGAACAGTGTCCCGGCGACCAGTCCGCCGCGGGTGCCGTGCAGCAGCCAGCCGATGTAGACAGCGAGCTGCTGGGCTTCTGGCCCCGGCAGCAGC
>SXGT01756164.1_pt1 | contig 16394 bp, 10 predicted proteins | sample 3176221 | NCBI WGS metagenome assembly SXGT01 (sample SAMN11356862, study PRJNA531348) | freshwater metagenome | isolation source: freshwater sample F1-120 | place: China: Fuxian Lake, Yuxi | collected 2017-12-25 | reverse complement strand
GAAGGATACGTGCAGGCCCAACGCAACCGCCCTGCTCGCGTCCTCCTTCGTGCCGGAGAAGCAATGCATCACGCCTTCGATCGGCGCCCGGCTTTCGAGGAAGGAAAGCAGCGCGTGCATGGCGTCGCGGCAGTGGAAGATCACCGGCAACGAGACATCGCGCGCGAGGTCGAGATGCGCTGCGAGGGACCGTTCCTGTTCTTCGCGGCTCGCGCGGTCGCGGTAGAAATCGAGGCCGGTCTCGCCGATCGCGGCGCAATCGGGTTCTTGCGCGAGATCGACGATTGCGGCCCACTCCGCTTCAAAGGCGCGGGTGTCGTTGGGGTGGAGACCCGCGCTCCAACGCGCGCCGGGCAAGGTGCGCGCGAGGTCGCGCGCCGCAGCGGACGTCTTGTGGTCGATGCCGACCACCACGAAGTCCGTGACTCCGGCAGCCACCGCGCGCGCATGCTCCTGCCTGGGATCGCCGTGATCGTCGAGACCGAGGTGACAGTGGGTGTCGAAGGCGCGCAGCAGCGTCATTTGCCGTCGCCGGGCGTGGCGGCGCCTGCGGGCGCGATGGGCTTCTTGCCGTCGATCTCCTGGAGCAGGCGATCGATGTGCTGCACGACGAGCTCGTGCTCGGCGGCCGCGAGTTGCTGCTGCAGCCAAGGCTTGCAAGCCTTGCCGCGGATCGCGACCAACGCATCGAGGCACTTGTTGAGGAAGAGCGGGTTCTGCTGCGCCCCAGGCGGCTTGAGGTAGAGCTCCTCGATCCGGTGCTGCGCGCGCGCCGAGCGCAGGTTGCCGAGCGCTTCGATCGTCTCCTGCAGCGTCGCGATGTCTTGCTGAGGTCGAGCGAGCACTTGGAGCAGAGTCTCTTCGGCCTGCGGGTCCTCGCTGCGCAGATAGTGGATCACGAAGTTGAAGAAGCCGCTCGCCGCCACCGCCGCCGGGTCCATCACCGAGGTGCCGTGAACTGCCGCGCGGTTTGGGTCGAGGCCGCGGCTCGTTTCTGTAAGCAGCACGTGGCGCAGGGTGGACTGGGCCAGAGGCTTGTCGGTTCGCAGCAGGAGGTCGGCAGCAGTCCAGCGCATGCGAGGATTGGGCTTCACACTGCCGAGCAAGACCTTGACCGCGAGTTGCTTGCCCTGGTCCGGGGCGGACTCGACGAGCGCTTCGAGGATCCAGCGCATTTCGTCGAAGTGCTTGGCCGGATCAAGACCTTCGAAACGCTCGGCTAGCTTCTCGTAGCCGTCCTCGCCCAGCGACGCGAATGCGCGCAAGACCGCGCGCATCTGGTCCTGGGAGTAGACGAAGTCCGGCCCTGTGGTGCGCGCGTTGGAAAGCGCTTCGGCGTGGGTGCGCAACATCTGCATCAAGGCCTGCGGCCCTTGCCCACCGACGCGCTGCTCGATGCGCATGCGAGTGATTTCGTTTTCGATGCGCGAGAGCGTCTGCTGGGTCTCCTTCTGCCAGGTCGACTCCGCTTGCGCGCGGGACTCGGCCCCGGCGCTGAGCCGGCGCACCTCGGCATGCAGTCCGTAAGCGAGATAGCCGGCACCCAAGGTGGCGGTGGCGAGCAAGAGGCGGGCGAGGGGCAAAGCCATGGCGCGGCAGGCTAGCCATGCGCGTGGCGCGCGTCACTGCGGCCATCGGAAGCAGGGAAGGTGCGGGTCGCCCAGCGCGAAGGGCACTGTGTTCGATGTCGCACGCCCGCCGGCAGCTTGGCTGTTCGCAGTCGAACAGCCGACTCTGGACCGGCCTGTATTTGGCGGCATCGATTGGCCGCACCCGCCCGCGCCATGGGCATCAAAGCGCGCGTCCCGGCCTTTGGTCCGATGGCGCGAGGCGGGCGGCATGGAACTTGTCGCGGGGAACCGGCAAACGGCCTCATCCCGAGGTCCCCAGACGCGCGATACCTTCTCCCAGAAGTGGAATGCGAACCCCGATTGAGAGCCTTGGCACCTCGGATAGCGCCCAGCTACGGTGCGCCGCTAGCGCCATGCCCCTCGCAACGGAACTGTTCGCGCGCGAATCGTTTGTGCTAGCATGGGCGACCCCTCTCGCTGGCCGATTCCCCTCCGGTCTTAGCCCTTCGCGGCAACCCTAGTCCCTTGTCGTCACGGATTTCGAGGCACTCGATGCAATCCCGACTCTCCGTCGCCCGGTCTTTTGGCAAGCCGACTGTCGGCTCCCTACTGCTGCTCGCCGCAGCCAGCTTTGGTGCTTGCTCTGGCGGGTCCGCAAGCTCCGAATCGCGCACCCCGAGCCGCTGCGGCGCCGCATCGGAGCAGTTCGTCTGTTTGGAAGGGTGCAGCCTGAGCTGCAACACCGTCAGCACGCCAACTTCGTCCACGGTCACGACGTGCCTGATCACGGACATCGCGCAAAACGAAAACCTCGTGCTGCGTTTCAGCCAGCCGATGGATCCGCGCACGGTGAACGCCACGACCATCCAGTTGCGCACCGCGAATGGCGCGGAGCCAGTGGGTCAGTTCCTGGTGAATGGAACCCTGGTTGAGTTCAAGCCGCAGGTGCTGACGCAAGGTGCGCAGAGCTTCTTCGGCTTTCAGGCTGGCGAGACCTACACGCTGACGATCGCGGCTGGCGCCAACGTCGACACCGTGCGTTCCACCGCAGGCGATCCGCTGTTCAACCCAGTGTCCTGCACGATGCGAGTGACTCGCGGCATCGTCGATCTCAACGGCGTCGCACCGGCTGCGGACATGGTGCAGCCGACTGCCCTCAACGAAGTCCCGCTCGACACCGTCATCCAGCTTCGTTTCAACGAGTTGATCGACGCGACTCCGTTCACTGGTTCGTCTGGGCCTGACAGTCCGGTTGCCTTCTCGGTCGCGCGCACTTTGGGTCAGGGCGACAATCGCATCTGCAGCCCAGAAGTCAGCCTGCTCGCTGGCTCCATTCGGGTGGACCAGATCGCGGCGATCCCGGCGTCGGTGGTGACGTTCACGCCGGCGCAACCGCTGCCGACCAACTCCTGCATTCGCGTCTCGGTCACGAACCGGGTCGTGGACCTCTCGGGTCGCCCGGCAGAGCCGCAATCCTTCGAGTTCCGCACGCTGCAGGCTCCGCTCACCGAACGCACCGTGATCGAAGAGTTCGACACGGCCGCGAATCTCGACGTCGAGCGTTCAGCGGGCGCCTGGGGCGGCGGCGTAGCGTCGTTCGCGCAGATCGGCGGCGATGGACGTCATGGCACGTTCTCGGTGTCGATGGCGAACCAACTCGCCAATCAGGGCTCCTACCGCGTGTTCGAGCTCAACACGAACAACACCGTGATTCCAGCCGCCAACACGATTGGTGGCGCGGCGTTGACGGTGACAGATGGCGTCTACCAATTCACTGACATGGTGGTGCCAGTCGACGTCAAGCTCGTCTTCGTCGGCACCGCGGTGCCGCAGATTTCGGTGCGCGGTCGCTTCCAGATCGACGGCGTCATCGATGTCGCTGGCCAGACGCTGCCCTTCTTCGAGAGTTCCAACCTCACCGCGTTCCCCGGGCAACCGGGCGGCATTGGCGGCATCGGCGGCGGCAATGGCGGCAGTGGCGGCACGCGCTGCAACGGCGTCAGCGCCTTGCCCGCCAATCGCGGTCAGAATGGCTTCGACGCGCGCGTGCCAGCTGGTCACGCCTATGTGGGTCAGGTCGCCGGCACGGGTGGGCGCGGCTCGGATCTGTTCCCGGTCTCGGGGTTGCGCACGAGCTTGGTGTTCCCCCCGGTGACCACGGCAACCAGCTATGTGCTGCAGACGACTTCCGGCGGCGGTGGTGGTGGCCTCGTGGTCGCGGGTGGCATTGGTCGCGCCGTCTCGAACCAAGCGGACCCAAGCGGCAATGGCGCCATCCGTCCCGACTTCCTCGGTCCCGACACCGCCGGTGGCGGCTCGTTCCCGATCTACACGGTCCCGGCCCAAACGCCGAGCAGCCGTCACTTCTTGGTCGGTGGTGCTGGCGGCGGTGGTGCTGGTAGCCACGCGGCCTTGATGACCAAGGTCCTCGCGCAGGCTCCGACCGGCAACTGGGCCGGAGGCAATGGCGGCGGTGGCGGTGGCGGTGTGATTGCATTGCGCGCTGGCAATCTCCTCCGACTCAACTCGGGTGGCCGCGTCGCCGCTGCAGGCGGTTCTGGTGGCGTTTCGCCCGTGACCCAGACGGCCGTCCCGCAGTCGGCTCCGGGCGGTGGCGGATCAGGCGGCAGCATCCTGCTGCAGTCCGGCGGCACGGCGGAGATTCTTGGTGCGGTGGACGTGCGCGGTGGCAACGGCGGCCTGCTCTTCCGTTCCACGCTTACTACGCCCAATCCAAATGGCGGCACCGTCCGGGTTGAGGGCGGTGTCGGCAGCGTTGGCGTGCTCAGGCTGGAAGTTCCTGGCGCCCCCAACATCGCGCTGCTGCCCAATGCACAGCCGCCGGCCGCTGCAGACAACGTCTCGACGTTGAGCGAGTCGGATCTACGCGTTGGCTTCCAGTCGACGTTCTATTCGACGGGGCAGCCTTTCGGGCCCGAGTTCGTGCGCTACGAGATTCGCGCGTTGGTCAACGGCCAATCCGTGTTGTTCAGCGACGATCCCGCGATCGGCGTCCCTGCTCGTCCTGGCTTTGGCCCACTCGAAGTTTGGTGGCAAGGTGTCCGCATGGATGTGCAGACCGGCGCCATCGACCAACAAGACCTGCTGAGCCGCTCGTGGCGGCCGGCCGTCGGTTTCGGTGTCGGCAGCCTCGCCCTCGATGGCCGCAACGCCTTCCGGTTCCAAATCCTGCTCGATCGCACGAACGCTTCCGAGGTCGTGATCGAGAGCGTCAAGGTCGTGTTCCGCAGCTGAGTCTCGATCCATACTACCGTGCCGCATCATCGCCCAGATTGCAGTCCAACATACGAACGCCCCATGAGCCTGTTCTCGCGATCGGTCGTCGTCTCCAGCGCGATGTCTGCGCTGTTCCTTGCCGGTTGCTCGGGCGGTTCGATGACCGCGGATGCGGGCATCGGCCCCACTTCGGGCAATCTCACCATCCAGTCGTGTGACCTTGGTTGCACCCCGTCTGGGTGTTTGGTGACGGAGATCGCTCAAAACCAGCGGCTTCGATTCACGTTCAGCCAGCCGCTGGCGAGCAGCACGGTGAACCAGGGCAGCTTCTCGATCCGGACGACGACTGGCGAAGCTCCAGACGGCAACCTGCTCGTCGACGCCAATACGGTGACATTCGTGCCGTCGATCGCAGTGGCGAACGGCGTCAGCTCCTTCGGTTTCCGGCGTAACGAGAGCTACATCGTCACCTTGGCTTCGGGCGCCTTCGGCGTTCGCTCGCAGTCCGGCGGCATGCTGACGACACCGTATTCGTGCACAGTCTGGGCGACCCGTGGCATCCAGGACGAGGACGCAGCGCCGCCTCGCGCAGAACTCATCGCCCCGACCAACCTGACGGCTGCGCCGATCGACTCGACGATCGTCCTGCGCTTCTCCGAGGTTGTCGACACCACCGCCTTCCTGCAACCCGTCAGCGCGAGCACTCCCATTCGCTATGTGCTGCGCCGTTCCCGCGTCCCTGCGGGAAGCACGACCCGCGAGTGCAACATCGACAGCGAAGCGATCCAAGTCGAAGGCCTCCCGGTCGTGTCGCTCGACACGGTCAACGGCCGGCCGGTGACGACCATCAGCCTCCGGCCTTCGCTGGCGCTTCCGGGCCTTGCCTGCCTCGAAGTGACGATCACGGGCGACGTCCGCGACATCTCGGGTCGCAGCGCCGAAGAGCGCACGTTCCGGGCGATCACCGCTGCGTCGGCACAGACGGACACGTTGATCGTCGAGCCATTCACCAACGAGACGCGCATGGACCCGGATGTTTCGGGCGGCGTGTGGAATGACGGCGCGCGACCTGCGCAACTCGGCGGCGACGGGCGGCACGGCTCGTTCAACATCAACAACGGCGTCGACGTCGGCAGCGGCGTCTATCAATGGAACGTCGACAACTTCACGATTCCGGGCTCGCAGACCTTCAACGGTCAGCCCGCGACGATCAACGACGGCAAGTTCTTCTTCAGTGACTTCGTCGTGCCGGTCGGCCAGACCGTTCGCTTCACGGGTTCGCTCCCGGTGCAGATTTTCGTCCGCGGCAAGGTCGAGGTGAACGGCCGCATCCAGGCCAATGGTGTCGACCAGGTCAACTTCCAGAGCCGCAACCTGGTGACTACCGCGCCGACCAACCCGGTGCCCGGCCAGCAGGGTTCGGCAGGCGGTCCTGGTGGAGCGCGCGGTGGACAAGGCGGGGATCGCTGCTTTGGCACCGGCCCCCTGCCCAACCAAAACGGCCGCGTCGGTGAGGACCTGCGACTGCCCGCCGGTCATGCCTACGCTGCTGCGGTGCTCGGCACCGGTGGCAGAGGCTCGCCGCTGCATCCGGCGCACGGCCTTGACGCGAGTCTGAGCACGCCAACAAACACCTATACGACCGGTGGCATCTTCAATAGCAACGTCAACCTCGGCGGCTCGGGCGCCGGCTATTCGAATGTCGGCTTGGTTGCGACCAACACCCCGGTCGTCCCCAACGTCATCCAGATCCTGCCCGCGTCCGCGGTTCTTGGCGGCATCATCTTCGATCCGCTGCCGGTGCCGTCCCCAACGACTTCGTCCCTCAGCCACTTCCTGATTGGCGGCGCAGGCGGCGGCGGCGGCGGCAGTCACCCGTTCCTCGGGTTGTCGGCGAGCGCCTTCACTTCCGAACGCTGGAAGGCGGGTGGCGGCGGCACGGGCGGCGGCGGCGCGATTGCGATCCGCGCCGGCCGCGGCATCACCGTGACGCAGAATGGCCGTATCGAAGTGAAGGGCGGAACTGGCGCTCGCATCAATGGCGACAACCCGGCTTCGCCGGCGCAGGATTCGGTCAACTCCCCATCTGGCACGCACTGGGGCATCCCGGCGCCCGGTGGCGGCGGCTCAGGCGGCACGGCATTGCTGCAAGCGAGTCGCGACGTGGTCATCGAAGGCGTGATCGACGCCGGCGGCGGCACCGGCAGCTTCACCGACGGCATCCTGCCGAACACCGGCACCTCGTCCTGTGACATCGACAGCCGTGGCGGCAATGGCGCGCCGGGCTACTACCGGCTCGAAGCGCTGGGCGCTGCTGCAGCGACCAACGGCGCCAACGTCCCGGCCTACGACGCGGGCCGCAACTCCGCTCTCTTGCGCGACGTGGACCGCGACATCGCTTCGGGTTGCCGCTCGACCTGGCGTTCGACAGGCTTCGTGTTCCCGCCAGAGTGGATTCGCTACGAGTTGCAGGTCGACGTCGATGGCGATGGCACCGTGGATCGCACCTACTCCGATGACCCAAGCGTAAAGGGCAGCTTTGGCGCCGCGATCGACCCGCTCGGTCCGGTGACAGCCAAGTTCCAGGGTGCTCGCGTCAACTCGATCGGTGTGCCGGATGCTGCAACGATCCGTCAGTGGCGCGACTTCGTCGGCGACACGATCGGCATCGGCATCAACAGCGATCTGCCGACCGGCTTCCGCTTCCAATTGCTGTTCAACACGGCGGCCTTCCCGAACTGTGTCGTGAAGCGCCGGACGGTAGTCACGCGCGGCTGATGCCAGTGCTCGTCGGGCGCACATGCTGCGCCCGGCCAACGCATGCGAACCCTAGCCGCCCGCCACGTCTTTGTCGGCACGGGCTGGCTGTCTCCCGGGCTCCTCGCCTGGGACGAAGATGGGGTCCTCATTGGCGTTGCCAGGGCTCCGCGCGGCACTCGTCTGACCGACGTCGCCGTCCTGCCGGGGTTGGTGAACGCCCACGCGCACCTGCAACTGAAGGCGGTAGGCGATGCGCCCCCGAACTTCGTGCAGTGGATTGGCAAGGTCATGGCGGCGCGCGGACGAACGAGCCTGCCCGAGTTGGCGACGACGGTGCGCGCGCATCTCGCTGCGTTGTTGCGTGGCGGCTGCACTGCCGTTGGTGAGATCGACAACGCTGGCACGAGTCCGCGTGTGCTCGCGCGCGCCAACTTCGCGGGCCGTTGCTATCAGGAAGTCACTGGTTTTCATCTCGGGCGAGACGATGCGCGGTCCTTGTTGCGCACCCGCGAGCAAGTCGGCTCGGATGCGTGTCCAGGCGGCATTGCGCCGCACGCGCCATACTCGGTCTCGGCGCCGCTGTTCGCCGCCTGCCGGTCGCGTCGTGTGCCGATGGCTGTGCACGTCGCGGAACTGCCCGAGGAGCAGCAGTTCTTGCACACGGGGAAGGGCTCGCTGCGGGACCTGTTGGCAAAGCTGGACCGCCTGCCCCGTGACTTCACTGCACCCGGACTCGGTGCCGTGCGCTACCTCGAGCGCCTCGGTTGCCTGCTGCCGCGCACCTTGCTCGTCCATTGCCAAGAACTCGAACGCGGCGACGCGGCGCGGATCTCGGCTGCGGGTGCGCCGATCGTGGTCTGCCCCGGCACGATCCGCTACTTCGGCCGCGTGCCGCCGCCCGTTGAAGATTGGTTGCGACGCGGCATCCCAGTGGCGTTGGGCACCGACTCGCGCGCCAGCAATCGCGCGCTGTCGATGCAGGACGAACTCGCCGAGGCAACTCGACTCTGGCCCACGCTGGATCCGATGCGCTTGTTGGCCATGGCCACCGAGAACGGCGCGCGCGCCCTCTCGCACCGCAGCATCGGCCGGATCCGGCGCGGCGCGCGTGCGGACTTCTTCGCGATCCCGTGCACCGAGAATCCGGTGGCGGCCGTCGCTTCGTTTGTGCACGGCGCGTTGTCGCCGGTCGCCGTTTGGCTTGCTGGCGGCAAACACGCTGGCCGCCTCCTTGCTCAGCAAGGTTGAGCGGTCTAGCCGGGCCTTCTAGAGTGTTGGACGGTGCCGCAGGCCATTTCGCATGCGGACGCGACCCTTCCACACGTTGCATACTCCGTTCCACGACCTGCTTGCCGCTCGCGACGGCTTCCTGCTGACCGGCCACGAAAATCCGGACGGTGATTGTCTCGGTGCCCAGGTTGCGTTGTTCCACCTGCTGCAGGCGCTGGGCAAGCGTGTCGCGATCGTCAACCCGGATCCGCTGGGGCACCCCTTCGACTTCCTCGCCGACAAGGCTCCCTTCTCGTTTGCGAAGGCGGACACTCCGCTGCCGCAGTTCGAGGTCGCGGTGCTGCTCGACTGCAGCCAGCTGTCCCGCACCGGCGCGCTCGCGCCACGGCTGCGCGCGTCCGGCGCGACGATCGCGGTGATCGACCACCACATCGGCAGCGAGAAGGGCGACGGCACTGTCTGCTACGTCGACCCCAAGGCCGCCGCGACAGGCGCGCTCGTGCGTCGGCTCTATCGCGATTTTGGCGTCAGTCTGCCCCTGCCTGCGGCCGAGGGCGTGTTCTTGTCGCTGGTGATGGATACGGGTTGGTTCCGCTACTCGAACACCGACGTCGAGACCCTGACGCTCGCGGCGGAGTTGGTGGGGGCGGGCGTCGATGCGAGCCGGATCTACGATGCGATCTACCGACGCATGCACCCGGAGACCGCCGCGATGCTCGCGACTTGCCTGACTCGTCACGAACTACTGCTTGGCGGCAAACTCGCACTGGTGCCAATCGACAAGGTGCTCAACGAGCGCCTGGCGCAGATCGCATTCGACACGGATCTGGTGATCGATCCGCTGCGTTCGCTGCTCGGCGTCGAAGTCGTCGCGATCCTCAAGGAGCGCTTCGACGGAACCGTCAAGGTGTCGATGCGGGCGAAGGGCGACATCGACGTGCAACGCATCGCGTCGACCTTCGGCGGCGGCGGCCACAAGAAAGCAGCTGGTGCCGCGATCCCCGGCGGCATGGCGGCGGCGCACGCCGCGCTCGTCGAGCGCGCCAGGCTCGCATTCGCGGCGGTCCACTAGGAGCTACGTTGGCGTTCGCGATCGTCTCCGACATCCACAGCAACCTCGAGGCGCTCGAGAGCGTGTTCGCGCGCATCGACGCATTGGGGGTGACCGAGACGGTGTGCCTTGGCGACGTCGTGGGCTACGGATCCGATCCTCTGCCAGTGACCCGGCTCGTCATGCAGCGCTGCAAGTGGACGATCCTCGGCAACCACGACTGGGGCCTGTTCCACGACATCGACGAGTTCAATCCGCTTGCCCGCGAGGCCCTTTACTTGTCGCGAAGGCGGCTCAAACCGAGCTGGGTGCTGCCCGGCCGACGAGCGGCCTTCGAGTTCCTGCGCACGCTGCCTGAGCGCATGCAGGACCATGGCTGCCTGTTCTTCCACGGCTCCCCGCGCGATCCGGTGATGGAATACGTGCTCCGCAGTGACGGCATCCTCGAGCCCGAGAAGATGCGCGCGATCTTCGCCGCGATCGACCGGCCGACCTTCGTCGGCCACACGCACTGGCCGGGGATTCACCGCGGCGATTTCCGCTTCACGCAAGCGACCGACGGCAATCGTGAGTTTCAGCTCGGCGGGGAACCCTGCGTCGTCAATGTCGGCAGCGTCGGCCAACCGCGCGATGGTGACCCGCGCGCATCCTTCGCGGTCGTCGATCGCGACCGCGTCGAGATCCACCGCGTCGAATACGATGTGCGCCGCGCGCAGGCGAAGATCCTCGCGGCAGGCCTTCATCCTGCGTTGGCCGAACGTCTTTCGCGCGGCAAATGAGCGGTCCTGCCGCCAACGCAGCAGACATCGTGATCGTGCTCAGCACGTCGCCACACACCGCCGCCGGGACCAAGTTGGGCGCGCATGAGTTGGCGCAGACGTTGGTGCACGAACGCCTGTGCGCGTGCGTCAATGTGCTGCCAGGCGTTGTGTCGCACTATTGGTGGAAGGGCGCACTCGACCGCGCAGAGGAGAGTCTGCTCGTCATCAAGACGACGCGCGCGCTCGCCACGCAACTGCGGCAGCGTCTCGTTGCACTGCATCCATACGAAGTGCCCGAAGTCCTGGTGCTCGAAGCGGTCGACGGCCACTTGCCGTATCTCGACTGGGTTCGCGCCGAGACCGCGCCGCGCGATGATGCGGTGTCCTTCGACCGGGAGCGCGGTGCATGAGTGACGACGGCCGTCGATCCGAAGTGCGGCCGTGGCGCCTCTTGCTCGCCGCCGCGATTGGCGTCCTGGTCTGGTCGGTCGCCGACGGGTTGCCATTCGCGCCGGGCCTCGACTCGCGTCCAGGGTGCGTCGTGCTCGGGGTGACGGCCCTGACCATCGCGTGCTGGATGTCACAGGCGATGCCGATCGGCGCCGCGTCACTGCTGCCGGTGGTGCTGCTGCCGATGCTCGGCGCGGTGGGAATGCCAGAACTGGCTCGCGGCTACAGCGACCCGATCCTGTGGCTGTTTGGCGGCGGGTTCGTGCTCGCGCAGGCGATCGAGAAGTGGGGGCTGCACCGAAGGCTGGCGCTGCGCGTGGTCGCGCTCGTCGGCCCGCGTCCACGCCGACTCGTCGGCGGCTTCTTCCTCGTCGCGACGTTGATCTCGCTGTGGATCAACAACACCTCGGTGGCCCTGATGCTGTTGCCGATCGGCTGGGCATTGGTCGACCGCGTTCGCGCGTCCGGCGCCCTCGACGAACGCGCCGCGTCCAACTTTGGCGCTGGCGTGATGCTTGCGATTGCCTACGGCGCGTCGATCGGCGGCATGGGCACGCCGATCGGCACCGCGCCCAACCTGGTGTTCTTCCTCAACTGGCAAACGCTGGTCGAGAAGGGCGCGCCCAGTCTTTCGTTCCTGCAGTGGACGGCCGCATTCGCGCCATACGCGCTCCTGTTGACGGTCGGGTTCTCTTGGATCATGACGCGCTTCTTGCTGCCAGTGCCCAACGGCAAGCTGGAAGGTGGCGACGCGATTCTCGCCGAGGCCAGATCGCTGCCGCGGATGTCGGCGCCGGAGCGGCGCGTTGCGTGGCTCTTCGGGGTCGCGGTCTTGTTATGGGTCACGCGCGGCGACGTGCGCGTGTCGGCTGACATGGTCGTGCATGGCTGGGCGCATTACCTGCGGCCAGTAGGCAGCCGCGACGACTTCTTGCCCGATGGGCTGGTCGCGATCCTCGTTGCGATCGCGGCCTTCCTCGTGCCTTCCGGTGCTACTGCGCAGGAGCCGCGTCGCTTGATGGACTGGCAGACGGCGCAGAAGCTGCCGTTCGACATCCTGTTCTTGCTCGGCGCCGGCATCGCGCTGGCGCGGGCGTTCGACCCGACAGGGGTCTCGGTGGCCTTTGGCGAACTGATGCGGCCGTGGATCGGATCGCTGCCGCCGCTGATCCTCGTCGCCGCAGTCTGCAGCGTCATGCTGCTGTTGTCCGAGGTCGCGAGCAACACGGCAATCGCATCGCTGTTCCTGCCGATTCTGATGCAGGGGGCCATCGCGGCGGAGATGGACCCGCTCCTGTTGATGCTGCCGGCAACGATCGCGGCGAGCTGCGGCTTCATGCTCCCGATTGCGACGCCGCCCAACACGATCGTGTTCGCGAGTGGTCACCTCCGGACCGGACAGATGGTGCGCGCTGGCTTCGTCCTCGACGTGCTGGCGATTGTGCTGCTCGTCACCATGCTGTGGATCTACGTGTTCCCGCTCCTTGGCATCGACCCGCACGCGAGGCCCGCATGGATGACGCCCAAGTGACCGGTGCTTCAGGGTCGGCAACGCCGCGCGGCGCGCTGCTGCGCCTGTGGCTCGGCTGCTTCCTCGCGTTGCTCAGCTTCGCTTACGGCAACTTCGAGAACCTTGACGCGGGTTTCACGATGCAAGGCGCGCGCGCGCTCCTGCTCCGTGGCGACTCGGGCCTGCTGCAGCAGAAGGATGGCGGCGACTCGATCGCCGAGGTCGCGGCAGCGGGCTACATCGCGCAGCACAGCGGCGTCGCGTTCGGCATGACGGGCAGTGACGGCGTGCACCAGTATGTCTGGTTTCCGATCGGCCATCTCGGGCTGATGGTTCCCGCCGTCGCGCTGGGCGAACGCGTCGCGGCCGCCTTCCCGTGGATCGAGGAGCGCTACAAGGCGCGCGTCGGCAGTGACGATGCCTACGCCAAGGGGCAGTTCGCCGTGGATCAGGCGATGGTCGCGCTCTTGCTGCCTTCGATGTTCGGCGCGACGACGCTCGTGCTGTTGTTCCTGATTGCACGGGCGCTCGGCGCGAGTTCGAGCGAGTCGTTGTTGTGCGCGTTCGCGATCGGATTGTGCACGCAGTGCGTCTCGTTGTTTCGCGAGACGTTGTCGGATGGGCCGGGCCTGACCTTCGTGCTCGGCGCGCTGTTCGCAGTGTTGCGCGCGCTCGGTGGCGGGAATGCGCCGTCCTGGCGCACGATGGTCCTTGGCGGCTTGTGTGCGGGCGCGGCGGTGCTGACGCGCTACCAGCATGCATTCGTCGTGATCGCGCTCGGCGCTTGGCTCACATTCGCGACGCTCTTGCGGTCAGCGCCGCGCAGCCTGCGCATGTGCCTGCTGCAGTTCGCGCTCGGCGGCTTGCCCATGGCGGCGATCCTGTTCGCGGCCAACGTCGCGCGCTTCGGCTCGCCGATGACGACCGGTTATCCGCCGCCCCTGTCGTGGTTCGACACGCCGCCTTGGATCGGTTTGCCAAAGATCCTGTTCGCGGCAGGCAAAGGCATCTTGTGGCTGTCGCCGCTGCTGTGGCTTTGCCTTGCTGCCGCTCGCCGTTCCGTGTCGGTGCCTCGTTTTCGCTCACTCGCCTGGACGCTGCTCGCGATTCCCGTGCTGATGTTCAGCTGCACGAACGGTTGGCAGTCCGGGCAGTGCTGGGGTGTGCGTTATGTGAGCGCGGGCGTCGTTACGTTCTTGGCGTTGGTCCTGCCGCAGGCGCGGCCGTGGGTGTCTTCTCCGCGCGCATTCCGATGGCTCTGCGTCATTGGCTCGTTCTGCGCGGTGACCAGCGTCATGGCGCCGACGCGTGGGCACAACCAACTGGCGGGTCAAGCGGTGCTTGCCGATTACGAAGAACGGCGCCTGCAGGGTCGCATCAACGACGCGGACCTCGCGTCGGTGCGCGCGGATCAGGCCGACAAGTTCTTCACGCTGCCGCGCTACAGCCCGCTAGTCGCCAACTGGCGCTACGCATGGTTGTGCGCGACCGGCGCGTTCGAGGACGAACAGGGCGCTCCGATGCACGGCGCGTCCGGATCGATCGCACCGCTGTTCTCGCACACGAGTCAGGATCCCGCGCGGCTCTTTGCGCCGGTCCATTTCGAGGATCGCAGGTTCCGGTGGTTCTGGTTCGTCCTGTGGGGCGAACTGCTCGGCGTGCCGTGGTGGGGGCTCTTGCTTCCGCCGCTCTGCCTGGGGCTGTGGCTGCTGCGTTCGGCGCGGGCTGCATTGTCGAAAAACTGATCAAGTCTTCGGCGCAGCGGATCGATATGGGACCACCCCCGGTCCCTCGGTGTCCCCCCGATGCTGAACCTGCCCTTGTTGCTTTTCGCAGTGCTATCGCTGCTGCACGCCCAGGATCCGCCGCCGGCTCCGCGGGTGGCTGTTCCGATCGACGCGTCGGCGACCCTCCTTCGCGACCGGGTCCTGCTGACCAGCGGCGAGGTTCTCGTCGGGCGGATCGTGCAGGAGGTCGGCAATTACATCGAGATCGAGCTGCAGCCCGGCTGCGTGGTCGGATTCCGCGCCGCGCAGGTCGCGTCGATCCGCCGCAACGAAGCGCAGGACCCTGCTGCAACGCAAAGCAAGGTCGCGGCGCGCGACGAGTGGTTTCAGTTGTATGACGGCACGGGCCTCGCCATCGGTTCCTTGCACCTGACGGTGGCAACGGACCACAAGGGCGTGACCCAGGCGCTGGAAGAATGGGACTTCGTGCAGGGAACCACGACTTGCCAGGTGACTTCGATCGCACGCATGGACGCCGCCGGTCGGCCGCTCGACTGCTACTTCCGCGAGCGGGAGCTGCGGAGTTCGCAGGTCGGATCGCCGCTCGATCCGTTGGCGACGCAGATGCGTGTCGAGAATGAACGCATCGTGCAGGCTCACATCGACGGCGCGAACCTCGTCGTGTCCCGCCTCGAGCCCACCGAACGCAGCGAACGCACGATGCCGTTCCAGCACGACGCGACGTTCGCGCTGCTGGCTCGCGAGCTGCCGGCAGCGTCGCGCCGCGGCGAGATCCAACAGATCACGGTCTTCGATCCGGCGAGTGAAGACATGCGGATCATCAGCTTCGGCGCGACACGGCAGCGCCTCGTCGCGATCGATGGCGTGCATCGTGTCGTCGAGGAGTCGATCGAACAGTCGTCTGAAGGCCGCAATACCCACTGGCGGGACGCGGCGACCGGATCGCTGCGCCGTGAAGTCGCTGGCCCGGCTCTCGTCGCCATGCGCTGCGACCAGGCGACCGCCAACAACCTCGTGGGCGTGCGGCGTGTCGCGTCGCCCTTCGCCGCTGATCCATCGCATTCGTTCGGCCTCTGGCTGCCCAATCCGGCGTGGACCGTCATGTCGTCCGAGCCGGGCGTCGTGCTGCGGATGCCGATGCATGACGCCTCGATTGCGCTCTCTCGCCTCGATTCGCTGGACGCGCAGTCCGCGCTCGAGACGGCGGCTACCGCCGTGGAACGTTGGTCTGCGCTCGCTTATCCCAAGTTTGCCGTGACCGCCCGGGCCGAACGGTCCTTGCGCGGCGCGCGCGCGATCCAGATCGAGACCAGCGCAGGCATCGGCAACGACGAGCGGCGCGCGCGCATGGTCGTCGTCGCTGGCGACGGTCGCTTCCTCGTGCTTCGTTGCGCTGCGCCGGCGCACGCGTGGGACGAACTCGAGGCCGATTTCGAACTGGCTGCCACGCGGCTCGAACGCACGGCGAGCGCGGTCGCGGCGCTGGACGGCAAGCGCGCGAAGGCGATGGAGACGTCGACCGACTTGGCTTCCCATCCGCAGTCGCAGCCTGCAGCGGTTCCGCTGGTGGAGTCCTTGCCGATCGCGCCAGTCGATTCGCTCCGGTTGCCAAAGGGCCGGGTGATCGTGCCGCCGCAAGACGGCGACGCGCGCTAGCGATTGGAGGGCCGCTGCCGCATCGCTCAGGACGGCTGCAAGGCGCGCGCAAAGCCGCGCATCGCCGCCGCCTCCAGAATCTCCGTTGTCGTGATGTCGTCGCGGCCGTCGAGGTCGGCGAGGGTTCGTGCCACGCGCAACAGCCGCACGCGCGCCCGGCCACCCGCGTGCGCGAGGCGCAGCGTGCCCTCGAGCGCATCCTCCGCGCGTTGATCGAGACGGCACGCGCGTTCGAGTTGGCGGTCGAGCAAACGGGCATTGCACGTCGCCGAACCGGCGCCCTTGCCGTTGCGCGCGAGTTGTCGCTTGCGCGCCGCGTCGATGCAGTCGCGCAGCGCCGCCGTCGAATGGCGCTCATCGCGAGGAGCGCGCAACGCTGCGGGGTCGAGCGCTGGGACTTCGACTTGCAACTCCATGCGG
>SXGT01506117.1_pt1 | contig 16394 bp, 13 predicted proteins | sample 3176221 | NCBI WGS metagenome assembly SXGT01 (sample SAMN11356862, study PRJNA531348) | freshwater metagenome | isolation source: freshwater sample F1-120 | place: China: Fuxian Lake, Yuxi | collected 2017-12-25 | reverse complement strand
CATACGCGGGCCGAATGGGTGGACGGGGGCCACGGGCGCATCGAGACGCGCCGTTGCGTGGTCGCGCAGGCACCTGCCGGGCTGGAGGCGCTGGCCGGGTGGCGGGGCCTCAAGTCGCTGGTCAAGGTGGAGAGCCGCCGCCTCAAGGCCGGCTGGGACGACGCCTATAGGCAAGAACTCCTCGGCTTGCAAGACTCAGCTTGATGCAATTGCCCTGGGATATCCCCCCAGCGAAGCCGAGCGCGTTGACACCGCATTATGATAGTCGGATACTCCACGTCCAGTAGGTATCAGCGTCACAGCGCCTCTTTAATCCATATCCATTGGATCTGGGTTCCCGAGTGGGTTTAGTAGGAGTGTTGAAAAACCCTATATACCACATTATTTGTAATGGTAAGCTGACCAAGGCTGACACCATACATAGGGTATGCCGAGGTCAAATTTCAACAACCTAGTTTAGGGGAAATAATGGTTGTAAGCAGTGACGTGCCTCGGTTGACCCGTCAGGCAATCTTTCAAACCCCGGAAACGAAGCGAAATGCGCTCGTCGAGGGGCATCTTTTGAGCTTGGTCGCGAGGGCTGCATCGGTCAGCCCTGATGATCTGACGACGGAGGAACCGCTCTCTTTCCTCGGCATTGACTCTCTCAAGCTCATCGCGCTGAAGCAGGGGGTTGAAGATGACCTGCGGATCGTTGTGCCGATGGACGTTTTCCTAAACGACCCAAGCATCGCCGATCTCACAGCGGAGGTGGTCGCGCGATTGACGCCATCCGCTACTGATGACGAGCCGAAACCCCTGCTGGTAATCACCGCGAACTTTACCATCGAGCCGCTCCGGGAGTCTTTGGCCTACTGGCTGGAATTCCTTGCGACTCCAACTCGCATTGAGTTCGCGCCGTACAATCAGATATTTCAACAGTTGCTGGATCCTAACAGCCTGCTGCGCGGCAACTCGAACGGCGTCAATCTTTTGTTTCTACGCGCGGAGGACTGGCTGCGCGACAGTGGCGATGACTGGCAGGCAGGAGGCGAGGCGCGAGCGGAGCGACTCGAATGCTTCGTCGCGGAGTTTGTCACGGCTCTCGAAGCTGCAACCCTGCCATCGCTCGATGCCGGGGGGCCGGGAGAGCCCCGGGCGAGCATGCCGTTTCTGGTATTCCTGTGCCCCCACTCGGATCCCGCCCGGATCGATCCTACGCTGGGACCGCTCCTGCGGCGTCTGGACTCCCGCCTGCTCATGGATCTCAGGCGGCTACCCGGCGTCCAAGTGTTCGACACGACCGAACTCGCCGCGCTCTACAAGGTCGACGCGCCGTTCGATCCGTACAACGAAATGCTCGGGCATATTCCGTTTACTCCAGAGTTCTTCGCGGCGTTGGGCACTTTCGCTGCCCGCATGCTCGTAGCGCTGCTCCGTCCACCCTTCAAGGTGATCGCGCTTGACTGCGACAATACCCTGTGGCAAGGCGTCTGCGGCGAGAACGGCCCGGACGGCGTTCAGATATCTTCGGCCCATGAGGTTCTCCAGCGGGCTTTGCTGCGTCAGCGCGACCTGGGTGTTCTGCTTTGCCTGTGCAGCAAGAATAGCGAGGAGGATGTGCTGGCGGTTTTCCGACACCGCTCCGAAATGCCGCTGACTCTGGATAGCATCGTTTCTTACCGGATCAACTGGCACCCCAAGTCCCAGAATCTGGCCGAGCTCGCTCATGAACTATCGCTTTCCTTGGACTCGTTCCTCTTTCTTGATGACAACCCTTTGGAGTGCGCGGAGGTCCGGGCCCGGTGCCCCGAGGTTACGGTGTTGCAGCTGCCCGAGCGTGCCGAGGATATCCCAGCCTTTCTGGACCATTTGTGGGCTTTCGATCACCTGGGTGCCACTAATGAGGATTGGAAGCGGACGGAACTCTACAAGCAGAACCGCGAGCGGGAGCAGTTACGCGTCGGAGTGCAAACGTTGGACGATTTTCTCCAGCGCCTGGAACTGCGGATTACCATCGCGCCCATAGCAACAGAGGAGGTTCCCCGGGCCGCCCAGCTTACCCATCGTACCAACCAGTTCAACCTGACGACGATCCGCCGCACTGAAGGCGAGATTGGGCAGCTCCTCGCCTCTGCCACGGTAGGGTGCTTTGGCGTGAAGGTAAGCGACCGCTTTGGTAACTACGGCTTGGTTGGGCTCATGATCTATCGGGTGGAGCCCGAGCGTCTGGCCATCGACAGCTTTATGCTGAGTTGCCGCGTGCTCGGCCGTCGTATCGAGCACGCGATGTTGGAACATCTGGCCGAGGTTGCGGCGCGGCTCCACAAACGCGCCGTTCTCTTGTCGTACCGTGAGACCGCGAAGAATACGCCCGCCCGCCTATTCCTCGACCGCCTGGGAGCGGAACATCGCACCGACAGAGAGGACGGCTTCGACCTCGAGCTCCCACCCATGACCCTGCGCGCGGTACTGGATAAGGACCGGCGGGGGCATAACTCTCCTGTTCAGGCAGTGCCGCGGGAGCCAGTACCCGGCGAGAACCCTCACGTCGCCACGCATCCTCCGGGATCCATGATCGGTATCCCTTGTGACCGATACCAGCGGATCGCCGCCGAGTTCCGAACCGCGGAGCGGGTGCTACGCGCAGTGCGTTCACGGATCGTGGCCCGGCCAGCCCTTACGACGCCATATGCCGCGCCGCGAACATCACTAGAGCAGGAAATGGCCGCGATCTGGGCGGAAATCCTTCTCGTCGATCGAGTGGGACGCCATGATGATTTCTTCCAACTCGGCGGTGATTCGCTCGCGAGCGCCCAGCTCCTGGCACGTATCCACGAGGTTTTCCGGGTAGACCTCTCGCTCAGCGTGCTCCAGAACCCGACGCTGGCGGGCGTGGCCCAGGCTGTTGAGGAGACGCGGCGCGGCGGCAAGCCGGATGTGGTTGCGGCGCTTACCTCGCTTCATGACGAGGTCCGCTTGGATCCCGGCATTAGCGCCGCGGGGCTGTCCGCGCTCCCGCCGCGGAGCCCGCGTAGCATTTTCCTTACTGGGGCATCGGGTTACCTCGGGGCTCACTTGCTGGCGGAGCTCCTTCGGCGAACCGAGGCCCGCGTCTTCTGCCTGGTTCGGGCGAAGGATGCAGATGAGGGTTGGCATCGGATTCGGCGCAACTTGAAGTTCTTCTCGCTCTGGGATGAGGCACTAGGGCAGCGCATCGTAGCGCTTGTGGGCGATTTCTCACAGCCGCGCCTAGGGCTACCCGCGGAGCGCTGGGAAGCGTTAGCGGCCGAGGTAAACGTGATCTACCATAACGGCGCCTGGGTGAACTTCATCTATCCATATTCGGTACTGAAAGCCGCCAACGTGCGGGGGACCGAGGAAATCCTCCGGCTGGCGACGCACGCCTCGCTGAAGCCGGTCCACTATATCTCTACGATCGGCGTGCTTATGTCCGAGGGGTATCCCCACGATGCTGTGCTGATGGAGGATGGCGAGCTCGACCACAGTGAGGGGCTGCCGAATGGCTATGAGCAGACGAAGTGGGTAGGGGACCGGATCATGGATGCGGCCCGTGTCCGGGGAGTGCCGTCCAGCATTTACAGACCCTGCCTCCTGACCGGCGACAGCCGCACGGGTGTCTACCCGAAGCTGAATGAGTTCGCGCCCTGCTTCTTCAAGGGCTGCATTCAGCTGGGCAGCATTCCTCGACTCAATACGGTTCCCGACTTGGTGCCGATCGACTTCGCAAGTAAGGCGATCATCGAAATCTCCCTGGATCAGGACTCACTCGGCAAGAACTTTCACATCGGCCACCCGCGACCAGTTCACATGGATGCGATCATCGATTGGCTACACGGGTTCGGTTACCCGTTGCGCGCGATCCCTTGGGATGTGTGGAAGCAGGAGCTGGCTGGACTTGGCTCGTCCCGCTCTCGGAACGCCCTCTATCCTTATTCGGATTTCATCGCCGCGATGCGGGAAAGTCAGGCCCGCATTCCGAGCTTCGACCACCGAAACATGATGGCCGTGGTGACCCGCGCGGGCATCAGCTGCCCGGACGAGCTCGAAATGCTAGAGCGATACTTCGAATACTTCATCCGAACCGGCTATGTCGAGCCACCGCGCCGGCGCCGGATGGCGGCCTTTAACGGCACCACCACGATGGTCCCGCCGCAGACTACCGATGTGGGTCGGTAGAAGCAGTGGCGTGAGGGAATGCCAGCCATGATATTGCGTGCCCACGACTGCCGCGAGATCAATCGCATTCGCTGGTCCCCGGATGTTCAGCGGTTCTTCGAGGTCTACTACTTGCATTTCGTGGACCCCGGCGGGCGCTACACGGGGTGGGTCCGCTATGTCCTGTTCGCGTCGGGCGGGCGTGCCCCCGAGGTTACAATCTGGGCCGCGCGGTTCGACGCGGACGACCCTACTCGGAGCGTGCTCGTCCGGCGAACGTTCCCGCTGTCCGAAGCGCGGATCGAGAAAGGGACGCTGGGCTTCGGTGTGGGCGCATCCGGCTTCACCGAGCGGGAGTGGTGGGGCAGCGTTGCGTCGGACGCTCACACGATGGAGTGGGAATTAAAGCTGGAGGAAGGCGAGGTCTCGCTGCTGCACCTCCCCGAAAGCATGTATTACGGCGCTTTTCCACCAACGAAGTTCCTCGCGCCGTTCTTTCGCGCCCGGGTTTCGGGTGTTTTTACGCTAGATGGGCATTCGTATCGCGTGCAGGGCGCACCCGCCAATTCGGCGCATTATTGGGGGGAGCGCCTCGCGGAGCGGCGAGCGTGGGCGATCTGCAACGCCTTCCGCGAAGATCCGGAGTTCTCGTTCGAGGGGGTTTCCGCGCGTCCGCGCATGGGCAGCCTTCTGCTACCCCGCATCACCTTCCTATGCTTTTACTGGGACGGCGTGATGCATACACTGAACAGTCCGCTTCAATCCCTGCGGAACCGGAGCGAGCATGACCTGCACCGCTGGCGCTTCGAGGGCAGGACGAACCGCTGGCGCTTCCTGGGGGAGGCGACCGGCCGCCCGGAACGGATGCTGGCTCATCGGTATGAGAGCCCCGATGGCGCAATAGCGGCGGAGCAGTATATCCACATCGACTTCACGGGGGATATGCGGGTCGAGATCCAGGAGCGAACCCACTCTGGCTGGCGTTCTATCAAGACCCTGACGGCCGCGGGGACTGCCGCGTTTGAGACGTCACAGCATTCCCACGACCCGCGCGTCGCCTGGGTGGCAAAGTAGAGGAGTCGGGCAGATGCGAAGAAAGGAGAACACCCACCCTTGGATCAAGCGGCCGCGACCTAATCCGGACGCCCCGGTGCGGCTATTCTGCTTCGCGCACGCGGGAGCCGGAGCCTCCGTCTTTGCCCGCTGGACAAAGGATTGGACGCCTGATATCGAACTGTGTCCGGTACAACTTCCCGGACGCGAGAATCGGTTGGCGGAGCCGCTGCTGACTGACATGCCACGGTTGCTCGATGGACTCGTGGATGGGCTTGTGTCCGAATTGGACCGACCCTTTGGCGTTTTCGGGCACTCCCATGGAGCGCTGATCGCCTTCGAATGGCTACGGGAACTGCGGCGACGGGGCTTGGGTCGCCCAGTCTGCCTGTTCGCCTCGGGCCGGCGCGCACCCCACCTCCCCGAGGCGCCCAGCGGCCTGCATCCACAGGCATCCGACAAGGTCTTTGTCGAGGAGTTGCGGCGCCTGAACGGCACGCCCGAGGAGGTGCTGACCAATGTCGAGATGCTGCGGTGTCTGCTTCCCATCTTTCGATCCGATCTGGCAATCGGCCACTCCTATGCCTTTCGTGAGGAAGAGCTATTGGACTGCCCCATTCATGTCTTCGGCGGCCAGGACGATCACGAGGTCAGCCACGAGGAACTGGAATCGTGGAAACAGCATACGACCGGCGATTTTTCACTCCATCTCCTGCCGGGCGACCATTTCTTTCCGCAGACCGCTCAGTCAAAGATCCTACCGGTGATCCACACCGCACTTACGGAGGGAGTAACGCGCAAGGCCGAGGAGGTGCGGTCCACACCAGAAGATGGTCCTTCCCGTGGATTATCCGAAGTTGCCGCAACCGATTCCTCCTCGCGCCTCCAGAGCCTGGTTCAATTGCTACGTGGCCGGGCTACGCAACAGCCGGATCGGCACGCATTCGGCTTCCTGACCGACGGCACGACACGGGATTGCCTCACCTATGGCCAGCTGGATCAACAGGCCCGGGCGATTGCGGCAGCACTGCAAGGAGTGGCCGCACCCGGCGACCGCGCTTTGATGGTGTATCCCGCGGGGTTGGAGTTCCTGGCAGCCTTTTTTGGCTGCCTGTACGCCGGGATCGTGGCCGTTCCGATTGCTCCACCGCACCCGAATCGACCACTGGACCGACTCCGGGCTATCCTGCAAGACGCCGCGGCCAGGCTGGTCCTCGGGACCAGCGGATCGCTGGCCCGACTGGAGCGGCAGCTTTCCCGAGAACCTGAATTGTGTCGGCAGGTCGAATGCCTGGCCACCGATCAGCTTGCGCACAAGGAAAGATCCGACTGGCGGGAACCCGATGTTGATTCCGACACGCTCGCCTTCCTGCAGTACACCTCCGGCTCGACCGGCGCACCGAAGGGCGTCATGGTGAGCCACGGCAACCTTATCTACAACTTGGATTACATCCGGCAAGTCGCCCGGCTATCGAGCGACAGCGTATCCGTGACATGGCTTCCGCATTTCCACGACATGGGCCTGATCGACGGCCTGCTCGAACCCATTTATGCCGGTTTCCCAGGCTATGCGATGTCGCCATTCACTTTCCTGCAGCGGCCCCACACATGGCTGGAAGCGCTTTCCCAGTTGCGCGCAACACACACGGGAGCGCCTAACTTTGCCTTCGAGCTGTGCGCGGTTGCCGTCACCGAGACGCAGAAGGAGGCTCTCGACCTTGGTTGCGTTGAAAATATCTATGTAGGCGCGGAGCCGATCTGGCGGAGTTCGCTGGACCAGTTTGCCAGCGCGTTCGAGTGTACCGGGTTCCGCGGAAATGCGCTTTACTGCGTCTACGGCATGGCCGAGGCTACGCTGATGATCTCGGGCGGGGTGCCCGGTGACGAGCCCCGTTTTACGACGGTGGACAGCGCCCGCCTGGCGCGAAATCGGATCGTTGAAATGCCGGCCGGCACTCCGAAAAGCCAGGACGTGGCCAGCTGTGGTCGGGGATGGCTGGAAACGCGAATAGCCATCGTCGATCCGAAAACCCATGCGCGCTGTAGCGCTGACACGGTCGGCGAGATTTGGGTCGCCGGCCCGACCGTGGCCCAGGGCTACTGGCGGCGGCCGGAAGAGAACGTGCGGACGTTTCAGGCATACCTGGCGGAGACTGATGGCCGAGCGGAGCCCCGGGAGCCGTTCCTCCGCACCGGGGATCTCGGTTTCATGCGGAATGGGGAGCTGTTTGTGACCGGCCGCCTGAAGGACCTGATTATCATTCGTGGCGAGAACCACTATCCGCAGGACATCGAGGATACGGCGGAGCGCAGCCACGATGCGCTCCGGCGCGGCTGCTCGGCCGCCTTCTCTGTTCCGGCTAACGGCGAGGAACTCCTGGTCATCGCGGTGGAACTGGATCGACGGCGCCGGGATGTGGACTGGAGGGATATCGAGAGGGGGGTCCGAGCGGCCGTGGCACGCAAACATGATCTCGCGGTGCACGCGGTCCTTGTCCTGAAAGCCGGCACCGTTCCGCAGACTTCCAGTGGCAAAACCCAACGTTCTGTGTGTCGTGCGCGGTTCCTCAACGGAGAGCTGACGGCGGCGGGAGGAATGATCTGATGCCATCGGACAAAATAGGCATGGGGCAGGGCCTCGCAACCCACGCATTGACGGAAGGACCAGCCGATGGAACGGCTACGGGTCCGGTTCGCAAGCCGGCGGGCGGGACAGAACGGCGAGCCCGGACTGCCGAGCGGCTCCAGCGGCGGGTGATGCTGGTATCAGTGTTTGTGCCGTTTGCCGGGTTCCTCATTGCCTTGGCCACCTGGCAGATGACGATGGGACCGCTGGCACTGGCGCTACTAGGGTTCATGTATGCCCTTTCCATCCTGGGCATTACCGTCGGCTACCACCGGCTTTTCGCCCATCGGGCTTTCAAGGCCAAGAGGGCCGTTCAGTGCACCCTCGCTGCCCTGGGCTGTATGGCGGCGCAGGGGCCGGTGATCTCTTGGGTGGCGAACCATCGGCGCCATCATCGGTACTCGGATAAACCGGGTGATCCCCATTCGCCGCACCTGCACGCAGGCGGATGGGGCGCAACGCTGCGCGGCTTCTGGCATGCCCATGTGGGCTGGACATTCAAGCCGCAGGACATCCGGGAGTGGAGCCGGTACGCGCCGGATCTGCTCCATGACCCAGCGATCTTCAGCATCCACCGTTTGTATTGGCTGTGGGTCGCGCTGGGCCTAATCGTCCCGGCCCTGATTGGAGGACTACTCACCTGGAGTTGGACGGGCGCCTCACAGGGTTTTCTCTGGGGCGGTCTTGTGCGGCTATTCCTGCTGCAGCACGTTACGTTTAGCATCAATTCGATCAGCCATACCTTCGGCAGCCGTGACTTCGTGACCGAGGATCGGAGTCGGAATAATTTGTGGCTTGCGCTCATCTCGTTTGGCGAGGGCTGGCACAACAACCACCATGCTTTCCCGAATTCTCCCGTCCTCGGCTTGTATTGGTGGCAAATTGATTTCGGCGCCTGGGTCATCAAGGCGCTACGCTTCGCCGGACTTGCATCTGAGCTTCGTCTGCCGGCGCAACTGGGGGAACGAGGCGTATTGACGGCCGGAGCGCGCAATACTCGTAAAGAAGGACCATGAAGGCAGCAACACAGATTCAGCGAACGCCTGGCATTGACGAGATCACCCACTGGCTCGTCGCCGAACTCAGCCGACGGCTCAGAATCGATCCAAAGGAGATCGATGTCACCTACGAGATCGCCGGATACGGGCTCGATTCCCGCCAGGCCATTCGCATCACAGCCAGTCTGGAGGATTGGCTGGGCCGCAAGCTCTCCCCGACGCTGCTTTGGGAGTATCCCACCGTGAGCGAACTGGCGGAGTTCCTGAGCCAACCGGAATCCGATGAAGGATGCGGTAACTGAGCAATGCGCCCCGACTCCTATTTCGTCTCCGGTGATCGATGTGGTAGCAATGGATAAAAACGAAGCAGTCGGTATGATCCGCGCGCGGAGTCAGAAGCGGGCGGATGAGTTGATCCAGTGGCTACGTAGTTACGCGGAGGAGCGCATCAACTCCCGATTGATGGACGAGCGGCGCTGCATCACGCCGCACATATTGCTCGATTTCGGCAATCACGGATTGATGGGACTGGAGGTTCCCCTTGAGCACGGCGGGCTCGCGTTGCGGACGGGCGACTTCCTGCGGGTTCTGGAACAGCTCAGCGCAATCGACCTGACGCTGGCGCTGTTTGTGGGCAACCACAACACGCTTGGTATCCGCCCCATCCAATACTACGCCGCGTCGGCGACGCGCGACACACTCCTGCCGACCCTTGCGAGCGGTCGCGAACTCGCGGCATTCGCGCTGACGGAGCGGTGTGCCGGCTCGAATCCCAAGGCGATGGCATCGGTAGGCGTTCCGGACAGGGCCGGTGGCTGGCGCCTGCGCGGCACCAAGATCTGGAGTGGCTCCGCTGCATGGGCAGGAGCTATTTGCACCTTCGTGAAACTGATGCGGGAGAACGGGCGGCCCGCTGGTGTGACGGGCTTTGTGGTGCGCCAGGGTACGCCAGGCCTCCGTCAAGGTCCGGAAGCGATGACGATGGGCATGCGCGGGATGGTCCAGAACGAAGTGCGCCTCAAGGATGTCGCGGTCGATGAGACAAACCTGCTGGGCCAGCCCGGACAGGGCTTCTTGGTCGCGCAGGACGCTATGTTGCACGCGCGGTTGGCGATCGGCGCGGCCTGCGTCGGTGCAATGAAACGGTCGATCCAACTCATGCATCGGTACGCCGCCCGCCGCCCCATTGCGACCGGCCTCTTGCTGGATAACCCGGTCACGCGGGCGCGACTGGAGTCGTTGGTGCTGGCTTCAACGGCGGTCGAGACATTGGTATACCGGATCGCCGCACTCATCGACGCGGGGCATTCTATTCCTCCAGAGGTCTATGCAGCCTGCAAGACGACTGGACCAGAGTATCTTTGGCAGGCGGCCGATGCGCTCGTTCAGACGCTCGGCGGTCGCGGCTACATGGAGCCGAATGCGGCGCCTCAGCTCGTGCGAGACGCGCGCGTGCTCCGGATCTTCGAAGGCCCAACGGAGACAATGCACACCTTCATAGGCTCCACGTTGATCCATAACGATGGGGCTCTCCACACCTTCATCGCCGAGGCTCTAGGCGCTCCGGCAGTGGCTGACGCGTTACGGGCGGACGCGGCCGAGATCATGGCAAGCTGCCGCCGGACGGCCGGACTCCGCTCCCACGACCGGGACCAAGCGCTGTACTGGGCATGTTTCTGCGCGGGCCAGATCGGCTCGGCTGGCATCCTACTAGCGGCATTGCAAGGCGCCGCAGCTGTCTCTCCCTGCGATCCACACCTCAAGGCGGCGATCAGCTGGGCACGGGGTGAGTATGAGGCGACACGGGAACGGGTTCTCCTGGTGCCGCCGACGGCGTCGCCATTCGCAGCGGACGATGGGATTGCGGAATTGCTGGCCCGCTTCAAAGGGGCCATTGGTGAAGTGGAGCAGCGGCTGCCCGGTGTGGAGGATGCGGTCGATCCCCTGTTGCTGGTCCATGGCCCGGTCGAGGATGTTGGCGAAAATCAAAGGATCTCCCATGAATGAGATGTTGAAGGCTGAGTTGTGCCGCGGTGCCCGCTTGTTGTATCGCCGAGGGCTATGCCCCAATATCGCTGGTCACATCAGCATCCGGATTGGGCCCTTTCATATGCTCGCAAACCGCTTCGGACCTTCTTTTGCGGTGCTCACCCCGGATGATTTGCTGACGCTCACGCTGGATGGCACGGTGGTTGATGATCCCACACCTTCGGCGGGTGTCAGCGCGCGAACGGAAGGCCGGGTGAATGAAACAATCCGGCTTCATGGCGTCATTCACCGACAGATTCCGGAGCTCACAGCGGTTGTGCATTGCCATCCTCCCGCGGTGACCACCTTCAGCACACTCCGGAGCGTTCCGGAGGTCTACGACCAGGAGAGCTGTTTCCTGGCCGGCCAGGTTGGCATTGTGGAGGAAGATTACCCTGGGCTAGCCTCCTCAGAGGAGCGCGTGCTGCCCATTGCCGAGGCGTTGAAGCGCTACCGCGCTCTTATCCTCCCCAACCATGGCGCGGTGACCCGCGGGAGTACGCTGGCCGAGGCAGTGTTGCTGATGCTGGGGCTGGAAGGTATGGCGATGCGGCACCTCGCCGTTGCCGCCGCGGGGCGCGCTACAGGGATAAAACCACGCCCGATCGCTCAGGAAGTCGCACGGCAAACCCGGGAGGAACTGAGCAGACTCGATGCACTTCCCCTTTTCTGGGAAGACCAGATGGCGCAACTTCGCGCGACGGATCCGATGCTATTCGCTTTGGAGAATGAAGGAAATTAGGCTCTATATGGGTTCCGGGGTCTTCTTGAGCAAGCCTTCCAGAAGTGCCGACAGCAAGCGTTTACCGCGCCGCTTGGCGTTGTAGAGGAACTCGAAGAAGCCCAGGTACAGCGGCTTGTCCCGCGAGATACCCCGGTGGGGCCGCGGCCAGGAGCGCGGCGGCGACCAGAAGCCTTCCATCGTGTTGACGTGGACCTCGTGGAAGCCGTCGCCGTCCTCGTCGCGGGTGTACTCGCCCACCGAATGGTTGACGGTCATAAAGGAAATGAAAGCAGCAAACAAGCGAGCAAAAACCTAACCACGCCCGCCGCCCATGGGTAGGTTTAGCCTGCTTAATTCTAGAAAGAAGCCAGCCACCTATATCTACGCATTGGGGATACTCGCTCCCATGTCCCATCGATAAGGAGTTGCCAGGACAGAAGCCAAATTCCGCAAACAACCGCCTGTTACGGAAGTTCAAGGTTTTGCCCTCTTATCGGGTTTCCAGCCCATGCGCATCCAAATTCGGCACATTGAACTCCGTCAACAGCCCGCGCTTGATGTACGCGTAGAAAGCTATCCACCGATCATTGTGGCACAACGGTAGGTTTAGCCTGCGCTATTCAGTAGGTTTAGCCTGCGGATTAAAGTTATCCACAAAAACCGGGTTCTTTCCGGTAGGTTTGGTCTGCGTTATCCTTTTGAATAACACATAAAAAACTAGTCAAATCAATATCTTAAAAAAATTTAAAGAGTCTTTAATCTTCTAATCTTCTATTAATCTATAAAAACTAATCTTCGGAAATCGCATGAATCTTGAGAAGGTCGTTTTTGGTTTCTTCATCGTTTTCGCCGCCACCCTGAATTTCGGGTTCTTCATCGGCGAAATCGACAAGCCCCATCTGCACAACGTCTATCATTTATTCGCCGCCATCGTGGTGAACCTAATCGCCACGGTGCTCAAGTTTGGCGACCGGACCCAGATCGGGGCCATTCACCTGGCGACCAGCCTGGTAGCTGACCTGCAACTGATCGCCGCCTCGGTGGCTTGGGGACACGCGCTCTATATTTCCCCCGAAGGACTGACCCCGGCCGCCATGGCCAGCGTGGTATCCCTGTCTGGCGGAGCACTCCTGGCCAATTTGGTTTCCGTGACGATGCTGATCACCGAAACCGTGATGCAGCGCCGATGAACCCGCCCGGATATAATTCCGCCCACACACCGTTCTTCGTCGCACTCCGCCATCTGCGGGTGCCCCTCATCATCCTGATCGCGATCTTCGCGGTTTCAATCACTGGGCTGGTGCTGATCCCGGGCGTCGATGCCGAAGGCAAGCCATGGCGGTTGGACTTCTTCCATGCGCTGTACTTCGTCAGCTACACCGCCACCACCATCGGGTTCGGCGAGCTTCCCTACGCCTTCAGCGATGCCCAACGGCTGTGGGTGATTTTCTGCATCTTTTTGTCGGTCATCGGCTGGGCCTACGCGATCGGGAAGTTGTTCGCCGTGTTGCAAGACCGGAGCTTTCAGCAGGCGCTTACGGCCCAACGCTTCGAACGCGCGGTCAGGCGGCTCGGGGAACCCTTCTACATCCTCTGCGGCTATGGCGAGACCGGCCAACTCCTGGCCCGATCGCTTGACCACCTGAACATCCAGTTCACCGTGCTTGACATCTCGCGGGACCGCATCGACGAACTGGAGTTACAGGATTTCCGGTTCGACGCCCCGGGACTGGTGGGTGATGCCCGCCTGCCGAACCATTTGCTGTTGGCCGGACTGAAGCGGCGAAACTGCCTAGGCGTGGTAGCGTTGACCAACGACGACAGCGCCAACCTCGCGGTCGCCATCGCGGCACGGCTTCTAAATCCATCAATCCCGGCGCTCTGCCGGGCGACGACCGGGGATACCGCGGCTAACATGGCCTCGTTCGGCACCCGCCATGTCATCGACCCATTCGAGAAGTTTGGTGAATACCTGGCCTTGGCTATCCGGTCGCCGGGTTCCTATCAATTGCTGGAATGGCTAACGGGATTGCCAGGGACGGAACTATCCGCCGAACGCAAGCCGCCACGTGGCTACTGGGTGATCTGCGGCTATGGCCGGTTCGGACAGGCCATCCTGCGTCACATCGAGCGGGAAGGTCTGAATGTCGCCATCGTCGATACGAATCGCCCCGGCGACGACACGTCGCTACCCTGGATATCCGGCGTGGGAACCCGCGCCGAGACCCTACGGGAAGCGGGCATTGACCTGGCGGTGGGTATCGTCGCGGGCACCGACGACGATATCGTCAACCTGTCGATCGTGGTCACCGCAAGGGAACTCAATCCCAATCTCTTCGTGGTACTGCGTCAAAATTTGCAGGCCAACCGGGAATTGTTCAGGGCATTCGACTCGGATTTCACGGTGGTTCCAAGCAACATCATCGCCCACGAATGCCTCGCCGTTCTCACGACACCCCTGCTTTCCAGGTTCCTCGAAATCGTCAAAGGCAAGAACGACGCCTGGGCGGATAGCGTGGTGGCGCGTACTTCCGGCGTCGCCGGAACCGAGGTTCCGGCGACCTGGTGCGTGACGCTCGACGCAGGAGGGGCGCAAGCGGTTGTCCGCCAGCTCGGGAAAACGCCCATCCTGCTAGACCACCTGCTGCGGGATCCCGCGAATCGGAAGGCGCGGATGGCTTGCGTACCGTTGATGCTGGTGCGAGGAAAGGAGGTCATCGAGATGCCGCCATTGGAATCCGCGCTTCGGGAGGGTGACCGCATCCTGTTCGGTGGCCATGGACGGGTCATCGCAAGGCAGGAATTGAACTTGCGAAACCAAAACACGCTGAACTACGTGCTCCTGGGCACCCAGGCCACCGATAGCTGGCTATGGAGCAAAATCGCAACATGGATAGGACCGTCCCATAAAACAAGCCAATGACCGGAATCGACATCCACCCATGGGTATTAACGGCGCCTTGAAGGGCAGCCACGAGGGTTCCCTTGCATTAGCGGAGAAAGCCCCGGCTGAAATTCACGCCGAAGCTGGAAACCGCTTTCCGGAAAGGTAATCAGCCAGTTCTCCGCGTCGTGCCGTGGCCCGCGCAACATAGTTCAGGCGGACCTCGATCTCGGCGCCGGTCTCCTCCTTGAGCGCCTCCAAGGCGGCAGACCAATTGCCCTTCCAGTTGGATACTGCCCTCCAAGAGCCCTGCGCCCAACCCCGCCAGCGCATCCTGATCGCCGATTCCGTGGGCTTGGGGAAGACTCTGGAGGCCGGCATCCTGGTCCTGGCGGTGAAGCGGCTACCAGGTGCTCCTGGAAACCCACGGGTTCCCGTGCAGCGTGAGCCGGAAGGGCGACTGCTACGACAACGCCGCCATGGAGAGCTTCTTCCACTCGCTCAAGGTCGAGCAGGTCAACGAGTGCCGTTACCGGACCCAGGAAGAGGCCCAGGCCGATGTGTTCGAGTACATCGAAACCTATTACAACGCGGTCAGGCGGCATTCCACCCTGAATTACCTGTCACCCAGGGAATTCGAGAAGCGAATGGCCGCTTGAGAAATCGGGTGTCCATGAAAAGGTTGCAAGATCAGTGCGCGGCCATGCGGTGACGGCACCGTTGACGACGGCCTTCCGGCCCGGCCCTGGGGCAACCCGTGGCGCCTTCCATTCGCCAGCGGAGGCGGGGATAAATTGGCTTTCTATAAGGCAATGATTGCCCTATCAAAGATTTTTTTAGATTTTTACCAAAGATAAAGGCGCTTATCTTAGATAAATATAAGCCGCTTTAGGAGCATCCGTGCTTTATAGGCAGGCGCCACGGGGGGAAAACCGGACGTGGCAGGGACGGCCCCTCTTGAATGCCGCCCCGATCATCGACAACCCAGGTTTTGCGCTTGCCCGGATCGGCTATGCTCCAGGATGGCCATCACGGCCGGATGTTGGATTTTCCGCTGGGCCGAGATCGCGAAGAACCGCTCCTGGACGCCGTCTATGCTACCGACCATTTCGACTCGGTATTGCCGACGGATTTCCTCTTCGACCAAGGTGGGCGCGACGAACAGTCCCACGCCCGCGCCGCCGAAGGTCTTGAGCAAGGCGCTATCCTCGATTTCCACGCGGACATTCGGGCTCAGGTTTTCCTCGTCGAACCATTGATCCAGCGAGCGCCGCAGCGCCAGGCTGGTGGTCGGCAGCAAGAACGGCGCGCCGTTCAGCGAATGGGGGAATCCGGGCCGATAGCGCTCGGCCAACTCCCCGGCGCCGAACACGCCGACGCTGGATTCTCCCAAGGGATGGTTGAACACCCTAAGCCCCGCGGCCGCCGTGGCGGGCACGTCCGAGATCACCAGATCGAGGCTGTGCAGGGCGATTTCCGACAAGAGCCGCTCCGGCTTGTCTTCGTGGCAAATGAGCCGGATGGGTTCGGCCGAGCGCAAGGCCGGTTCCAGCAAGCGGTAGGCGAGCAGTTTGGGCAGGCCGTCGGCGATGCCCACGGTCAGGCGCGGAACATGTCCGCCGCCCCGGCCGTTGAGGAAGCCCGTCAGTTCCCGGCCCAGCGCGAAAATCTCCTCCGCGTAGTGGAACACCCCGCGCCCGGTTTCGGTGAGCGTGAGCTTGCGGGCGTCCCGATGGAACAGCTTTTCCCCCACGGCTTCCTCGAACACGGCCAACTGCGCGCTGATCGTGGGCTGGGCCAAGTGCAGCTTCTCGCTGGCGCGGGATACGCCGCCTTCCTTCGCCACGGTCCAGAAGTACAGCAAATGCTGATAGTTCAAGCGTTGCATACGCATCTCCCCCGTTTCCCGTGCGCCAGCTGGAT
>SXGT01384257.1_pt1 | contig 16395 bp, 9 predicted proteins | sample 3176221 | NCBI WGS metagenome assembly SXGT01 (sample SAMN11356862, study PRJNA531348) | freshwater metagenome | isolation source: freshwater sample F1-120 | place: China: Fuxian Lake, Yuxi | collected 2017-12-25 | reverse complement strand
CTGCGGGCGCGGACAGCGGCGCCGTCAGCGACGTGGCGACCAACGACGCCGCGGTCGGCGATGGCGCTGCGGTCGTCGACTCGGCGACCAGCGACGTCGGAGCGGGCCCCGGTGACGCCCTCGGCGACACCCCTGACGGCTCGGCGGCCACAGACGCCGCCACGGCCTACGACCCCGACCAGCCGCCGGCGCCGATCCCCGCGCTTGGCCCAGAGCCGGCGCCGCCCTGCGCTGCGGCGCTCGCCAAGGCCGACTACTTTCAGTTCCTCGATGACCTCTGCGCCGCCAAGGTTGAGCCGACCCACGTCGACGCCGCGCTCGCCTGCCCTGTCGTCGACGTCAGCGCCACGGTGCCGCTGAAGGGCGGAGGCAGCGCGACGTACACGCCGTTTGACGCCCCGCTTTTGGCGCAGACCGCGGCCCTCGATGGCCTGCTGCCCCAAGGCATGGCGATGAGCGTCTTGCTGGTCAAGCGCGTCGGCGGCACGCCGCACCTGCGGCTGCTCGGCACGCCGAACCACGAGCAGGCCGTCCAGCCCTGGAGCACGACCAAGTGGCTCGCCGCCGCCAACGCTGCGGCGACGATGCGGGTGGCCTCGAACTACAAGGTCGGCCTCACGGCGAGCGTCAAGGGCACCGCGATCGGCGATTTCGTCAGCTCCATCCACACCTACGACAACTCGCCCTACAACAGCAACGGCCTCGCGCGCTGGTTCCACGACATCGGCGGCCGCGCCAAGGCCAACGCACTCATCCACGAGGCGTGGCTGGGCAGACCGGCCAGCGAGACCTTCGGCGGCAACTATGGCTCGGCCAGTCCGCCGCTCGGCTATTCCTTCGTCGAGGCCGACGGCGCCGCGTTGACGGTGGTCCAAGACAAGACGAGCGGGCCGGCCAATCACCTCTCTCCCCTGACGCTGGCTCTGGCGCTGGAGCGCGTGGTGCTGCACCGCGAGCAGCCGACGACTCGCTTGCCCGGAATCCAGTGGAAGGACATCGAGGTGCTGCTCTACGGCGCCGCCGGCAGCAAGAAGTACGGACCTTTTGGCGGCATGAGCGCCGACACCGCCATCTACGCCCAGGCTGGCCTCGACATGCCCTTCATCGAGCAGCGCAGCAAGGGCAAGTGGCGCATCCACAGCAAGCTCGGCCTCGGCACCGGCTACCAGTTCGTCTGGGTCGGCTACGCCTGCCTGCCCTGGCTCGACGCCGCTGGCGCGCCGATCGCCGGCTGGGGGCGCGAGGTGGTGATGGCCGTGCACCTGCCGACTGGCGGCAAGGACTGGCGCGAGCGCGATCGCCTGGTCGCCAAGGGCGTGCGCGCCGTGCTGACGCGGGTCGTCGACGGCCGGCTCTGAGGGTCTGAGGGCCCGCGGCGCCAGGCAGGCGTCAACGCGCGCTCGCCGACCGCCTTGGCCGGTGCGCCGGCGCTCCCGCTTGGTCAGCGCACTGGCGTGCACCTGCGCCTCTCGCGGTCGGCGAGGGGCGCTCGGGCTAAGCATATGGCCGCCTGACGCCGCCGCAGCAGACGCGCTCATCGCCAGGGACAGCCCGGGCGAGGCAGTCCCCAGCGGCCAGCAAAACCGCTGGCGCCCAGCGCCGATCGCGAGGTAGAAGCGGACTGACAACCCGCCAGCCCTTCTGCCCGGAGGCTCCTAAGATGGAACTCGACGGCCAGTCTCAGCGGATCTCGAGTCTGCGCGCCCGCGGCTACAGCGTCACCTTCACCGAGGCGGCGTATTGCTCGTGTCTCCTCGAGTCAGCGGAGGAGGCGTTCGTCGGTGTCGGTTCAAGCCCGTCGAGGGCGCTGGACGACGCGCTACGTCGTGCCCTACCGACGGCGTTGGCGCACGCCTTGTGGACCGAAGCCTACTCGCAGGCGAGAGAGGCGCCAGCGTCACCCGATGGCGACGCCGCAGGGGCCGTGTACCGCGAACCCGAGGCCCCGGCGGCAGGGGCGACCGCTTCGCCGCCTGACGACGCACTGGCGCTGACCGTCGCGGTGGAGCCGCCGGCGTCACAGGCGGAGCTCCAGGGTGAGCCCCAGGAGGCGACAGAAGCGTCGCCGCAGGAAGCTGCCGCCGCCTGCAACCTCCTCGACACAGCGCAGAGCGACGCGCCGATGGTGGACTTCGGCGTCGCCGAGAGCGCCCCGGCGCACGCCTTCGAGGTCGACGCTGGCGGCGACGCTTACGACGACGCGGACGACGCGCCGCCGCCAGCCCCCTGGCGAACGCTGCGCACCCTCCCCGAGTTTCGCGAGTTCATCGCCGACACCGCCGAGCTTATCGACATTGCGGCGCCGCAGCTCGCCCTCCTGCCGCCGCAGACCTTGCTCGTGCAGCTCGTCGTCTGGCTGGCGCGGGTGCGCGCTGTGCAGCTGGACCTCGCTAGCGACGAGGCCTTTCAGCTCGCCAACAGAGAGGTCATCCATCGCCTGCGCTGCCTCGTCGGCGAGCTGTGGCCCGGGCGACTGGATGCGCTGCGACACCACACCTACCCTTCGAAGCTGCGAGGGATCTTGGGCCAGACGCCCAGCAGCTGGACCGAGGCCGCGGATCTGGCCGAGCGGCTCCTCGAAGAAGGGCTGCCAGGCTGGGCCGACCACGCCGACGATCATGCCCCTGCCCAGCCAGACGCCCTGGTCGCAGAGGCCATGGCGCGTTTGGACGATCTGCTCGGCGCCGACGCGCGCCCAAATCACCCAGGCTGCCGGCGAGCGATCGATGAGGTCGTCTGCAGCCCCGACCTCTTCGACGCCTTGACGACCGTCGCCAGGCGGCTGCGCTGGGCGCGACCCTATGTGCTCGACGGCGCCGCTTGGGGCCGGCAATTCGGCCGGCTGCGTTGGGTGTTGGAGCGCCATTTGCCGCAGCGTCCGCAGGGGCTCGTCGCGGCGCTCGATCCCCAGTACGGGCCGCTCCGCAGCTGGGCGCATGAGCTCGGCCTGGATCTCCAGACGCAGGCACGGAGTGACAAGCGCCTCCGCCTGCAGCGATCGCTGCCCACCGTCAGCCAAGAGGTCGAGGCGCTGGCGGCGTGGTTCCACGAGGCGGCGGCCTGCTTTGATGCGCCGGAGCTGGCGGACCTGCTGGCGCCCCATGCCGACGTCTTCTGTCGGATCGCGGCACCGGAGCGCTACCCCGGCAAGTCGCTTGGCACCGTGCGCAGCCGCTTCACCTCGGTCTGCAAGCGCCTCGAAAGCAAGGGTGCGGCCAGCGCCGACGCCATGTCCCGGCCCGCACCCCCTCAGCCCGACGCCGTGACGATCGACGCGGAGGCCATAGTCGCCGTCGAGCTCACCGCCGTCTCCGAGGTCGAGGCCAAGGAGACCGAGCAGGCGCGGGCCCGGGTCATCGGCCTCCGCGCGCTGGTGGTCGGCAACCGCGCCGATCCCACGCTTGAGTCCACGCTGATCAAGCGGTTCGGTTTGAAGGCCGCCGACTTCTGTGACGGCACCAAGCTGCGCGTGCTCAACAACGCCTGCGAGCGCGTCCGAAGTGGCAGCGTCGACGTCGTCTTGCTCGTCACCGGCTTCATCGGTCACACGGTCGAGCAGATGGTGCGCAAGGCCGCAAAAGGCCGTCAGATCGGCATCGTCCGCGCCGACAAGGGGCGGCCGGGTCAGATGGCGCGGGCGATCTTGCGTGACCTTGGCCCGCGACAAGCCGAGGCGGCGGCGAGGTCAGGGCCCGGAGCGCCGGCGTCGGCGTAGACCGCCAGGGCCGCAGCGCGTCGCGTCGACCCAGCTCGTCGCGGCGGTTAAGACAGCGGTGCCTGATGAGGCGCACCTCCTCCACAGGGGGCCGCGCCCATCCCGGCGGCGCGGGACGATCCGAGCCGCTGACCGACAGTCCCGCGCGGCGCTGGCGGAGAGTTGCCGACCCTGGCGCGGGGGGCTAATGTCAGCGCATGAGAACGCTCTGCCTCGACATCGGCGGCACCGGCATCAAGGCCCTCATCCTCGGCCAAGGCGGCGAACCGGCCTCCGAGCGGCTGCGCGTGCCAACCCCGAAGCCCGCCACCCCGGCCGCGGTGCTCGACGCCATCGCCGGCCTGGTCGCGCCGCTCGGCGTCTTCGAGCGCGTCGCGGTGGGCTTTCCCGGCGTGGTCATCGCCGGCACCATCCGCTCGGCGCCCAACCTCGGCCCCGGCTGGACCGGCTTCGACCTCGCGGCGGCCCTCGCCGAGCGCCTCGGCCAGCCCGTCCGAGTGGCCAATGACGCCGGCGTGCAGGGCCTCGGCGTCATCGAGGGCAGCGGCACCGAGGTGGTCCTAACGCTCGGCACTGGCATGGGCTTTGGCCTCTACGTCGACGGCATCTACGTGCCCAACATCGAGATGGCGCACCACCCTTACAACGGCGAGCTCACCTACGAGCAGCTGGTCAGCGATCGCGCGCTGCACGAGGTCGGCGCCGCGGCCTGGGAAGAGCGGGTGCAGGCCGTCGTGGCGCAGCTGCGCCCCATCCTCAACTGGCGGCGCCTCTACCTCGGCGGCGGCAACGCACGGTTGCTCGACGCTGGGCGTTTTGCCGCCGACGTCGCGCTCGTCGACAACGCTGCCGGCCTGATGGGCGGCTGGAAGCTGTGGGCCGACCGACCATGAGCGACGCTGAACGCAGCCGCCTCGCTGCCGAGAGCGCCCGCACCGGCAACTGGAAGCGCTGGGGCCCCTACCTCTCAGAGCGCCAGTGGGGCACGGTCCGCGAGGACTACTCCGCAGATGGCGACGCCTGGAAGTACTTCCCCTTCGATCACGCACATCTGCGCGCCTACCGCTGGGGCGAAGACGGCCTGCTCGGCCTGACCGACCGCGAGTGTCGCCTCTGCTTCTCCGTCGCCTTGTGGAACGAGCGCGATCCCATCCTCAAGGAGCGGCTTTTTGGCCTCGCTGGACCCGAGGGCAACCACGGCGAGGACGCCAAGGAGGAGTGGTACTACGTCGACAGCACACCGACCCACTCCTACATGAAGGGGCTCTACAAGTACCCGCAGGCGGCCTTCCCCTACGAGCGGCTGCGCGCCGAGAACCGCAGGCGCTCCAAGCTGGAGCCGGAGTTTGAGCTCGTCGACACCGGCGTCTTCGCAGACGGGCGCTACTTCGACGTCCAGGTCGAGTACGCCAAGGCGGCGCCCGAGGTCATCCTCATCCGCATCCAGGTCACCAACCGCGGGCCCGATGCGGCGGCGATCCACGTGCTGCCGACGCTCTGGTTTCGCAACACCTGGTCCTGGGGCCGCACCGGCGAGGGGTATCCGCCGCGCCCCCACCTCGAGCAGCGCTCTCCGACCTCCGTGCACGCCGAACACGCGACGCTCGGCGCCTTCACCCTCCACAGCGAGGCCCCGGCGCGCTGGCTCTTTTGCGACAACGAGTCGAACGGCACGGCGCTCTGGGGCAAGCCGAACGACGACCGTGGCCGCAAGGACGCCATCCATCAGCGCGTGGTGGGCGGCCGCGAGGGCGCCGTCCACGCCACGCCGAGCGGCACCAAGGTCGCTGCCTGGGAGCGGCTCGAGCTGGCGCCCGGGGAGACCCGCACCCTGCGGCTCGTGCTCGCCGACGCCCGCGAGGCGCCGGCCTTTGGCGCCGACTTCGACCGCATGTTTGCCGAGCGAATCGCAGAGGCCGACGCCTTCTGGGGCTCCGTCTGCCCGCCGCAGGCCACCGCCGCCGAGCGCGCCGTGCACCGCCAGGCCTGCGCCGGCCTGCTGTGGACCAAGCAGTACTACGGGTATGTCGTCCAGGCGTGGCTCGACGGTGACCCGGCCCAGCCGGCACCACCGGCAGCACGCAAGCGGGGCCGCAACGCTGACTGGGCGCGCCACCTGTACAACCGCGACATCATTAGCATGCCCGACAAGTGGGAGTATCCCTGGTACGCCGCCTGGGACCTCGCCTTCCACATGATCCCGTTCGCGCGCTTTGACGCGGACTTCGCCAAGCAGCAGCTCGAGCTCTTCCTGCGCGAGTGGTACCTGCACCCCAACGGCCAGCTGCCGGCCTACGAGTGGAACCTCTCCGACGTCAACCCGCCGGTCCACGCCTGGGCGGCCTGGCGCGTCTACAAGATGACCGGGGCCAAAGGTCAGCGCGACACCGACTTCCTCAAGCATGTCTTTCAGAAGCTGCTGATGAACTTCACGTGGTGGGTCAACCGCAAGGACGAGAAGGGCCGCAACCTCTTCAGCGGCGGCTTCCTCGGCCTCGACAACATCGGCCTCTTCGACCGCAGCAAGCCGCTGCCGCAGGGCAACCGCCTCGAGCAAGCCGACGGCACGGCCTGGATGGCGTTCTACTGCACGACCATGCTCGGCATCGCGATCGACCTCGCCCGCGTCGATCCCACCTACGCCGACCTCGCCTCGAAGTTCTTCGAGCACTTCGTCGCCATCGCCCACGCCATGAACAGCGCCGACGACAGCGGGCTGTGGAACGAAGAAGACGGCTTCTACTTCGACGCCATCCGGGTCGATGGCCCCTCCAAAGCGATCCGCATCCGCTCGATGGTCGGCCTCATCCCGCTCTTCGCCGCGCTGGTGCTCGAGAGCGAGGACCTCGACCACATGCCCGCCTTTCGCCGGCGCATGGACTGGTTCCTCGAGCATCGGCCTGAGCTGGCCCGCAACATCTCGTACCTGCACGCCTCCGATAGCGGCACGCGCCGTCTGCTGGCGATTCCCACCCGCGAGCAGCTGGTCCGCATCCTGCGCTACGTGCTCGATGAGTCCGAGTTCCTGTCGCCGCACGGCGTCCGCTCGCTGTCGCGGGTCCACCTGGAGGCGCCCTTCAGCCTGACCCTCGGCGGCGCGACCTGGAGCGTCGGCTACGTCCCTGGCGACTCCGACTCCGGGCTCTTCGGCGGCAACTCCAACTGGCGCGGCCCGCTCTGGATGCCTGTGAACTTCTTGCTGATCGAGGCGCTCGAGCGCTACCACTACTTCTACGGCGACAGCCTGCGCGTCGAGTGCCCCACCGGCTCAGGCGTCTACCTGACCCTGCAAGAGGTTGCGGCCGAGCTGGCGCGTCGGCTCACGACCCTGTTCCTGCCCGATGAGCGCGGCGATCGGCCCTGCCACGGCGGCGATCCCCGCTATCGCGACGACCCGGCCTACCGAGACCTACTGCTCTTTCACGAGTTCTTTCACGGTGATAGCGGCAAAGGCCTCGGCGCCTCCCACCAGACCGGCTGGACCGCGCTGGTCGCGGAGTGTCTGCGCCGCCTGCATCGCACCTAGCCGGCCCGGGTCGTTGTCCGCGCCGCTCCGCCGCGGCTAGACCTGACGCTTGCGCACCGACCAGACAAAACCGTCGTACCAGAAGTGCATGATCGAGACGACGTGGCTGACCGCGACGACGCCGATCGCCATGCCGGGCTGCACGGTCGCCTAGAGGCCGTAGGCCAGCGCCGGCGTCAGAAAGAGCAGCAGCGCGATGAGCCGCCGCATCGGCACCTGTCCCAGGCCAAAGACCTCGACGACGGTCCGCTCTTCGCTGGCCCAGACGATGCCGAAGTATTAAAGGGCATGGAAGAAGTTCATAATGAAGAAGGCCTCGCCCGTCGACAGCGTGCCCCAAGCGACGACGCTCGTCGTACCGGTCGCCATCACCAGCAGCAGCTTCTGCCGAGGCATTCGGTAGCGGCCGGCGGCGCTCTCGCGCCAGTAGAAGGCGATCCATGCCAGCAGCAGCGGGATGCCGAGCCCCAAGATCGCGAGGCGCAGCTCCGGCTGCCGGTGCACCAGCGCCTGCCCAAGCGACGCCAGGCTGTGCGCGTCGACGCGCGCGAAGGCCTCAAAATGCTTGGCATGCTCCCATAGATTGACGCCGCCTAGCACCGGGCCCGTGTACAGTATCAGGTTCAACAGCATGTCGAGACGCCGCCCCACCAGCGGCGAATTTCCGGCGCGTACGTCGTAGATCCGGCCGAGCCCGAAGGTCTGCAGGCTCGAGTGGTAGACGTCCCACCAGACCACTAGCACCCCGACCACCACGAACACCCACTGCCACGTCAGCATCGCCACCAGCAGAGCGATGGGCGCGACCCGAAAGCGCAGCGGGTGCTGGTCATAGATCTTGCGGTTGGCGTGGCTGCGAAAAAACACGATGACGAGGTGGGCGTGCGTGAAGACCGCGATGAAGAACAGCGCGAAGGGCTGGCTGAAGCGCGGGTTCCAGCCGCCGGCGGTGATCGGCAAATTGGCCAGCGGCTGCTCGAAGAGCAGCAGGCCTACCGCCATCGCTAGCAGCGGCGACAGCACAAAGACCAGTAGGTCGTAGGCTGGTCCGACGATGTAGCCCGCGCTGCGGGGCTCGGCCGGCGTCGGCGGCTGGTGCTCCACCGCCGCCGGGCCGTGCATGGAGAGCGTCATGTCAGCGTCCCAATGGGGAAGCAGGGTCCGGCTGCAAAGCTAGCAGCGCCGTTGGCGGTTCGACAACTGGCCGCGATCGTTGGGCGCGGCGGCGCCTCAGCTCTCTTGGCGCTGGCCCGCCAGCCACGCCGCCAGCTGCGAGAACGCGGTCATCCGCAACAAGCCGTCGACATCTGAGGGCGCACCGTCACCACCGACGATGACGGCGCACTGCTCCGGCAGCAGCGCTCGCAACGCCACCAGCGCGTCGCGCGCCGCTGCCCGATCGCCGCAGCCTGAGGCGCTGATCACCACCGCCAGCGCTGACTTGCGCTTGGCGATTCCGGCGATCTCGGCCGTCGGCGTGTCGGCGCCGCAGTAGACCAAGCGGGCGCCCGACACCGCCAGCGTCGCCGCAGCCAGCTGCAGCCCGAGCTGGTGCCGCTCGCCCGCGAGGGCGGCCAGGACCACCCATGGGCCGTCCGCGTTGCCAGCCGCGAGGGGACGCCACTGACTGGCGCAGAAATCGCGCAGCCGCTCGCTAGCGGCGTGTTCCTCGCCCACGCTGATCACGCCCGCCGCCCAAGCGTCACCCACGGCACGCAGGTAGGGCCCAGCCAGCGCGTCGGCAAAGGCCACCGCGCCGTAGCGCTGCCACGCACCGTTCATCGCGTTGCCCAGCCCCTCGACGTCGAGGCTGCGGGCCAACTCTAGCCACTCCTCCAGCCGCTGACGTGCAGAGACATCGGGTATCGGCGCAGGCTGCAGCGTCGAAGGCGGCGCGCTCCGTGCCTCGCGCTCCTGCAGGGCGCGCAGCGCAGGCAGCCCCAGCGACAGCACCTCGCCAGGCCGATGACCGGCGTCTATCAGGCGCTTGCACAGCTGGAGCTGCCCCGCCAGGGCCAGCGAATAGCGACGGTGCCCCGACGGCAGCCGAATCGCTACCGGCACGCCATAGCGCCGCTCCCAGGTGCGCAAAGTCTCGACCGGCACCCCAGCCAACGCCGCCAGCTTGCCGATCGCGATCACCGTCGTCTGCTCCACGTCGCCTCCTCACCCCCCAGCCCAGGGGCGCACAAAACTCTCATCAAGCGGCCCATAAGTCTAGTCGAGATCTGTTCACCTGCCGCAACCCCTGCGCTTCGCGATCGCCGACCTGCCGCCGTGATCGGTTGCCGCCACCCTCAGAAAGATGTGGCGAATTCCCTTTCGATGCGAGCACTATTGCACCTGATCGCGATCCTCAGGAGTGGCGCTGCCCAGTTGTTGACCAGGTCATGAACGGTTTTTACTTGCAGTCTGTGGGCGAATCAGTTCAAATCCAGTTCACCAGCCCTGGAGTGGCTGTGAGGAGGCCCGATGAGCTCGATGCACCACCCCACCGCCCAGATCACCCCCGCCAGCGATCAGGCAGCCGTCACGGCGTCGGCCCGCGTCCGGGAGGACGACGTAGCGCTGATCGCCGCGCTGCGCGCGCGACGGCCCAACGCGCTCGCCACTTTTGCACGTCGCTACCGGTCCCTCATCCTGGCAGCAGCGCGGCAGCACCTGCGCGACGAGCGCGACCTGGAAGAGGTGGTGCAGGACGTGTACTGGACCGTGTATCGAAGGATCGAGCTGTTCCGCGGCGACTCCAGCTTCTCGACCTGGGTCTACCGCGTCGCCCACAACGCGGCCCTCATGGCTGTGCGCCGGCACAAGCGCGCCGCGACGCCGATGGCCGACGCCGCGCTCGAGCCGCTGCTGGAGGCGTCACACGCCGGCGTCTCTGACCACATGCCGGACGCCCAGGCCCATGGCAGGCGCGCGCTGTTCAACCTCTTGCAGGCGATGCAGGATCTGCCCGAGGCGCAGCTGGCGCTCTTCGTCGCGACCGACCTCGAGTACCGCGATCGTCAGGACATCGCCGACCAGCTGGGGCTGAGCATGAGCGCCCTCAAGGCGCGGATTTTCCGCGTCCGCACGCAGCTCCGCGACGCCATGGTCGCCGACACCTCGTGGCGAGGCATCGCGCCTAGCTTCTTGGCGGCGGCACGATAGGCGACACAGGGGCGTCGCGAGGGCTGCCGGTGAGCAGGTGCTGAGCCCTGTCGTGCCGTCGCCCCCTGTGCCAGCTGCGGCGCGCAGCTTGAGGCTGGGCAGCCGAGGAGCGACCGCCGCCGCCTGCCGCGCAAACGCCGGGACGAGGCATCAACCAGCGCTGGGTCGCGACGGCAAGTCCGGCACCGACCGCGGCAACCTAGCCGGCGCCAAGGTGGCTGGCCCGCAGCCAAGGCAGCAGACTCGGGGCACTGACCCCACGGACGCGTCGCGCTTGGCCGCCGCGGCCCGATCGCCGCCGACCAAAGGGGTGGCCGACACCAGCCGCGGGCGTCCCTAGGGTTTGGCGACGGGAGCTGCCGCCGGCGCCGGCTCCGCGGTGGCAGGGGCGGCTGGCGGGAAGACCGTCGACACGCGCGCGCCCTCCGGCAATAGGCTGTCCAGCATCCCAGAAGCCCACAACCCCAAGACCACGAGGAAAATCGCGAGGCCGGCCAAGATCCAACCGCGGGCGCCGCCCTGTTCATAGGGGTCGCGCAGATCGCGGCTAGCGCCAGCAGGCAAGGCCGCCAGCGGCGTCAGCGACTCGCCGAGCCCGACGTTGACTTTGGCCAGGGCGTTGATCGCCCAGCCGTTGGCGTCGAGCAGCGGCCCGAGGTTGCGATTGCGCAGCTTGAGCCAAGCCACCGCCGTCGCCGGCAAGGAGATGGCGAGCATCAGCGCGAGAATACCCAACGGCATCCAGACGCCGAGCCCGAACAGAGCGTCGATCATCGCGCCAGCGGCGGCCGCCAGACCACCGACCGCGACGCCGATGGCCGCGACCATGCCGATGTCGATCTTCGCCTTCTCTTTCGGCGGCTCCGGCGCCTTGCCGGCCTCGACGGTGTCTTTGGGCCTGTTGAGCGCCGCCACCCGATCGGCGTCGGCCTTGGCTTCGGCCTCGGCGGCGCGCTTGTCGATCTGATCTTCGACGAAGCGCAGCGCCTTCTTGTACGGCGACCAGAACGCCTGCCGCAGGCTGATCGGCTGGTCGACGATGCGCGTCACCGTCGCCGCCCAGGGCGTGCCCTTGCGGTCGTAGAACAAGCCGTTGCGCCCGACCGCGATGTGGTCGACGTCGCCGCCGGTCACCGCCGCCACGATGGACTGGCTACGGCCGTCTGCAGCCTTACAGTCGCAGTAGGCCAAGAAGGCGTTCGACTTGCTCGCCATGGCGGCGTGGCGCCCACCGTCCAGCACCGGTAACACCAGCTCGCACGACCGGTGGTCGAAGTAGAGCGTCCCGATCTGGAAGACCGCCTTGCGGCTGCGGTCATAGAAGTCGCGAAACGACACGAAGTTGTGCACCAGGGTGATCAGATCGCGGTGCAGCCGGGCCAGCCGCAAGACCTCCTCGATCGCGCCTGCCTCGCCGGCCAGCGCGCTGTCGGCGGCGATCGCGGCGCTGATGACGGCCTGTCCATCGCCCGCCGCGATGGCACGGACGCGGTCGCCGCCAAGACCCTCGACGCTGGCCCCCGCCTTGGCGCCCAACCACGCGTCGCGGGCGGCGAATGCGCCCTTGACCCGGGCCCAGTCGTCTGGGGTCAGCGCGTCACGCGCGCCCAGCAGCGGCACGACGACCTGACTCCGTAGCCCAGCCACGGCCCCTGTCCACGCTGGGTTGACGCCGTCGCCCAGCGGCAGGTCGCGACCAGCGGCGATCTGGGCGAGCGGGAAGTGGCGCATCGCGCTCGCGTCCGGGTCCAGAGCGCCATCGGTCAGGCCGGCGTACTCGCCGCCGTCGCGGTTGATGGCGGCGACCGAGCGGGGGTCATATGCGGCGACGCGGCAACGCGCGAAGTAGTCGTCGACCTTGGCGCGGACGGCGACGAAGGCGGCGTGGGCGTCTGCGGTCGCTGCGCCGAGCGGGCGCTGGGCCTCGCCCTCGCCGTCGAGCCAAGCGACGTGTTCGGCGATCGCGGCGAAGAAGCTCGAGAGGGTCTCTACCGAGACGCCCCTTGCGCCGCCGCGGTCCGTGGGCGCCGCGGTGCAGGCCACGATGTCGTCGCAGAGCTTGGCGGTGGCGGCGTCGCTGATGCCGCCGCTATGAACGACGCCGTCGCCGTTGTCGGCGCGGGCGGCGAAGGCGGCAGCCGCGGCCGAGGCCTGAGCGACGCTGAGCTGCTTTCCGCCAGCGGCGCCGATCCAGGTCAACATGGCGGCCGCCGTGCGCTGCAGCATCGCGTCGGCGATGTCGGCGATCGCGACGCCATCGGTGCCGGAGATCAGCGCGTCAGCGCTACGCAGTCTCGCAGTCGCCCAGTCGATGGCGGCGAGCAGCTCGTCGACGTGGATGCGACCATCCCCGTCGTGGTCGATGGTCGTGAGGGTGGCGGAGTCCAACTCCAGGCCGACCGTCGGGCAGGTCAGCGCGACCCAGAGCTTGGGATCCAATTGCCGCAAGGCGAGGAGATCCGCGCCGTCCCGGATGATGACTTGGTCGACGCCGCCAACCCAGGTGAACTGAAAGCCATGGCTCATGTGGATGGTCTCCTCTCTCGCCGCCCGTGATTGGGCCGGTCCCTACCTCCCAATCGTCGACTGGGCCTCGAAGGTCAAGGACGATTGGAGAGCTATGGCGTCCACGGCGACGAAGAGGCGCGCTGATGCCCAACTGCCCGCGCCGCCGCACAGCAGGTGCCGAGCGCCAATTCGCAGAGGTCGACGGGCCGTGTACGCAACCGCGCCCTCAAGGCCCCGCCCTGGCCTTGCCGTCGCTGCGCGGAATTGCCAGTCTCCGCCGCGTCGGCGACGCACGACGGCGCCGTCCGCCGAAAGACCGAGCGCCGCGCGGCAAAAGGGGGGTGGGCGCGGCCTGCCCGATCACGTCGACCTCGACGTCCGCTCGATCGCCGGGCCTTGGCCTGCGGCCTCCAGGGCCGTCGTCAGGCGTAGTTCCACCGGAGTCGCCCGCTCAGGCCAGGTCGCAGCGCCCGGTTGGGCCGCCACGGCCCCTACCGAACCGAGAAGTCCCGAGGAGCCAACCTTGACCCAGCCGCTCTGGCGACTCGCCGAGTGACCCTACCTCTGTGTCCTGCCCGGCGTGCTGAGCGCTGAGGAGGCCGCGACGCTCGCCGCCCCGGCCCGCGATGACCAGGCGCTGGAGGCCGCCGGCGTTGAGGTCCGGCGCGGCGACGCGGGCCGGAGCGCCGAGCTGCCGCTCGGCCTCCATCCGCTGCTGGAGGCGCTGGCAGGTCGGCTGGAGGCGGCGCTTGGCCTGCGCGATCGCCTCATGACGGTCGGGCTCTCGGCGGAGGCGGCGGCCGATCCCAGCCAGGTCAGCCGAGCGCGCGCCCTCTCGACGCTGCGGATGCGCCATTACAAGGTTGGCGAGGGTCATTCGCCGCACCTCGACTCTTACGAGATCGCAGGCTTGAGCCTCATCGCAACGGCGCTGATTGGCCTTGAGGTCGCGGCGGCCGGCGGGGAGACGGTCTTCCCGGCCGCCCAGCCAGCGCCCATCGCCCTGCCTATCGCACCTGGGCAGCTCGTCTGCTGGCGCAACCTCGGCGCCGACGGCGAGGCCGACAGCAGCACCTTGCACCTCGCGGCGCCGGTCGAGCGCGGCGAGAAGATTATCCTTGGCTTTTTTGTCCACGGCGACCTCGGCGATCTCGATGGCGCCATGGACTCGACCCGTGTGCCGGCGCCCATGCGCGAAGCAGTGAAGGCGCGCCGTCCCTTCGGCGCCCTCCGCGGGCTCGGCCGTCTGCTCGCCATCATCGACGATGGCGTTCCTGCCGAGTCGGTCGCCCTGCTCCAGCAGGCGGCAGAAGCGCGAGGCGTCGTCTGTGCCCACGTGGATCCCCGCCGCTTTGACTTCGGCGCCCAGCGCGTACTGCGCCGAGGCGACCTGATCTTCCGCCCGGCGGTGTCGATGCACTCGATCCGGGTCGAGCACCACCTGTGGCAGCCCGGCGTCGGCAGCTTCTACCTCGACCCTGACGAGCCGATGTTCAGCAACATCAATGCGTTTACGACCTTTGCCCGCGCTGGCTTGCCGGTCCCCCGCACGTTCGCGCTCTTCGACGGCGCCCGCGACCTCATGCGTCACTACGTCGAGCAGCTCGCTGGCCTGCCGGTGGTCCTCAAGGCCCTCGGCCACTCGCGCGGTGTCGGGACCATCCGCGCCGACTCTCTGCCCTCGCTGTTTTCCATCGTCGACTATGCCCTGGTCGAGGGAACCCGACCGCTGCTGACCGCCTGGGTGCCCGACGCCGTCCACTGGCGCCTGGTCGTCGTCGGCGATCGGATCGTGTCAAGTTACCGCAACGTCATGGACGACGACGACTTTCGCACTTCGGGAGGCAGCGATCCGCAGGACTACGCCGCCACGCCGCCGGACGGCGCCGCCGAGCTCGCCATCGCCGCTTGTCGCGCGCTGCGCCACGCCCACGGCGGCGTCGACATCCTGGCGCACCCGAGCGGTCGTCTCTACCTGCTCGAAGCGAACTTCCCTTGTTATTACGCGACAGGCCAGCTCGAGGCAGGCCACGACGTCGCCGGCGCTATGGTCGACTACCTGCTCGACGACGCCGAACGCCAAGCCCCGGCCTCCGATCAGCCGTGGCCCGACCTCAAGGGAGCCTACTAGAGCGGCGTTCCGTTGGGCGCGGCCCTCAGCATCTCGACCTCGGTTTCGGCAGGCGGCGCCTGCACAACTGGCCGCCCGTGGTCGCGCGGTCGCGGCCCAAGTGGCCAATTGTCGCGTCTGCTGGTCGCTTTTCGATCGGAGCGCCACGCCTCGCGCTGTCCAGGCGTCGATAGGCAACGCGGTCCGTCATGAGCGCGCCGCGGCGCCCTCCGGTGCGGTTGGCTCGCACCACGCCGTGAGGTCATCGGGCAGCATCCTGCCCGGTGCGCCTGCGGACCCCCGCGGTCCCGTCAGCGCAGCGCCGGGCGGGACCGCGGGGTCGCTGCGGCTAGGCCACGGACTTCTTCTGCTCTGCCTCGGAGGCGGCCTTGGTCGCCTGCTCCTTGGCGGCCATCTCTTTCTTCTGCATGTGCTCGGCCGCCATGCCCTTCTTCTGCTCCGCCTCGGCGTGGCTCTGCTTGGCCTTCTCTTCGGAGCTGGCCTGCAGCTTGAATTTCGCCTCTGCGGTGCGCTTGAGGAGCGCCTGCTTGGCGGCGGCGGCGGCGTCGCCCTCGGCGATGGCCAAGGTCCGCGACGAGCCTTGCGCTTCCTTTTGCTCTCTCTCACTCGTGCGCTCCGTGAGCGCTGAAGACCGGTGCTTTTTCCGCTTCTCGCCCGAGAGGAGGCGCCCAGACGACTTCTCCGACCGTTCCTTCGAGCGGAGATCGATCTGCTTGGCCCGCTCTTCGCTGCGGCTGTCTTGCGCTTCGATTCGCTTTCCCACTCGCTGCTTGCGCAAGGCTTCAATCTATCTGGACTTCTCCAGCAGCAGCTCGGTGGCCTCGGCTGGCGGCCCGTTGGCGCCTCCCTCATCGCTCTTGCTCTGGATCTTCTTCTTGCGCGTCGCCTCGCGCTCGATCGAAGCGACGATCTGCTTCTTGGTCCGAACGGCGTTGTGCTTGGCCGCTGCCTCATTGTGAAGGTGCGCCTTCTTTGCCGCCTCGCTGACCTTCTTCTTGATCAGGACCTCTCGCGCCAGGTCATCGCTGGTCTTGCAGCCGGCGAGATCGAGCGCGGCGTCCGCGAGATCATCGCCCAAGGCGTCGGCCGACTTCTTGCGCACGAGCTCCTTGGCGTCAAAGGCAGCGATGTAGAACTCGTCCGGCTCATCGACCTCGGCGGCCTCGTCCACCCACACGTCGAGCAGCTCCGCGACCGCGCGCTCCTGGGCCTCGAGGTAGGCGATCTCTTCGATGATCTCCTTGTCGTCGCTGCACGCGTTCGCGGCGGCGGCGGCTGGCGTCGTGGCGCCGAGGACGCCGAGCAGCGCGGCGAGGGCGCTGGCGCCGCCGAGGCGCTCGAGCACGGCGCGTCGCGTCACGT
>SXGT01136261.1_pt1 | contig 16396 bp, 5 predicted proteins | sample 3176221 | NCBI WGS metagenome assembly SXGT01 (sample SAMN11356862, study PRJNA531348) | freshwater metagenome | isolation source: freshwater sample F1-120 | place: China: Fuxian Lake, Yuxi | collected 2017-12-25 | reverse complement strand
TTCCGCCGCCGTGAGGCGCCCGTTCGCTGTGCGGATGATCATCTCGATCAGCGCATCGCCGGCCGAATCGAGCGTCTGCTCGCGGCGAAGGATGCCGGTGACGTCGACGTCGATGTGCTCGGCCATGGTGCGCAGTGTTTTCGGGTTGCCGGAGATTTTGATCACCGGCACGATCGGGTTGCCGATCACATTGCCTTGTCCCGTCGGGAAGGTGTGCACGACGTAGCCGCCGGCAGCCATCAGCGTCACGCACTCGGCTGCAGCCGACGACGTGTCCATGTAGTAGAGACCGGGTCCCTTGGCGGGGGCTTCGGCCGCATCGAGCGCGTCGATGTAGCGGCACTCCCGGCCGATCTTCTCGAGGTTGCCCATCGCCTTTTCCTCGATGGTCGTGAGGCCACCGGCGATGTTACCCTTGGTCGGCTGGCTGTCGGAGAGATCGTCGGTCTTGTGCGCCTCGATGACGTCGTCCTGGTAGGACTTCCACATCTTGTACCACTTGTCGCCGACGGATTTGTTGATGGCCCGCTCGCGCGCGATGTGCTCCGCCCCCGTGATCTCAGACGTCTCACCGAACACGCCGTAGATGCCCTTCGGGATCAGCTTGTCATACATGTTGCCGACGGTGGGGCACGACGACAGGCCCGTGGTGGTGTCGCTCTCGCCGCACTTCGTCGAGACCCACAGATCGGCGATGCCGCATTCTTCTCGCTGCAATTCAGAAGCCCACTGCACCATCTTCTTGGCCTCGTAGGAGGCCTTGGCGATGATCGCAATGTCGCCGTGGCCCTCGATGCCGAAGCCGACGACGGGTTTGCCCGTTTTGGCGATGCCGTCGGTGACGATCTTGGTCCACTGGTCCTCGATGCCGATCACGACGACGGCGGCGACGTTGGGGTTCGAGCCCGTGCCGATCAGCGTGCGGAAATGCAGGTCGAGATCGGCGCCGAACTGCAGGCGGCCGTACGCGTGGGGGATCGCCAGCGTGCCCTTGATGTTGTTGGCGACGGCCTCGCACGCTGCGTTCGACAGGTCGTCGAGCGGCAGGATGATGACGTGATTGCGCACGCCGACGCGGCCGTTCTCGCGGCGCCAACCGTTGAAGGTGAGGTTCGATTTGGACTTTGCGGGCTTCTTGGTTGCCATTTAGGTCTCCAATTCATGTCAAACCCGCTGGGTTCCGACACCCAAGTGGGTCGTGCGAATTCGGGCGGAAGTCGGCAGTGTGCTGAGGCGTGCCGAGGTGTCAGACCCGCAGGGGGCCGACACCAACTCACCACCGCTTGGTCTTGAGATTGTGCACGTGGACGTGGTCGCCCTTCTTGGCATCAGCAATCATGCGGCCGATGTCCTCGCCGTACTTGATCACCGTATCGCCCTTCTTCATGTCCTTGAGCGCTACCTTGTGGCCGATCGGAATGTCGTGATTGGCCTTGGCCTTCGTGGTGGTGTCCGTCTCGGTGATCACGCCGAGCATGTCGGTGCCCGACTTCAGATTCTCGACGACGACGACGCCGACGTTGTCCTTGGGACTGTGGACAAGAAATTGTGGTGCTGCCACGCGCATGCTCCTCTTGCGTTGCCAGTCTTGCGTTGTCAGATCGACGGAAGGCGGCCCGCCTTGCCACAATCGTCGGACATGCCGGCGGCTATGGATTGTGAGCGCCAACTCTTATATAAGACTATAAGAGAGAGGCGACCTTGGCAATACGACGATACGAAATCGGCGAGATGGCGAACGGGCTCGGTCCCGATGCCGATGCGCGGCCACTCTACAGCCGCGTCGGGGCTGCGCTGCGCGAGCGCATCCGGTCCGGCCAATGGCAGCCTGGCCAGCTCATTCCAAGTGAGACAGAGATCGGACGGGAGCTCCGCGTCAGCCAGGGCACCGTGCGCAAAGCGCTCGACAGCCTTGCACAAGAACGCCTCGTGGTGCGACGCCAGGGCAAGGGCACCTTCGTCGTCGAGCACACGCCGGAGGATGTGCTTTTCCGCTTCTTCCAGATCTTTCGCGACGACGGCGGCCGCATCCGCCCTGAAAGCATCCGCACGACCGCACGCGTCCTCCTGGCCGACGCCCGCCAGCGCGCGCGCCTCGACCTGCCAAAGGGCAGCCGCGTGATCCGCATCGATCGCATCCGCTTGCGCGACGGCGCCCCATTCGTTGCCGAGACGATCGTACTGCCGCGCGCGCGGTTTCCCGGATTGGCGGAACGAGCCGAGATACCGAACACGCTCTACGACCTGTTCCAGAGCCGATACGGTATTCTCGTGGCTCGCGCCGACGAACGCTTGACGGCAGTGCCGGCCGACCGGCGCATCGCGCGCGAGTTGGGCATCGCCCCCGGAACAGCGCTGCTTTGCATCGATCGCACCGCCTATACGATCGACGACCGGCAGATCGAATGGCGCGTGAGCCTCGTGCACCTCGAGGGTGCGCACTACCTGTCGCATCTGCGCTGAGCAGCGTCCGCGACCGGCAACATCAACGCTCCCGCAACGCCGTCTGCCGCATGCGCACCAGCGGCTTCGTCAGATAGCCGAGCACCGTCTTGGAGCCGGTGATCACGTCGACCTCCGCGACCATGCCGGGAATGATCGGCAGCGTGCGGCTTCCGTGCGAGAGCTGCGCCTTGTCGGTTCGCACGCGGATGAGATAGTAGGTCTCGCCCTTCTCGGTCGAGATGCTGTCGGCGCCGATATGCTCGAGCCGCGCCTGCAGCCCGCCGTAAATCGCGTAATCGTACGCCGTGATCTTGACGACGGCGTCCTGTCCAGGTCGCAGAAAGGCGATATCCTGCGGCCTGACCTGCGCTTCCACCAGCAGCGTGTCATTGGCCGGCACGATCTCCACCAGGCTATGCCCGGGCTGCACGACTTGCCCCGGCGTCGTCACATGAACCGTCTTGACGATGCCGTCGGTCGGCGCGCGCACGGTGGTTCGCGCGAGCTTGTCCTCGCTGCCGCGGCTCGCTTCCGTCAGCGCGGAATATTCCGTGCGCGCAGCCGCAAGCCGCTGCAGAGAATCTCCGCGAAACGCCTCCACTTTCTCCGCACGACGCCCTGCAACCTCGGCCTTGGCCGCGATGAGCCGCGGCAGTGCAAGCCGCGTCGCCTCGAGCTGGCCACTGGTATCGTTGAGCTTGGTCTCAGATACGATCAGCTCCGAGCGCGAGGCGGCCCGCGTGCGCTCGAGCGCACGCATCATGGTCACCTCCTCCGTCGCCAGCACCAGCGCGCGTTTGAGCGTCGCCAATCGCGCCTCCGCCTCCTTGATCTCCTGCGCGCGCTGCTGCTCCTGCTGATCGAATGCACCGAGGGCCGCCTCGAGCTCGCGACGGCGGGCAAGGTAGTGCTCGCGTTGATGGGCGACGACATCGGGCCGCGCCTGCTCGATCTCGCGCGGGAATTCCAGCGGGCGTCCTTCGACCTCCGCCTCGAGTCGCGCGATCAGCGCACCAAGGCCCAGCATCTTCTCGCGCGCCTCGCCCAGCGAAGAGCCCGCCAGCGTCGGATCGATGCGAAGGATTACATCGCCCTCGCGCACCAGCGCACCCTCGCGAACGAGAATTTCGCGCACGATGCCGCCTTCCAAATTCTGCACGATCTGGATCTTGCTGGCCGGCGTGACGCGCCCGCGCCCCGTCGTCACCTCCTGCACCACGGCGAGTGCCGCCCAGACGATGAAGCCGACGACGAGACCTGCAAGCGTGAGCATCAGCGCGCTCGCCTTGCTTGAAGGCAGCTCCAGCAGATCGGCGCTGAACGCCGTCGGCACACCTCCGACGGGGCGCGCTGCGGCTTGGGGACTTGCGATGCGCGGCGCTGCTGGAATTGATTTCTTGGCGGCGATCATGCGGGCTGCCCCTCCACACGCACAGCCGTCTTGCCGCTACCCGCCGCCAGCGCCGCGAGCACGGCAGCCTTCGGCCCGTCGAGCCGCTTGCGGCCGCCCTCGATCACCACCAGTCGATCGACCAGCGCGAGCATTGCGGGCCGATGCGTGACGATCAGCGCCGTGCGCCCCTGCAGCCAAGGCTTGAGACGCTCGACGACGATCTGCTCTGTCCGTGGATCGAGATCGCTGGTCGGCTCGTCGAGCAGCACGATGCGCGGCTGCCGCAACAGCGCGCGTGCCAGCACGATCGTCTGTCGCTGACCGGCGGAAAGCCCGGCGCCGCGCTCGCGCACCGGTGTCTCGAGCCCATTGGGCAGGCGAACGATCCAGTCGAGAGCGCACGCCAGACGCGCGGCTTCCAGGATCATGTCGTCGCCGGCAGCCTGGTCGCTCATCGCGATGTTGGAGCGGATCGTTCCGTGAAACAGCTCACCCTGCTGCAGGGCAAGACCGATGCTCGATCGCATCAGGGCAGGATCGAGCTGAGCCACTGGAATGCCGTCGAGCAGCACGCGTCCCCGCTGAGGCACATGCAGGCCGTGCACCAGCTTCAGAATCGTCGACTTGCCCGTGCCGATGCCACCGACGAGGCCGACGCTCTCACCGGCGTTGATCGCGATCGACACGTCGTCGAGCACCGCGGGCGCATCCTTCGCATAGCGGAATGTGACGCCATCGAACGCGATGCGCCCCTCGAAACTCGACCTTGCGATCAGCTGCGCCCCCTCCGGCCGCTCCTGCGGCGCCCGCACGATATCGCTGAGCAGCTGATAGGACTGTCTCGTGTGATGCAGCCGCGCCACCAGATGCGCGAGCTGGGCGAGCGGCTGCATGGCGCGCCCGGCGAGCATGGTGGCCGCGATCAGCGCTCCCATCGTCATCGCACCTGCCGCCATCATGTAGAAGCCGACGATGATCATGATGACCTGCGTCAGCGTTTGCGCGGCGTGCACGGTGTAGATGCCGAGATTGGACAGATGCCGGATCTCGTTGCCGGTCCTGATGCTCTCCGCGAGCGCCTTTTCCCACTGCGCCGCCGCCCAGCTCTCCGCGCCCGCCGCCTTGATGGTCTCGAGCCCCGCGACGGTTTCCACGATCACCGCGTTCTTGATCGCCGATTCACGCATCGAGGCCGCGATCATGTTGCCGATCGTGCGCTGCGTCATCCAGCCGATGGCGAGGATGATGGGAATTGCGAGCAGAGGCACGATCACGAGCGGCCCCGCCACGACCCAGATGATCGCGATGAACAGCACGAGGAACGGCAGGTCGCCGAAGGCAGTCAGCGTCGCCGAGTTGAAGAACTCGCGGATCGTGTCGAGCTCGCGCATCGTGTTGGCGCGCACGCCGGCGGATGCAGCCGGTCCTTCGAGCTTGGCGCCAAGCAGCCGCGCATAGACGAGGTTTCCGAGCACCACGTCCGCGCGCCGTCCTGCAGCATCGACGAATTGGCCGCGCAGCGTCTTGATTGCGAGATCGAACAGCGTCGCCAGCATGACGCCCAGCGCCAGCGACCACAGCGTCTCGACCGCTGCATTGGGCAGCACCCGATCGTAGACGTTCATCGTGAACAGCGGCAATGCCAGCGCCAACAGGTTGACCGCAATCGTCGCGGCGATCGCTTCGGCATAAATCCGCCGGCTTGCAGCGAACGCCGGCATGAACCAATCGCCGCCGCTCGACGGCAGCAGATCCGCGGCTCGACTGTCGTTGCCGGCTGCAGGCACGACGCGAATGATGCGGCCGGCGGCTTCCGCGTCGAGATCTGCTGCAGCAATCCGCGCCTTGGCCTCACTTCGTCCGGGCTCGCTCGAAACGTAGGCGACGGCCGCGCCGGCTGCATCGCGTTCGATCGACCACACCACATCGAGGCCGCCATCGCGCGTCGGCACGAGCGCCGGCAACTCGATATCCCTCAGTCGGTCGAGCGCGCCATGCTCGATTCGCGCATCGAGGCCGGCTCGCGGCGCTGCGATCTCGGCATGCTCCAGCGGCAGGCGCCCGTCGACCAACGGCAAACCGGCAGTAATCGCCCTTGGGGTCGCTGGAAGCTTGTAGTGGTGCGCGATGTCACACAGCGCCAGCGCCAGCCGATCGCCAGCAGGCGAGCCGGCCGCGTGGGCTACCCGCTTGTCAGGGAATGACTTCAGGGCCTGCTCGAGCCGGCCCTGCATGTCGGAGACGGCGGACATCGCTCAGCGTGCTTTCGCTTCACCAGTGCCATTGAGATCACGCGCCGTAGGCATTCCGCGGCAACCTACTTGGTGGGCTGCCGCTCCACGGCAGTGAACCAGCCCCGCGAATGCGGACCCAGATCCCTGTCTGAGGATTGCCAGCCATCGCGCCACCCATCGATCAGGGTCGGCGCATGGGGAGCAGCTGCTTCCGGCGGCGGCTCGAGCCCGAGTGCGGAAACCAGCCGGCCCGTCGCCGCGAGCAGCCGATAGCCGTTGTAGACGCCGATGAACTCCTCGGTTCGCAGCGATGCCTCTGCCACGAACAGCTCGGACTGGATGTTGAGCATGTCGAGCAGGCGCCGCGTACCGGCGTCGAACTGCGCGTTGTAGGCCGAGCGAGTCGATCGTGCGGCATTGACCTGACGCTGCAGAAGCGGCACGCGCCGCCCAGCCGTCACCATCGCATTCCAAGACACTCGCGTCTCGCGCTCGATGATCCGCCGCGTATTGGCCGAGATTTCCACCGCCTCGCGGCTGCGCGCACGAGCTTCCCAGATGCGCGCCTTGTCGATGCCGCCGTTGAACAGGTTCCAGCGGACCACCAGCATGGCACGGGAATCGACGCTGCGATCGCCGTCCTCGGTCATGCCCCAGCCGCGATGCGCCGAGACCTCGAGATTGACCCTTGGCATCAGCCGCCCATAGGCACTGCCGACTGCGGCCTCTGCGGCCGTTGCGTCATGCTGCGTGGCAAGCACGGAGGGAGCGAACTCGATGGCCTCGCCAACTGCAGCCTCCAGCGACTTCGGCATGCCGACTGCCGGCATGCCGGCCGCGGCAAGCTTGCCCGGCGCTCTGCCTGCGACCGCCCGGAACAGCGCATCCGCGTCGCGCAGCCGCCCCTCGGCCTCCACCACCAGGGCCTCCGCCTGCGCCGTGCGGCTCTGCGCCTCGGTGAGATCGGAGGACGCACCACGACCGCCCGACACACGGCTGCCGACGCGAGACATCAGCGCGCGGTGCGCGGCAAGGTTGTTGCGGGCGGTATTCAGCACGGAGTGTGCGCGCTGCAGCTCGAGATAGGCCTGCACTGCCCTCAGCGCGATCGAGTTGGCGGTGTCCAGCACGCGCCAGCGGGCGCTTTCGACGCGATTCCTGTGGCGCGCCACCTCATGGCGGGATTCGAATCCGTCGAACACCCGTTGCGATGCAATCACCTGCGTCTCACGATGCCAGTGGCGCTCGCCGCCCGTGGTCACGCCGACAGCCGTTCGGCTGTAGTCCTTGTGCCGGCCCGTATCGTGGCGGACATCGACCGTCGGCAGATTGAGGCCGCGTGCCGCTGTCAACTCGTGATCGATGGCCCGGCGATTGAACCGGATCGCGGCGAGCTCGGGGTGCGAAGCCAAGGCTTCGGCCACGACATCCTGCATTGATTGAGCAAGAGCTGTTGACGATCCAGGCCCCACACAAGCGGCCAAGTGAATCACAAGAGCAGCTCCCGCCAGGGGCAGGAGCTTCAGCGATGCGTCGACTTGCATTTATCCCCACGCTTTTCGACGTCATGCACTGGATTTTGCAGCTCAAGCGCTAAGCGATTCGGAGCTGAACGGGGAAGGGCGAAACAGATATTCCGCGCGCGATTTGTGCACGGATCATTCGAATAAGTGGTAAAATTGATTCTGAACTACGGTCTTCACCATAGCTGTGGCTGTCGATCGTTGTTGCGGCAACGCAGTGCGGCCATTGCAACCGCGTGCAGCGCGCGTAGAAATGCCTATGGCCGGTCAAGCAAGACCGATCGAGCTGCGCGCAACTCGAAGCGCGCAACTCCGATCAATCGGCTCACACAATCAGGTTGCCATTGGTTCGCATTGTATCGACGTTGAGGCCCGTCACGCCCTGCAGCACGGCAAGGTTCTGGAAGCTGTCGCCGCCGCCATTGGCATCGATGGCGATTGTCGTGTTCCCGCCGCCGACCGTGGCGCGCACGAACTCCGAAAGCACCGACGAGCCGGCATCGAAGCCTGACAGTAGCGCCGACACGTCGAGCTTGTCCCCGGCTGCCGTCGAGAACCCGGAGATCTGGTCGACCCCGGAGCCAAGCTCGCCACTCTGCCACGCGAAGGTGTCTGCCCCCAGGCCACCGGTCAGAGAATCAGCGCCGCCGCCACCGGCCAGGTAGTCGTCCCCAGCACCGCCGTCGATCGTATCGGCGCCGCCCAGCCCGTACAGCAATTGCGTTCCGCCGCTGCCGCTGAGCGATTCGCCGGAGCTCGTGCCGGTCACCACCTGCGGCACGACGAGCTGGAAGGTATCCGTCACAGGCGTCGCAAGCTGGTCGGCACCATCGATCGTCACCGCCGACAGGTTGACCACGTAGGTGCCACCTGTGGCGGTTGCGCTGGCCGCTGCCGCAACAGCGTTGGATTGCGCCTCGGTGCCCGTGAAAACCCAAGTGCCGCTCGATGGGCTGGTGAGTGCACCGCCGGCCGTAGCGATCATCGACACACCGGTTGGCACGCTGGTGAAGGTGATGCGGATCAGCTCGGCAGCATTTTCCCCCGGCGCCGTACCATTGTCGTCGGCCATGCGCACATTGAGGTCGAGTGCGGCTTCCGACGAGGCGCCCACCGCCACGTTCTTCGCCAGGATCTCGACCGTATCGGCGCGCGGTGCGACGACCACATCGAAGCCGACCGAGGCGCTGGCCTCGTCGCCGTTGACCAACTCCAGCGTGATGCCGGTCAGCGTCAGCGACATCGTACCGGAGTAGTGCAGCGGCGGCGTCAAGGATAGCGTTGCCAGCGCCGTGACCGGGATCGTCCAACTGCCATCGCCGTTGTTCGAGCCGGCCGAGAACACCGAGCCCAGCGGAACGCCCGAGATCTTGACGGACAGCACCTCGGCGCCATTGGCAGTTTGCGTATCCACGAGTGCGGCACTGAGCCCTGGGAGTGCGATCGCCGTGTCCTCGATGCCGGAGAACGACGCCGGCGCTGCAACGTTGGGCGCATCGGCGTCGGCCGTCACAAACACCTCGAAGCTCGCGGTGTCGAGCTGAATGTTGTCACCGTCCGCATCGTCGAGCGGCTCGACCGAGTACGCGCTGACGGTCACGGTCACTTCGCCGTGCCAATGCGGCGCCGGTTGCATCTGCAGCGTCGCCAGGTCTGCGATCGGCACGCGATACATTCCGACGAGGCTCGTACCGTCGATCGTGTCGTCACCGAAGCCGTCGCCAACCGCGACCGTCGCATAGCTACCTACGAGCGTCGCGCCGTCGGACAACGCGACGTAGGCGTAGCTGCCGATCGTCTCGTTGCCGTCCGTGTCGCGCTCGCCAAGCGAGATATTGAGCGCGACAGGCGCGTCCTCGATGCCAGTCGCCGGCGTGGCCGATATCGCAACGCCGTCGGCAACCGGATCGACATCGACCGGCAGCGGCAGCGCCCCGGTGGTCGCCCACTGCAGGTTCGCGCTGCGCGCGATGCCCTCCACCGTGATCGTCATGGTGCCCGAGAAGTCCAACGGCGGTATGACGCTGACGGCGCCGCTGTTTACTGCAGCGGCGGAAGCCACCCAGCGCGGCGGCTCGCCGACGTAGTTCGGCGGCAGCAGCCTGGCGCCGATTACATCAGCACCGACGGGAAGACCGCTGATGATCACCGACACTGCCGGATTGGTCGGATCGCCCGGCGCGGGAGCAGCCGTCACATTGAGCGTGATCGAGCCGTCCTCGTTGCCGTTCGATGCGCCTACCGTCACGGTCGGAGGAAGCGGTGCCAGCCCAGGGCCGCCACCAACAACGGGTATGATATCCACCTGGAAGTTGGTTCGCGCGTAAGCCCGATCGCCATCGTTCTCGGTTGCGACGGTCGTCAGCTCGAGCTCAATCGTTCCACCAGCTCCGCCTGGTGTGATCACGTGGAGGTCGGTGAGCTCGGCCGCCGTGAGCACGAAGCTTCCACCGCCGATGTCGAGACCAACGAGACTGCCGCTGCTGTCGACCAACCCGAACAGCGGCGCGGTACCGGGATTGGTTGTGCGGAGAACGTAGAAGATGTCCTCGGACAATGTGCGCCCGAGACCGACATCGGTATCGGTCGAGTCGCCGCCGAGCGTCAGCGCGATCCGCGTGCCCGAGTTGCCGGAGGCGTCACTGGCGAACACTGTCGGCACGTCCGCCGTACCAACGAGGTCGACATTGAACGAGCCCGTCTCGATTTTGTCGACGAACACGATCGAGCCGCCGACGACCGCTTCGTCACGCACCAGCGCGGAAACTGGAATCGAGAAGTCCTCGTTGGAGTCCAGGAACAGCGCACGATTGATCGACACGCCGCCGATGTCGGCCGCCAGAACGGTGATCGTGCCCGCGCCGAGATTGGTCGTGAATGTGCCGCTTATGAGCCCTGTGGTGAGGAGCTCATTGAGACCTGCGCCGGGCCCGCGCAGCACCTCGAGTTGTGCAGCGATTTCTGCATCGGCGATCAGACCCGACAAGTCGAAGGTGTAGCTCACCACCCGCTCTGAGCCGTCGTCGTCGACGAAGGCATGGCTCGTGACGCTCGCCAGCGAGATGTCGGCACCTCCTTCTGTGGCGCCTTCCGTCTGCGTAAGGCCCAAGCCCCACGACGAGAAACCATCAACAGTGCCGGCGTTGATCACCGGCCTGACGCCGATCGTCACGTCCCACGGCAAGGTTGTCGCCTGGTCGCCGTCGATCTCCTGCGTCACTGCATTGATCGTGACGCCCGCATAGGGTTGGTCGCCGGAGAAGTTGGGAATCGGAGGCAGCTCCAGCGTCGGCATCGCCGCTGCCGTGATGCTCCAACGACCGTCACCGATATAGATCACACCACTCGGGACGCTTGAGGTCGGAATCACGCCTACCGGCAGGCCTGTCATGACGAACGACAGCGCTTCCGAGCTGTCGGCATCGACCAGCAGATTGTTGAGGCTGCCGCCGGCGCTGGCGACGATGGCCGCACCAAGGCCGATCGGCTCGTCCTCGTCGGCCAACACATTGACGACGCGAGTTCCTGGCACATCAGCGACGCCGGCCACCTCGACGACGACGTTGTTGACGAACGAGGAGACTATCGTGCCGCCACCTGAGTTGTCGGTCACCACCGTCTCGGTGACGAGAACGATGTCGCCTTGCAGCGGGGAGGAATAGTGCAGCGGTGGCTGGATTGCCAGTGCGGCGACGTCTGCGGGCGAGAGCGTGTAGACACCGGCCACCGGCGTGATCGCCACGCCGCCCGCACCGTAGATGATGGCGCCGGACGGCACGCCGCCGGTGATCCGCACGATGTAGGTTTCCGAGCCGTCCTTGTCGGCAAGCGTGACGCTCATCGGGATCGGGATGATCGTATCCTCGAGACCAACGCTGTTGCCCTTCACTGTCGGGGCGTCGGCGACCGGCGTCACGACGACGTCGATGTAGTCGATCACCGTTTCCGTTTTCGAGGTCCCGTCGAGACCACCGAAGCTGCCCGGCGCGAGCTCGTTGCCGTTCGCGGCCTCTGTCGAGATCGCCTCGACCATCAGGCCATTGCTGCCCGTCAGGCTGCCGGACCAGTTCGCGCGCGGATCGAACGCGATGCCGCCACCATTGAGGAAGCTGTCGAGCAGCGCCTCCCGCGCGGCGTTGCTCGCGCCGGTCGCGGTGATGAGATATATGCCGCCGCCTTGATCGGAAAGCGTCACGCCTGCAGGCGGCGTGCCGACGATCGTGCCGACCGGACCAAGCGAATCCGTCGGCACCGTGATGCGCACCGAAAGCGTCTCGGAGTTGTCGGCATCGAGGCTGTTGCCGGCATTGATGGTGAGCGCGATGTTGGCTCCATCCTCGCTCACGCCGGTCACGGGATCGACGACTGTCACGCTCGGCGTGTCGGCTACGCCCTGAATCCGAATCGTGTGGTTGAACGTGTTGTCTTGCGTGTTCGCAAGGCCGCCGTTGACATCCAGTGTCGTTGCCGTGACGCTCACAGTGCCGTTGAGATCGGAGTGCGTCGGTCCCATCGTGACGGTGAAGCCAGCCAGTGTCGCGCGGATGTCGGTCTCCGCCTGGCCGCGATCCGCCTGCGAAAGCGCGCCGGCATCGGCAGCGCCGGTGATCAGCGTGCTGGTGATGGTATAGGCCCTCGTGCCGGCATCGAAGCTGACGACGGCAGTGCCGACCGCGGCACCCGCTGCGATCGTGTAGGTTCGCGTGGCAGTGTCCGCCGGGAAATCCAACACGACGCGCGACAGTGTCTCGGTCGCCGAATTGTTGCCCGTGCCGCTGGAATTATCGACGAGACGAATGCCCGTCGTCGTGTTGGCGAGATCCGCGCCGAACGCGACGGCACCGTTGTCCTCGACGCCGACCGATGCCGACGGTTGCACGATCGCGTCAGCATCCGGCGTGACTGTCACCGCGAGCGTGGATGGTGCTGTCACCGTCGTCACGACGTCATTGAGGGTGGTGTCGACGATCATGCCGCGGATGTTGAGGTTGATCGTGCCGCTGTAATGCGTCGGCGGCGTGATCTGCAGGCTTGCCAGATCGCTCTGCGCAATGCGCAGCCAACCGGTCGTCACAACGCTGCCGACGCTCGAGCCGCCGCTGGTGAAGGCTGTGCCGCTCGGATAGCTCGACGTCTGGATCTCGATGAACAGCGCTTCTGATCCATCGGGATCGCTGCTGCCCGACGACACCGTGATCGCGCCGAGTGCAAAGGTCGTGTCCTCAGCTCCTGTCGGCGCAGAAGGCAGCGTCAAAGATGGCGTCTCCGGTACTGGCGTGACGGGGATCGTGAAGGTGGTCGATGCTTGGGCGGTCGGGATCGAGATCTCCGGCCCGACAACGCCGCCGCCCATGCCGATTCCGGCGCCGTTGTTGTCCTCGGACGGATTGCTCTCCACCGACGTGACGAGCGCGGTGATGGTGATGTCCTCGCCGTTGTCGGCGCCCGGCCGCACCTGCAGCGAAGCCATCACGGCCTCGATCTCAGCGGTGGTGCCGCCGCTGATAGTCACCTGACCCGACGATGCGCCCGTCGAGGCGATGACAAAGGTCACACCGGCAATCGTGAACGAGCCGGTAGTGCCGGTGTCGATCGTCGAGCTGTCTGGAGCCGTGAACTGCAGCACGGGGCGTGCGCCACTGCCGGGCGTTGAGAAGTCGAGCCGTATCGACTGATAGGTTTCCGAGCCGTCCGTGTCATTGAGGGCGGTTGTCACGGGATAGCCGACGAAGCCGGTATCTTCGTTGACTGCCGGGAACGTAGCAGCGGTGACGCTGACAGACGGGTCATCGGCCACGGCCTGCACGATCACGTCGTGGGTGAGCGTGAAGTTGCTGCTCACCGGCGTAACGCCATTGGTGTCCGTCGACGTGCCGTTGATCGTGACCGTAAAGTTGCGGTCATCATCGTCGGCCAGCGTGATCGACAGCGAGTTGAGCACGCTCAGCACATTGTTGGCGTTGGTGCCGGATATGGTCACCGTCCCCGTGCCGATGGCGACATTGGTCGACACGCCTGCCATGCTGCTGCCGAAGGAAAGCGCCTGGGCGTTGGTCGGAAAACCCGTCAACGTCAGCGAGAGCCCTTGCGAGCCGTCGGTGTCGGCGATCGACATGCCGAGCCGCGTGCCGATCGCAATGATGAGATCGGGGTCGGACGTGGTCGTGAGATTGCGGTTCTCCTGCACGATCGTGCTGGCGTTCGCCAGGACGGGAATGTCTGCGGCTGCGGCGACGGTGATATCGATGTACGTCGTTGCGATCTCGATCTTGGTGTCGAGGTCTCCATTGGTGCCCGCAAGCGCGTCGTCATTCGGCGCGAGCTCGTCGTCGGGAGACGCCGTCGTGTTGCCGTAGAGTGTCGCGTTCTCGGTCGATATTGCTTCGACCTTGATGCCGTTCGTACCGGTCAGAACGCCCGACCACTGCGCGCGCGGCGTGAACGTGATGCCACCGTTGAGGAAGCTGTCGAGCGCCGCCTCGCGATCTGCTGGTGTCGCGCCGGTCGCCGTCACGGTGTAGACGCCACCAGCGCCGCCGGACAAAGCAACGCCCGACACGGACGTGTTCGCTGCGAGGGTGCCGATCACACCGCTGCCGTCGGCCGGTACCGTGATGCGCACCGACAAAGTTTCGGAGTTGTCGTCATCCCAGCTGCTGCCGGGACGGATGACGAGCGGCGCAGTTGCGTCCTCATTGAGAGAGAGGTCGTCGGCGTCGATCGACGGCATGTCGGCGACAGCTTGAACGACCACGTTGTGCGTGAAGTTCTGGGTGATGACGCTGCCGTCATTGTCGGCCGTCGTTACCGCGATGCCGAGCGCAAGATTGGTATCCGTGTTGAACGGCGGGATGAAGCTGAAGCTGGCCAGCGCAGTGCGAATGCTTGCCTCGATCGCAGCCGGCGTGAAGCCAGCGCCGCCCACGGGGTCAGCCGCTATCGTGAGGCTCCACGAGCTGCCTACGTTGAAATAGCTTGCGTCCAGTGCCGGCTGGAAGGTTACGCTAAACGACGCATCGAGCGGAATGCCTGATATCACGATCCGCGTGATGCTCTCGGTGCCGTCGGTGTCGATGCCGGTCAGCTGGATGTCGCCGCCGATGACCTCGTAGATGTCCTCAACCACCACGCTCTGGCCGCTCTTGGTCACGCCATCGGCAACTGCCGTGACGGTGACGGGCACGGCGAAGGTCCGCGGCGTCTCGAGTTGTGCGATCTGACCGACGCCGCTCTCGCTTGGCGCGCTCTCGATCGTCGTCACGGTGACGGAGAGGTCGAACTCGGTATCGAGATGCTGACGCGGGCCGCCCGATGCGAACACGAGCGTCAGGTTGGCAAGCACGTCGTTGATTGCCGCATCATTGGGACCGGTCACGGTGTACGTGCCGCCCCCGTTCGGCGTGAGCACGCCGGCACCGCTGGAGCCTTCGGTGAGCGTCAATCCGCTCGGCACGCCTGCTATCACGACGTTCTTGATCTTCTCGGTGCCGTCGGTGTTGTCGGGATGGCCGACGTTGATCGACACCGGGATGTTCTGATCCTCGAAGCCGGCGCCGCTGCCCGACAGCGTGGGAACGTCCGCAATCGCGGCAACCGTGATGAGATGGGTGCCAAGATAGGTCTGGGTGGCCGCGGCTTCGCCTTCCGACGAGGTGGCGTCGACCTTGGTGACGGCGATGCTGACGGAGATGTCCGCATCGCTGTGCGGCGGCGGGATGAGGGAGAACGTCGCGAGCGTGGCGCGGATGTTCGCCTCGCTACCGCCCGTGATGGTGTAGCTGGTGATGCCGGCAACGGTTGTTGGCGTCACTGTCACGCCGCCGATCGCGGTGTACGTGACTGTTGCTGCGGCCGGAACATTGCCAAGCACAATTTGCGAGACGGCTTCCGAGCCGTCGCCACTGTCGGTCGCCGAGATGCCGATGTTGTTGCCGAAATTGACGGCAGCTGTCACGGTCTGGTCGGCAGGCGAGACGATGCCGTCCTCGTTGACCGAGCTCGAGCCGGAGAACGTGGGGGCATCATTGACCGGATGCACCGTCACCGGCACGGTCGCTGTCAAATCCTGCCGGAGCAGCGTCACCTCGCCGCCCGACAGCACGCTCTCGATCGTGCCGACGCGAACCGATACGTCGAAGTTGACGTCGCTGTCGGCCGGCGCCCGCACCTGCAGGCCCGTGGCAAGGAAGCTCTGGAACTGCGCTGCCGTCGTCGCGACGCCTGGCGTGAACGTGAACACGTTGCCCGACTGTGACACCGTGATGCCGTTCGGCAGCGTCACCGGATAGATCAGCGTCACGCCGGCTGGCACCGTGATCTCGGCGAAGTCGTAGCTCTCCGAGCCGTCAGCATCGATGCGTGACACCGTGATCGGCAGCGCGATCGGTTCGTCCTCGTTGCCCGATGCGGCGCCGGAGATGGTCGGGCCATCGGCGACGGCTGCAACCGCGATGTCGTGCGTGTAGGTCTGCGTGGTCGTTGCAGCGGCCTCGCTCTCGCTCGAGGTCCGGTCGACCTTGGTGATCGCGACGGAAACCGCGATGTTCTGATCCGTGTGCAGCGATGGTTGCAGCGTGAACGTCGCCAGCGTGTCGCGGATGTCCTGCTCGCTGCCACCTGAGATCGTATAGCTGGTGATGCCGGCAACCGTCGTCGGCGTCACCGTCGCACCGCCGATGGCGTTGTACGTAACAGTGGCGGCCGCCGGGATGTTGCCGAGCACGATCTGCGAGATCGCCTCCGAGCCGTCGCCGCTGTCGGGCGCGCTGATTGCGATGTTGGCGCCGAAGCCGACGCTCGTA
>SXGT01879745.1_pt1 | contig 16398 bp, 41 predicted proteins | sample 3176221 | NCBI WGS metagenome assembly SXGT01 (sample SAMN11356862, study PRJNA531348) | freshwater metagenome | isolation source: freshwater sample F1-120 | place: China: Fuxian Lake, Yuxi | collected 2017-12-25 | reverse complement strand
CGTTATTTAAAGGTTTTGTCATAATACATTTCTCCCGTAAACCAATAACCGTAGGTAACGATTGAGTCGGGGTTGCTTTTAGTCTTTTGTTTAGCTCCGTGAGCCTCAACTATCTGTTCTTTCTCTAACTCTAAAAGTCTTTCTCTGTTATTCCAAAACCACCCGTAAAACTCTTCGGAACTTGATTTCAAATACTTTTCATTTGCTTCTTGCATTGCTGTTTGTTTCATATTAGTCTAAGTTTAAATTATATTCATTTAATATATCTCTGATAAAGTCTCTCATATTATAAGCCATATCTTGTTCAGATCCTGTGGCTTCTTTTGATTTATCAAACATGCTTACTCCATGCTTAGTTGTACTTCTAAGTGTTTGATCTAAGTCCCAAACAACCATTTTCCATTTAGATCCATCTAAGGCTACTCTTGCATCATCTTGCTCTTCTATAGAGTCAAACTCCATTATTATTTTGCCCATCTTTTCTATATTTAATTTCTTTATTTATCATGCATTTTTGTGTCCCTATAGTCTATTACAAATCCAATGGCTACAATGATGTTCATACCAAATGACATCAGTATCTCATGAATGTCTGCATATATATTCATTGATAAATGCACATGACCTACCATCCAAAAAGGTATGGACAAGTTTTGGCTTATCCATACCAATAGATATTTAATAAATCTTACCATAGGCTGAAACTATTCCCTATCTTCAATTGAAAAACCTGCGCTGTCAAATTTAGGTCCGTTATCAATTATTGTTTCAAATTTAATTTTTCCATTAAAAAAACGACTAACTGTTAAAGTTTCTATATTTGCATCAGTTTCAAAACTAGCTTTTAATTCTTCAAATTGCTTTTTATTTGCTAATGAACCGCATTGAGTTCCTACACAATCATAGTGTTTAATTCTATATGCACCATATGGTTTTTTTAATTCGTAAATCTTCCAATCCTTATCAGTTAATAGATCTAATCGTTTTTCTCTATTAATAATAGTTGCCGATCGGTGATACCCGCAGTCCCCACAATTAATATATTCTTCTCCTGTTTTGTAATAAAAATCATCCATTGCTTCATGTTTACAATTTGGACATTCAATATAATCTAATACACTTCCCATAATTTTTTATTTATTTATTTATTAATTTAAGTCCAATTCTTTTTTTAATCGTTCAACATATAATATCGCATCCATCAGTTCCTCCTGTAGATGCGTAATCCACTCTAATGTACTCAGGTCTTTTCTATCAAGCGTTGTGTCGTATTTTTCTATACCCACACGTGAACGCTCCCTAAATTTACTGACTACACTTTCCACTACACTGTCTTTTGTCTTCATCTTTTATTTGATTTCGTTTTGCCTTACAAATTTTTATGTACAGATCTAAATTAAAACTACCTCTCCATTGACGCTCCCACCAATCTAATTGCTCGAAGATCGACATTTTGCTACCATATTTCATTGTAGTATTCTCTATCTTGTTCAAGTTTATTTTCCCACCATTCCCACATCTCGTATTCTGTTGGGGCTGTGTTTATTTCATCTTCAGCTATTTTCTCTAATCTTTTTAGAAACTCCTCTGATAGTGGGATGTCATCAATCCAATACATGTCATCTTCATTGGCATTAGGCGTTACGCCAACTTCCACCCATTTTTGACAATTATCAAGCTCTATTTCAATGGTTATATGTTCATTTAGATCATCATATCCCACAAAACGCCAATTGCAATAGGCTGTAAAATTAGCTTTTTCTGCCGGACTATACCAAGTAAATGACAAAGTATTTTTTCCTACGAATAAATCTTCATCTTTAAAATCATCTAGTGTATTCATATCTTTTATTTTATAAAATTAGCATCAATTAATAATACATTACCAACGATATAATGCTTTTTACCTTCTGATAAAGCAGTGTTAGTAGCTCTCTCGTTGTAAGGTAGATTATGTATCAATCCTTCTTCATTTACAACTAACACCATACCATCATTTAAGTAAACAAGCTCAATATATCCACCTACACATTGTTGCATTTCATCAAGAGTTACATGCGACCCCTTAAACTCTAATGCTTTTGTACTATTGTCTGTTAAGAACAGAACTCCAATCGCATTCTTTTTCATAGCTCTGCATTAAAATCACATTGTCCATGCTCCTTAACATAGTCTCTTATTTGCCTACCCAATAGTAAGTCTGCATAATCTCGCAATTGTTCCATAGTAAAGTATGGCTTAATCATCTCATCATTGTAGCCATTATTATCTTCAAAGAACTTTTCAATAACACTTAGCTTCTCACCTAACTTGTCTTCTATTTCCTTTATCTCATTCTCAATATCATCGAGATGCTCATCTTTATAAAAGCTATACTCAATAACACTCGGTGAATGTTCGTAGCCACCAAACCTACTTGCTGCATCACTTGATTGTAAGGCGAACCAAAATTTACCATTGATGTCGCCACTATAATACCTTCCCATAATAATTTAATTTAATTTAATGCTTACTCTATTCAGTTTTCAGCTTCCCTGTTCAATTTCCATAACTTCGTGTAACTCTAATGCTATTTCTTCTAGGTCTGCAAATCTATTTGCTTTATATCCATACCACGTTACACCCCACTTTGTAACACCTCTATTAGCTACATTAGCTATTATGTATCCTTTTTCTTCGTAAACATTAACAAACTCACTTACGATTTCATACTCTACACCATTAACAACATTTGCTCCTTCGGGCAAGTTTTTATCGTTTATACACGTTACTTTTTTCATAATTGTTTTTTTAATGGTCTAAAGATAACCTTCATCTGAATAAGACAAATACCCATCATTAGTTATTATTAAATGGTCTAACAAAACAATCTCCATTATCCCACACGCATCCTTTATTTTCTTTGTTAGCAAATTATCTTGCTCACTTGCTTTTAGTTGCCCACTTGGATGGTTATGGCTCATAATTATGCTTGTTGCCCCACACTTTAATGCCGTACCCATAATAATTCTTACGTCAACTATTGTTCCTGTCATTCCTCCTTGAGAAATCTTTTGCCAACCTATTGTTTGATGTGCTCTATTCAAATATATTACTATTGAACTCTCACAATACTCTAATGTGTCGGCATCATACATTTGCTTGAACAATCCGTATGAATCTTTTGAGTTTGTAATTTTAGTTTTTTCTACACCCGAAGTGGTATATTTCAACGTAATTTCGGGCATGTCTGATTTATATGTTTTCATTTATTTATTTAATAATTATACTTAACTAAAACAAAGGTAATACTAATAATTGACTTATCCTAATTTTTTAGCAATTATTTTTGCTCTCGTTAAATTTTCAATGCTCCCAATGTACTCATTGTAAGCCTTATCGATTGCTTCCCATTTGCTACTTGCCAATACTTTACACAAGTATTCTTTTGTAACATATATTGCAAATACATATTTGTCTTCCATCATAACTCTATGTTTTCATTGTCCTTTAAAAAATTCACCATACATTCATATACACCCTCTGATAATACGTTTGATGTACTATAGATGAAAATATTGTATGTACTCTTTGCATAATCAAACCGAATATCATATGGAAGTGACTCATAAGAAATCCCATTTACATTTATTCCCATGTCTACCATTAAGCAAGACAATAAGAATGTGTCGTATGTCATCATAGTTTTTAGTTTATTTGTTTATACTTATAGAGCAATTACCCAATCAGTAACCCCCCAATTAACACTACTTTGTACAGTATACCCCTTACTCATCAATATTGACGCTATTTGTGGCATATACATATACTCCTCTACACTCCATCCATAACTTGGTGCGTCTTTGCACGTTTCAAACCTAAATGTCAATGTGTCTCCAACAAATTGACTTTCAAAGTACATTACTTTGTCATTGATAAACTTTTCTTTTGCATTCATAATATTACATTTTAAATTTGCCTACTTAGTCGGGCATCGGCTTTCCCGTGTTGCGTGAGAGTGATTACATCAACAATAAGTCTTTGTCACATTCTGCACAAAGCATAGCGTTCCAATCAGGATTGTATGTTGCACTCTGCTTTAAACAATTATCGCATTCATCATTGATTTTTTCGTGGAAGTCTATTTGACAATATTCACAAGTGCCATATTGTATCTCTTCAGCACTGAATAAATTCATGCCACACTCGTGGCATAACTTGTCATCTATCTCTACTTTATCTACTTTATCTCCACTCCAATAATTCCAATTAGTTCTCTCACTCCCCCATGATTGACCGTATATGTTACCGGCTGAATATCCCATTCCCGAGTCTCTGTATTTCTTGATGCCTCCATAGTCAACCCAATCATTGACTTGCTTGTATGAAGAATTAGAGAACCAACAACCATTCGACCAATGCCCTGCTCTCTCATTGACAATAGCATAGTGGTTCTCATTATTGAGAAAGATAAGTTTACTGCCATTGATAAATGATTCTAGCATATCCAACATTGTTTCATTGTACTCAAAGCCCTCGCTGAAATTCTTGAGGACTACCTCATTGAACATAAACGTATCCGAATAGTCTGTACCTGTAGGCATATCGTATATCATTCCGTTATGCACGAACCCTAAGTTCTCACTGACCAAGAAAGGATGACAATTTGTTTCATTGATTTTGCCATGTGTTGAGATACGGAAGTGTAGCACTATGTTTCTTTTACCATACCTCTTCTTTACCATACAATACTCATTGTAGAATACATCGAAACTTGTCATCTCCTTGAATGTAACCATTTGTTTATCATTGTTGATATACAATAAACCTGCACCATCGCCATTATTGTCCCAACAGTTTTTAAGCACACCTTTCTTTAGAGTGGCTTCTTTTTTGTTTAAAATTGCTATACACATATTTGTTTATTTATTAGTTTATAATTATGCTCCTATCTCACTTATTGAATCATTCATGCCATCACACTTGATGTTCTTAATACATATTGGGTCAATGACCTTATTATTGTATATCTTAGAATACATTATGAACTTCTCAATCTTACTCAACACTTCACTCTGAGTGTAAATAACCCTCAAGTGCTTGTACAATTTACTCTTCTGATTGACAATCATCTTGAGTACATCAACCTCTGATGCATTGATATTGGTCATAATAATTCGCATCAAATCACGTCTCCACAATAAGTTCCGTACACTCTTGACTGCGGGAGGTAATCTCAACTCCACACGATTAGGCTTGATGTAGAACGATGAATACTTATCTTTTACGTGGAAATACACATGCTTCTTTTTGGCTTGCGAGTATGTTTTTTCGAGCCTATTCTCGTACATAGAATAGAGTAATGGCACGAAGCCACACATCCCCTCAAACAATTCATCAGGCGTATATTTAGAATGTGATATATTGATATGCCCCCCACAATTACTTGAGTATTCTGCATTGATTAGGGTTTGCAAGTCTTCACTCCCATTGATGTCATTGTCCATAGCATTGGTAAACAAGTCAAAGGTAGGACTGACTAATTCATAGCCATTTGAACTCGATAACGAGCCATCATTCTCCTTTGCCCAACTTGTTTTATCGTACAATTCTTTGTAGTGTATTTCACAAGCATCATCATCTTCCTTCTCGATTTCAAAGCCAATCTTTACCATTGTTTTATCAGTGGTCTTATCTTGTCGTGGGAGTGATTGATAGTCTGCATTGTTATGCGTTAATTCTTCTTCTATATCATCTCTATGAACATAATCGTCATTTCTATCGCAGTAGATTATATTGTGTTGTTCTGCCACTACATCATTTGCATAATATTCCCCATCATAATGAACACAATCCGAACAATCAAACCACGTTTCATGTCCACTCCTACTATAATAGCCGTACCTACAATTGTAATTTTCCGTGTCTATATTCTCCTCGTGCCAATTACTCCACATCACACTTTCATTCCCATCGATGTAAGTTTGCCCATAGAACTCAGTGTACACATCGTCATTCAATGCCCACACTTGCTCTATGTCGGTGAATGTACAATATTCTCGTAACTCCCACTGCTCTTCGTGGGTGAATACACATAATTCTTGAGGGTGTACTTCCCCATTTCTTAATGTTACTACATTTACATTTTCACTCATAATAAATTGAATTTAATTATTGCCTACTCTATAAGGTTTTCGGCTTACCCTTTTAATTATTAATAGTATACTCGAGTATACTTTTGCCCTTTATTTATATAAAAAGATTTAACAAAATGTGTCCTCCCTCCGAAGAGTAGTTTCCTATCGTAGATGTGCTCTTCCAATGTCACTTCTTCTTTGTTGATTGTTACCTTCTTCGACCTCATTAACCCAACATGAGTAATTCTATTTGGCGTTAATCTTTTAGATAGGTATATGTTGAATCTCCAAAGTGTTTGACTTATATTTTCAAGAATCTCTGAATATAATTCTTTCATAATGTTTTGATTCCAAGAATCAAGAAAGTCTTTTTCTTGTTGAGCTCTTATCTTTCTTATTTTAATTTTCCAATCTTTATCTTCCATGATTATTTATTTTTTAAGTTCTATTAAGAATAATTTTCTTGTCCGTTCATCATCCTGCATCATAACATCAAGGAACATTTTACCCGTTTCTTTGTCTAAATAGACTTCATAATGAACTATACCAAAATCATCTGACCATAGGTCATAAATAAGTGACGTAGTTAATGCACTCGTTGGTAGCTCTTCTAATACTTTATACTTCATACGTTCTATTTTTTAATTATTAATAGTGTATTGTAAGACACTTTTGATTTCATTGCTCGGCAACTCGTGAGAGTGATTACATTTCAATTCCATTCTCAATTGCTGACATCTCATCTATATCTCCATTAGGTTTTACTATACCAAGTTTTATCAATCTACTTGCTATCCTACCATAGTGATCTTGAAGAGTCCATACCGTGCCATCTTTTATTAGTTCAGCGAATAGGTACACCATCTCCGCACCATCAAGCATCCCACTCTCGTATGCGATAATTTTATCAATCTTGTTCATATGTTCTATTTTTTATTGGTTTATATTATTTCTCATTTTATTTATTACTCTCTATGATCATCATATACTTCGATAACAAAATCGAATTCTCCTCCGTATCTTTTTGATATTATTAAAGGACATTTATTTTTTTCTTGAAAAGTTAATAAATCCTCTAAGGTGTCAATCTCTATTGTCGTAGGAATAAAATCTTTGTCATTAAAGTCTATGTAATACATACTTGATGAGTATTTTAAAATTGCTTTCATATGTTCTATTTTTTATTTGTTTATATTATTTCTCATTATGTCCATATACTCCCGTTCGTAGTTTGTCGACATTTCAATCATTCGGTTTTGAATGTCAAGACATTCATCATATGTGCCTTGATACATTAACTCTTTTGAGTGGTTGAGTATCTGATACTTTCCACCTCCTACATCTATTATCTCCATTTTCTTAATTTTAAAGTCCATAAAAAGTTAAGGTCATTACCATTAAATTGTAATGATATAATGCTTCATCATAAGTTTGTGCATATATGCAAAAACCATATACATCAAATTTTGTCTTTTCCATTTGCTTTAGTTTGTGTTGATAATTAATTGAAAAGTGTGTTGCAACACACTATAAATCTTCATTGTATTCAAATGTTCCTGTTTCTATCCATTCGTAAATCTCACCTTTATAGGCATAGTCTACTTCCATTTCATAAAAACATTCACCTCCCGATGTTACTTCAGTTCTTTCCGAAAAATTAATTCGATAGGTTTGTCTTCCGTCTACATTTTTTTGTGGTATCAATGTGCCATTGATAATGTACCACACGAATAGTATTGTCTTCATTTTCTTTCATTTTTAAAAGTGTCTTGTAAGACACTTTCGGTTTCATTAATCGGCTCGATGCAGTCCACCTGTGAGAGTGAATCGTCTTCAAAACCATCTTCAAATTCATACATTTCAAGCTCTTCTGCTACCTCGTAGCCATAGCACCATTGGGGATTAAAATAGTCCATTACATTAAATTTAAAATTGTGCCTACTTGTTTGGGCATCGGCTTTCCCATTTCTGAGCGTGAAAAGTGTCTTGTAAGACACTTTTGCCGTTCATTATTTTGTGCGTCTATGCACATTCTGAGAGTGAATGCACAATTAAAGCGATTGTCAAAATCGCCACATAAAAAATTGCTAGTAAAATGATTAAAAATTTCATCGTGTTTTTTTTAAAAAAGTTTATACAAATAAAAAAAGCACCTACTAAGTAGGTGCAATTTCCAATAATAAAAAAGTGTCTTATAGGACACTTTTTAATCTTACATCTTGTCTAATTCAGCCGTTAAGCGAACAATCAATTTTTTCAATTCGGTTCTAGTGCTATTTGTAGTAAAAATTCCTTTCTCATCTATTGTTGCACTGATTTTATCGTACTTAACGGATAAAATGATTTTTGCCTTTTCTGTTTTGTCCGTTTCGGGCTTTAACCACTTTAAAAAGACATCAAGCCCAAATGTATCGGGATTACTTGCGCAAAATTTGTTTAGTTCATTCTTACTCTTTGAACCTTTAATAAGTTTGTAAGCCCAACTTTTTTTCATTCCGAATTCAACAAACAAAAATTCTTCAATAGTCAAAATAACTTTTTCTTGTTTAAAAATTTGTTTACATTCAGCACTTTTGAAATAATCAACACTTTTTGCTAGAATTTCGCCTACCTCTAGAGTGTCTTGTAAGACACTTTTGGCGTTCCCTTTGTTCTTAATTAACGCCTTGTTAATTAGTTCAATTCTCAACCCATTTTTCAAGTTAGGATTGTTTGCGATTAATTTTGTTAATTGTGTCATATAAATAAAATTAAGTTATTTGGCATTATTGCCGAGGTCAAATTTAAGCACAATTTCCGTATAAAAAAAACTTTTTAACAATTATTTTCAATTTAATTTTTAGAATAGCCCTCAAACCCTTGTAAACACTAGGAAAAATCTTTTCTTTTCTTGTTTGTTTATTTAGGTTGAAATAGGTAAAGGAGGGGCTAACCCTTATCCCTATTGGCTTGTAGCGTGTAAAGGCGTAGCGATAAAGGGGCAAAGGGGCAACGGGCAAACGGGCTGTATCGTAGTGTGGGCGTGGCTTACAGCGATTTGTGGCGTGTTTGTGTTTGTAGTGGTAATTAGTTACAAAAAAAGCTAAAAAAATTGCTTATTATTTCCAAATTTGCACCCCCCCCCCAAGCGAAAAAATCGAGTTTCCCACGTGGATCGGTGGCGCCATACCATACCATAACCCCCACACTACTATTATCTAATAAAATTTTATACCTTTGTAATTCACTAAAACAAAAAGACATGATTGGAAAGAAATACGGAAGCATTTACAGTTTAATGAATGATGGATTGACTGTAAGAGACGGTAGATTAATTAATAATAGACCAAACTGCAAGAATGGAATTGAGAAAGCTGCGGAATTAAGAAAGTCTATAAAGCGAGCAGAGAAGATAGAAATGATATCTGAAGGTGTTGCATTAGGAGACATGAAAGCAGAGATGAGAGAGGAAGGAATGGGTATGATGATGACTTTTAGAGGTAAAAAGTAATAATCGACACTAATTAGTGTTAATTTTGTGTCGTTTTTATTTTTGTAACTAATTGATTATTAATACTTTATTCTTTTAATGTCGATTATGTCGATTTTAAAAAGAAAATACAGTGAGAGAAATACGTATATATTAATATAATATATATATATATATAGGGAAAAATTAAATTGACATTCAATTATTTTTAAAAAAATATTTTTATTACAATTTAGTTTATATCTTTGCGTCAACAATTTAATTAAATAGTAATATGATAGATAGTTCAGGGTATTCACCTAAAGACTTACATTTCGGTGAAGAAGGCCGAAAAAAACTAATCAAAGGAGTTACGACAATGTCTAATGCTGTTAAGAGCACATTAGGTCCGGGCGGTAATACTGTTCTAATAGAGTCGATTAATCACTTGCGTGGTATAACTGTTACTAAAGATGGTGTAACTGTTGCTCGTTCTATTGACTTATTAGACCCTGTTGAGAACCTTGCTGTAAGAATGATGAAAGAGGCAGCGGACCAAACGGCAACGAGTGCCGGAGACGGAACGACTACAGCGATTGTCTTGACGGAGGCTTTAGTATTAGGTGGTCTTGAGTTAATAACAGACAAGCACAATAGGACAGATGTTCTGCGAAACATATCGGAGATAACAAGTCAGGTGGTGGAGAAGTTAAAGAGTAAATCTAAAGATGTAACAGGAAGTATGATTTTTGACGTTGCTACTATTTCTGCAAACAACGACAAGAACATTGGTTCTATAATAGCGAATGTTTATAATGATGTAGGAAAAACAGGAATGGTAACTGTTGAGAAATCACAGACACCTGAAACTTATTCAGAGACGACTACGGGCATAAAGGTAGATAGGGGATATTCTTCTCCATTATTCATAAACGATCAAAAGCGAGATGAATGTATATTTGAGGACGCTATAATTTTAGTAGCTGACATAGACATAAACAACATCTTACAGATAGAGAATATATTAAAACCAATCATAAATGAGGGAAAGAAATTATTAATAATAGCACCTTGCAACACTAATGTTGTAAATACATTAGCGGCAAATGTCATGAAGAATAATTTAAAGATATGTGTTGTAGCTCCTCCAAACTTTGGATATAAGCAACATGAATTAATGCAGGACATTGCCATTAGTGTTGGAGCTACATATTTTAGTGAGGGTACGGGTGATGATTTGAGTCATATTAATTACGGTGATTTAGGCCATGCATCAAAAGTGATTGTTGGTAGAGACAAGACTGTCATCTTAAAGTCCAATGAAAACATAAACCAATCCGAGATTGACGAGAGAGTAAGTCAATTATGGGACGCTCATAAACTTGCAAAGCAAAAAGTAGACAAAGATTTTATTGTAGAGCGCATCGCATCATTAACAGGTGGTATAGGTGTAATTTTTGTTGGTGGCAATACTGATTTGGAGCAAAAAGAGTTGTACGATAGGGTTGATGATGCTGTTTGTGCGGTTCGATCAGCTTTAGATGAGGGGATATTATCGGGAGCAGGTAAGGTTTTGTATGAAATAAGTTTTGATAAACTTCTTGGAGAAAAAATAATTAACGAGCAAGACATAGCTTGTGAGATTTTAAGAAATGCTTTAAAGTCTCCCTTAATTCAGATATTAAAAAACGCAGGGTTAGCTGTTGATGACATCTACAAAGATGACATGAATATAAAAGAAGGCTATGGGTTCAATTTAAAGACAATGGAGTGGGGGGATTTAATAGAAATGGGAGTTATTGATCCTTTAAAGGTAACTCGTAGTGCATTACAAAATGCTGTAAGTGTAGCCACAACAATTTTAAGTACAAATGCCATTATAACTATGGCAAGAACTTATGACTCAAAATAATTGTAAGAAATGCAATACAGAGTTTGCGCCTAAAAAGGGGCTTATTAATTTTTGCAGCATACAATGTAAGAACTCAAGGGATTTTTCTTCTAAAACACGAACAATTAAGAGAGATATTACAAAAAGAAAATGGGAGCAGGGGATGTATGAGAATTTAGATTGGCATGAAATAAATAATAGAGAAGACAAGAGAAAAAAAACAATAAAAACTTGGAAAGATAAGTACGAGAACAAGTTAATGGAGGGAGAAAAGTTGCATATACAGACGATAAAAAAAATATTAATGAATAAGGTAAACAGTTGTTGTGAAATATGCGGCATTTTTAATTGGTTAGAGAACAAAATATCTCTAGAAATTCATCACATAGATGGTAATAATAAGAACAATAACACGAATAACCTTCAAATACTTTGTCCAAATTGTCATTCACAAACAGATAATTATAGAACTAAAAACATAAAAAGAGAGATATGCAACCAATAGGGAAATACATTGTAGTAAAAAATATTGACGAAGAAATAAAAACAGAGTCGGGACTGATACTATCGGGAGACGATACCAATCAATTAAGGTATAAGCGAGCAATTGTTTTAAAGTCAGGCACAGATGTATTGTGTATTAATGAAGACGATGAGATATATTACGACAAAGGACGTAGTTTTACTATGATAATCAATGATGTACAATGTACAGTCATCACCGAGAACGATGTCGTGGTGGTGTTATAGTATATTTACTGTTCTTTTTTTACCTTTAGCAGTCTTATTCATTTCTATAATAAAGTTTTTATATACTTTATCTGTATATTTTACATTTTTAGCAAACATATTATTGTTGACATTACAAGTTGGTATTTCTTCTCCGCTTAATTTCTTATAGATTGAGCTTATTAGTCTACTTGTTTTAAATGAAAGTTCATATACAGCACCTGTTGTTCCAAATTGTCTTCTAAAAACAACTATCCACCCATCTCTTAGTAGGTAGTCAAATCTTTTTACGTTCCAACTAATAAGTTGATCGAACTCCTTAAACTTTGCTTTTGTAAAATACTGTTCTGAGTAGAGAAATAGCAGCATGTCAAGGTCTGCTTGTGTTAATCCATATTTAGCTTTTACATAATACCTTATAACACGCCAATACTTTAGATAATCTTGAACTATTGTTTTCATTTAATTTAATTTTATTAATTTTGCAAAGATAAAAAAGTTATTAATTATTTAAAAAAACATTATGTACTCAGAAGAAGAAAAAGACGCTATTAATTTTAAAAATAAAGACATTGATAGAATATCTAAATCAAATGATTCAGAGTCTGAAGAATGTTGGCCGGGAAAACGTAAAAAATGTCGTGCAGGTCAAAGAAGAAGAGTTTGGAGCGCAGGGGAGGTTGCTAAATTAAGTGGAAAAATTGCTGCAGGAGTAGGTGGCGCTGCTTTAGGGGTAGCAGAAATTGTAGCCGCAAAAAATAAAAAAGAAAGTCCAACAAAAAAATTTTTTAACAATCTATTTAATAAAGAAGATTAAATAAAAATAAAAAGATTATTAATCATTAAAAATAAAGTTATGCCTGATGATAAAAAAATAAAAAGATTAGAAAAAAGAGAAGCTAGTCTTGTTAAAAGAGGTAATAAAGCTGTAGATGAAGGCAGAGAAAAGAAAGCCGATAGATTACTAGGTAGAGCAGCAAAAGTTGAGAATCGTATAATTAGCTTAAAAGAAAAGGATATGATGCCAATGAAAAACGATGCTATTGATAAACTTCAATATTTAAAAAACTAAAAGTTATGGGTAATGAAATTAAGACAACTGTAGAGCAAGAAAAAACTACTGCTGAAAAACTTGCTTTTAATAATGCTGCTGTTGAAGCTATTTCAGCAAATGCTAAAAAACGAGATGAGACTAGAAAAAAGAATCAAGAAATTGCAGCTCAATATGCGGCAAGAAGAAGAGCAAATAGAAAAGGAGCAGGAGGAGATTTAGATACTCGATCAGGAAAACTACAGGGATTAGCAAAATTAAAAAACACATTGGGAAGACAATTTATTGGAGCTGACCCATATGATTTATCTTAAACAAAAAAAATGGCAACAAAATCATCTATGCAATGTAATAAACCTGTTCCTTCAAATAGGGCGGGGAAGAAAAAAATGGTTAAGGCTTGTAGTAATGGTACAGAAAAATTGCTACACTTTGGAGCTAAAGGATATGGCAACAATTATTCTGCCGCTGCAAGAAAAAGTTTTAAGGCAAGGCACAGTTGTAGCACTGCAAATGATAAGTTAACACCAAGATATTGGGCATGTAAAAACTTATGGGCAGGGCCGGGTGGATCAACCACAAGCAACCCATCAAATAGAAGAGGTAAGTATTAAAATGGCAACTCAAAAATTTATGGGTAGCAATCAAATTATAGATAGGCTATCTGCACAAGTAGGAAGTAAAGAAATGGCAATTTCTATATTAAAAAAAAGAGGTCACTTAAAAAGCGATGGTAAAACATTTACGAAGGAGGGATTAAAAAGAAATTCAATGACGGCATCTCAAAGAGCTAAAGATAGAGCGGCTAGAAAATCAGGGAAACCTGCAAGTGACTTTAAATATAACCCAAGAACAAATTCAGCAACTCTAAAAAAATAATCATGGCAAAATCTAAAGTAAACGAAGCAGGCAACTATACCAAACCTACTATGCGTAAAAAATTATTTAACAAAATAAAAGCAGGAACAAAAGGTGGAGACCCCGGTGAGTGGAGTGCTCGTAAGGCACAACTTTTAGCGTCTGAATATAAAAAAGCAGGTGGGGGGTATAAGTAATGGGCATATCTAAATCACAACAGAGTTTAAAAGATTGGACTAATCAGAAGTGGAAAACATCTGATGGTTCTGCGTCTAAGGGGAAAAAAAGATACTTACCTGAAGCTGCTTGGAACTCTTTAAGTAAATCTGAAAAGGCTGCTACTAATAAAGCCAAGGCAGAAGGAAATGCTAAAGGTAAGCAGTTTGTAAAACAACCTAAAAACATAGCTAAAAAAACATCAAAATTTAGATGACAAGACTTCCTCATCATATTTCTCAAAAAAAAGAAACGGACTTGTCTTTAGTTTTAGCAGAAAAATTATTATCAGAAAATTTTAACGCAAGCAACACTGTTATAATAACAGTATCTACAGATTATTCTTCCAATGTTGGTCAATTATTGCGTCACGCACTTAGTTATAACATGGAGATTTGCGATGGTTTTGGTGTAGATGTGCCATATCCCGATGAATCTTGGGATATGAAATATGTCTATGAGTTGGAGCAACTATTTAACCTTTATTCTTATAAACTTAATGACAAAAAGATACTGTTTGTAGAGGCAGGAGTGATAAGGGGTGGTAACTATACTTTTTTATCAAGCTTTCTAGAAGAATATTTAGGCATAAAAGATAATGCGTTTTATTTATCTTTGTTTGAAAATCAAAACTCAATATTTAAGTCTGATTTTGTTGGTGAGTATTACGACAATGAAACTCAAGACTTAACATTTTGGTGGGAAAAAGACAACAAGCATTGGATATAAAAAAAATAATTAACTTTGTAAAAAAAATCAAATGAAAAAAATTAATGGAATGGGTGATGTTATTGAAAAGGTAACAACAGCTACAGGAATTAAAAAAATAGTGAATACTGTTTCTAAGGTAACGGGAAAAGATTGTGGGTGTAACAAAAGAAAAGAAGCACTAAACAATCCTAATTTGCTTGTAAATAAAATGTTTAACAATAAAAAATAAAAAAATGAAAAAAGTAACTAAAAAAACAGCATTTGATATTAAAGAAGCAAGTAATCAAAAATTAACTGCAAGTGCAAGAAAAAATTATGCAAAAAACGCACAAGCAGCCATGAAAAATACTAAAAAAAAATAAGCCATGCCAAATTTAAAACTTCAAGTAAGTAGAGCGTTAAATGTTATACCTTCAGTGAATACAAATATCCCAATGCCCAATGTTATTGTAACTAGTGCAGCAACATCTACTACTGCAAATAAACTTGTAGATAGCACAAAAAACTTTATTACATTAGGCGTTAAAGTTGGAGACATTATATATAACACAACAGGTAATAGTGCGGCAACTATTACAAATGTAGATAGTGCTACTCAGTTATCTTTAAATGCAAATATAATGACATCAGGAGATAATTATACATTATATTTAGGCACAAATATAGCAGGAGCAATTGAGCCTTGTGTATTATATGTTGGTGTAGGAGGAAATCTTAATGTTACTACTGCAGGAGGTGATGTTGTAAATTTTGTTGGAATAGCAGCAGGTACTTTTTTACCTGTACAAGTAATAAGAGTAAATTCAGTTGTAACTGCAACAGATATTATAGCTCTTTGGTAAGATGATACAAATCGGTATAAATATAGCAATAAAAGGTCAAGAAATTATTTCTAATATTATTTTATCTTTTAAAAGACTAACAGAAAATGGTGATGATAGGATCACTGAGGCAGGAGATAAAAGAGTAACAGAATAAAAATTTATATACAATGGCAGATAAAAAAATTAGTCAATTAACGGCAAAGGCAGCAAGCTTAGCAGCTACTGATCTCATAGAGATATCAGAGAGTGATGGGGCAGGTGGTTATGTTAGTAAGTCAGTAACAGGTACTAATGTCTTAGGAAGTAAGCAGGATACCTTAGTCAGTGCTACTAACATTAAGACTATCAATAGTACATCTATTTTAGGTAGTGGTAACTTAGCAGTATCTACAACTCCAAGTGGAGTGGCAGGAGCTATCCAATTCTCTGATGGCAGTGCTTTCTCTTCTGATGCTACTAACTTATCTTTTGACAATGCAAATGATAGGTTAGGAGTAGGGCAAAGTACACCAACTGCAAGGGTGCATATTAAAGGAGCAGGAGCTACAAACGCT
>SXGT01561011.1_pt1 | contig 16401 bp, 9 predicted proteins | sample 3176221 | NCBI WGS metagenome assembly SXGT01 (sample SAMN11356862, study PRJNA531348) | freshwater metagenome | isolation source: freshwater sample F1-120 | place: China: Fuxian Lake, Yuxi | collected 2017-12-25 | reverse complement strand
GCGGAATGACGTGGTCGCCCGGCGCAAGGCCGCGGACTCCGGCGCCGACCTCACGCACGATCCCTGCGCCCTCGTGGCCCAGGATGGCCGGGAAGAGCCCCTCGGGGTCCGAGCCCGAGAGCGTGAAGGCATCGGTGTGGCAGATCCCGGTGGCAAGCAGCTCGATCAGCACCTCGCCCTCGTGGGGGCCATCGAGATCGACCTCCTCGATGACGAGTGGCATTGCGGGGGCATGGGCGAGAGCGGCACGGACCTTCATGCCGCTCTCTATCCGGGAGGGCCGTCATCGAGTCCAGCCCTTTCCCGGGGCCTTCCGGCCTGCCACCTTCCCCGGGCGGAGGCTCACCGATGCGGCGCGAGATCTTCAGCCAGGAGCACGACATCTTTCGCGAGCAGTTCCGCCGCTTCGCCGAGCGCGAGATCGCGCCCCGCGTCGACGACTGGAACGCGCACGGGCGCAGCGACCCCGAGGTGTGGCGCCGGGCCGGTGCCGCCGGTTTCCTCGGTGCCTGCGCACCGGTCGAATTCGGCGGCGCCGGTGGCGACTTTCTCTACGACGCGATCCTGATCGAGGAGATGGCGCGCATCCGTGCGCACGCGATGATGATGTCGCTGCACAGCGACATCGTCATGCCCTACCTGACGCACTATGGCAGCACCGAGCAGAAGCGACGCTGGCTGCCCGGTGCGATCCAGGGCGACCTCATCCTCGGCATCGCGATGACCGAGCCGGGCACCGGTTCGGATCTCGCCAACGTCGCCACGACGGCACGGCGCGACGGCGACGACTGGGTGCTGAGCGGACAGAAGACCTTCATCTCGAACGGGCAGATCGGCGATCTCTTCGTGGTGGTCGCACGCACCGACCCAACCGCCGAGCCCCGGCACCGGGGCATCAGTCTGATCCTGGTCGAAGCCGGCGCGCCCGGTTTCGTCAAGGGCCGTAGACTCGACAAGCTCGGGCTCAAGGGGCAGGACACGAGCGAACTGCACTTCGACGAGTGCCGCGTGCCTGCCTCGAACCTGCTCGGCGGCGAGGGCGAGGGCTTCCGTATTCTGATGCAGCAGCTCCAGCAGGAGCGGCTGACGATCGCGGTCGCCTCAATCGCGTCGTGCCGGCGTTCGCTCGACGACACCGTGGCCTATGTGCGCCATCGCCACGCTTTCGGGCAGGCGCTGGCCGCATTCCAGAATACGCAATTCAAGCTGGCCGAACTCGCGACCGAGGTCGAGGTCGGTCAGGCTTTCGTCGATGCGCTCCTGCGGGCGCACGTCGGTGGCAGTGATCTCGTCACCGAGGTCAGCATGGCGAAGTGGTGGACGACCGCACTGCAGCGGCGACTCACGGCCGAGTGCCTGCAACTCCACGGGGGCTACGGCTTCATGAGCGAAGTTCCGATCTCGACCGACTACGCGGATGCGGCGGTGCAGACGATCTATGCGGGGACCAACGAGATCATGAAGGTCATCATCGCGCGTCGTATGGGTCTCGGCTGAGCGGCCCATCTCGCGCGCAGGGCGTCCGCGGCACGCGGGGTTCGTTGCGCGGCGGGAATGCCCCCGCCGGCCTCGACGCGGTCCGACGACTACACCATCGCCCGTTGCGCGGGCGCGGGGCGACGGCGCCCTCCCGGCCGACCTCGACGCAGTCCGCCGACTGCGCCATGGGGGAAGAGCGGACGATGGCGGCGGCGAGTAGGCGCTTGTGATGACCACGCGGGCACGGGCATTCAGCAGACGATGGCGGGGGAGAGCGGACGATGGCGATGACCACGGCGAGCGAGGGCGGAGGGCGGAAGGGGCGGGCAGCGCTCGAGATGCTGGCGGCCGCGCTTCTCCTGGCCGCGGCGGTGCTGTGGGCCTCGTGGCCTCTGGCGGCCCGGCTCGGCTCGGCCCTGCCGGATCCGGCTTCGCGCCCTGACGCCTTCGCCAGTTGGCGTCGCGCCGATCTCGATCTGCTCGTCTGGATTCTTTCCTGGACGATGCGTGCGCTCGTCCTGGCGCCGGGGGAGATCTTTCAGGCAAACGCCTTCCATCCTGCGCCCGACGCCCTCGCGGGCTCGGAGAACCTGCTCGGTCTGGCACCGATCGCCGCACCGATCTGGTGGGCGAGCCAGGACGCCATCTTGACGTATGGATTGACGGTGCTGGTCGTGGTCTGGCTCTCGGCGCTGGGCACGTTTGCGCTGGTGCGAGCCTGGAGTGGCTCGTTTGTCGGAGGGATCCTCGCGGCGGTGGCGTTCGCGCTTTCCCGCGAGAGCGCGGGTGATTTCGTTCGCCTGCACTGGAGCGCGGTTTCGCTCTTTCCGGTGATCGTCCTGCTGGCGTGGCGCGCGAGCCACGAGCCACGACCCGCGCGGCTCGTGGCGCTGGCGCTGGCGACGGCCCTGCAAGCGCTGGCCGGGGTCTATGTCGCCTACGAGTTGGCGATCCTGCTTACCTGCCTGGCGCCGGCCCTCGTCGTGGTCGCGGCCGACTCCGCCAGCGGGGCGCGCGCAGCCGCGGCGGGGGCACCTGCACCGGGCACGGGCCACGGTGTCAGGCAAGATAGGGACGGGGACTCCGGCTCGGAGACGGCGGGGGCACCTGCGCCGGGTGTGGGCCACGTCGTCAAGGATAATGTCAGAGGGGGCTTCGACTCGGAGGCCGCGGGGGCATCTGTGCCGGGCACGGGCCGCAGCGTCATCGTCGGCGCCCTGCTTCCGCTTGCGGCGCTTGTCGCGGGGGGGCTGGCTCTGCTGCCCGTGGCTCGCGTCTATGCCCGCGCGGCATCCCGCCAGTCCGCACTCGCCGGCGACGGCGCCACGGCGACGCTCGAGCTTCTGCGTCGGACGGGAGGGACTCCGGGCGAGGTTCTTGCCACGCTCACCACAGCACTCGGTTGGCCGCTCCTCGCTCTCGCCGTGGTTGCCCCCTTTGCCGGGCGGCGCTCGCTGCGCCCGCTCCGGCTCGGACTTCTGGCCGCCGGGGGGGTGGGCCTCGCGCTGGCATTCGGGCCCGTGGTCGGGCTGGTCCCCGGCACGACGTGGCCCAGCCCCTTCGAACTCGCGGTCCGGGTCATCCCAGGATTTAGCGGGATCCGTGGCCCGGAGCGCTTCCTGATCTTGCCCACCTTCGCCGCCGCCGTGCTGGGTGGCGGTCTCGCCGGAGAGGCTCTGTTGGAAGCCCGTCGACGCGGTGGGATCTGGGCGCTCGGCGGACGGGCGGCCGCCATCGGCCTGCTCGTCTGGGCGTGCGGACTCACGACGGCGCGGCTCCCGGCGGGTGGCCTGCGCCTCCTCGATCTGTCGCTCGCGCGCGACGATTCCTTCGCGGTGCACCGCTGGCTGCGCGAGTCGGAGGCCGAGGGGCCCGTGCTGCTCGTACCGCAGCCCCGGTCTGCTCTCGACGTCCCGCGACTTCTGGGCGTGACTGGCTCGCAGGTCGGATCGACCCTGCACTGGCTGCCGCTCGTCCACGGTTACACCGGCCATCCCCCCGCCGGCACGGACCTCGTCCGGGCGCTGGTGGCACGCCTGCCTGGCGATCCGCAGGCCTTCGCCGATCTCTGCGCGCTGACCGGTATGCGCTGGATTCTGGTCGACGAGAGTCATCTCCCGCCCGACGAGATCCGGCGCTGGAGCCTCGCGGTGCAGATGCTGCCGCTCTCGCTCGAGACTCGTCAGGGTGAGACGCGGGTCTACCGTGTACGCCAGGACTGCGGCGGGCTCGTCGCGGCCTTTGGCGCAGAGCTTCGCGCGCTTCCCGAGATGGCAGGGAAAACGAGTCTCCACGGCGTGCCGCTCACGGCCCTGCCTGCGGCCACCACGCGGGGTGTTCTCCGCCTGCAGGCGCCCGTGCAGGTCGTGGCCGGGATGCCGGTGTCGCTCCAACTCGCGGTTCGCAACGACGGTGACGCAACCTGGCCCGGTCTCGACGCGTCGCCCCGCGGCCCCCTGGTGTTCGAGCTGCACTTCGTGCCCGGTGATCTCGCAGCCGGGGTGGACGCCGCGGCTCCGCCGTCGATCCAGATTCCACTGGCACGCGATCTGGCGGCAGGCGAGGGCGTCGTCGTCCCCGCGCTGGTGTTCGCGCCGCCTCCGGGCGACTGGCGTCTGGAGGGACGACTCGTCCAGCGCGGTCATGGTGCGGTGCCCGGTGTTGCGCCGGCTTCGGTCGCCCTGCGTAGCGACCGGCTGGAGCTCGGCCGCGCTGGCTAAGCCGCGGGTCGAGTCGCCAGGCGCGGTCCGGTGCGCATGTTGCGCTCGGCGAAGAAGCTGCCCTGCACGCCGTCCCAGGTGACCAGGCAGACGGTGTACTCGGTGTCCGGTTCGAGTCCCTTGATGCGGAAGCGGCCCGCGACCTCGACGCGCTCGTCCTCGACGTCGTTGTCGTGGTCGCGATCGATGTCGAAGTGGACGCCGCAGTAGCCCTGGGCCGGCACCACCCACGCGAATTGACGCAGCCGCTGGCCCGGATCCGGATCGGCCGGAGCCCCGGCGGTGCAGTCGAGCGTGTCGGACGCGGCCGTGCAGTTCTCGAGGGCCGGCGTGACCGGGCGGTCGTTGCAGCGCGTGCTGGCGGGAAATATTCCATGATCGACAAGCGTTCGGCACCAGAGGACGGCGATCTCCATGTAGCCGAAGCCATTGGGGTGGACGTGGCAATCGGGGATGTTCTTCTCGTCGCCATCGCGCCCGAAGGTCCACCAGCGCCGACGTCGGCCTGGCGAGAAGTGCCGGTAGAGATCGGGCCCGGGCAGGGCGGCGATGGCGCCGCCCTCGTCCGGCTCCGCGAGCCAGGTGCGCATCGCGGCCACGTTGCTGCTCCAGCGTTGGTGGCGACGCGACTCGCAGTCGGTTGAAAGATCATGGTTGAGCTGGGGCTCGATCGCGACGAAGGCGCGCCGGACTCCGGTCGTGTCGAGTGCGGACAGGATGTCGCGGTAGTTTGCCACCGTCTCTGCCGGCTCGATGCCGAGACCGACATCGTTGACGTGCAGCCCGACGAAGAGGGCAGTGCGGGCGCCGAGCGTCAAGCGTTGGGCCGCATCGAAATGGCGCACGGGGCCAAGGTATTTGGAGCGTGTTCGAGGCCAGAGCTCGGGGTGCATCTCGCGCGTACCGATGGCCGGGAAGGCGTAGCGATTAAATTCGAATCCTGGTGCGAGGGCGCGCAGGATCGGGTACCAGCCCGCGGTGTAGCCGGCGATCGTCTTGTGGAATTCGCCATCGTCGGCCGCGAAATCGTCGCCGGTACCGAAACTGTTCGAGCTGCCGAGCACGACGATGCGCGACGCGGGAGCGGCCGGGCCGACGGGGAGAGGATCGGCTGCGGCGGTGGGCGCGACGGGCGAGGCGAGGAGGACGCCGAGGAGGACGCCGAGCGCCGCTGCCGCGTGGGCGCATTCCTCGCGCCACGGCGAGCACGCCCGGGGGTGCTGTCGGTTCGGGTCGCCCGAAGTGTGGGCCGGCGGGGTCAGATCCACGCTCCGCCGTTCGGGCTGATGACCTGGCCGGTCACCCAGGCGGCGTCGTCGGAGACGAGGTACGCGACGGCGCCGGCGATGTCGTCGGGCGTGCCCAGCCGCGGCACGGGGAGTCGGGCGACGATCCTGTCATAAAATGAATCAGGAGATCCCGCGCCGCGGATGAGAGGCGTGTCGACGAGGCCCGGCGCGATGGTGTTCGCGGTGATGCCGTGCGCGCCGCCCTCGAACGCGATCGCCTTGGTCAGACCAACTATTCCGGCCTTGGCGGCGACATAATGTGCGAGCCCGGGGCCGCCCCCGCCGTTCAGTGCCGCCACCGAGGCGATGGTGACGATGCGGCCGGAGTGCTGGGCCGCCATGTCGGTGAACGCCTCGCGGCAGCAGAGGAAGGTGCCGCGGAGGTGAACCGCGATCATGCGATCGAAACCCGCGACCGTCATCTGATCGAAGGGCGTGAAGTCGGCGATGCCCGCACTCGAGACCAGGATCGAAGCCGGACCGAGGCGGGAGCGAACCTCCTCGAAAGTGAGCCTGACGCTGTCCTCGATGGCCACGTCGATGGTCAAGCCGCAGGCGCGCTGGCCCGCAGCTTGCACCTCGGCGGCAACGGTCGTGGCCCGGCCGGGATCGATGTCCAGCACCGCGATGGCGTAACCCATCGACGCGAGTCGCAGCGCACTCGCGCGGCCAATGCCGGAGCCGCCACCCGTGACCACGGCCACTCGCTCGTTCGTTCCCATCCGGTTCCTCCCGCTACAGCCATAGCAGGAGTACGGGGGGCGCTAGCGAGAAGTCGGAGACCTCGAGCCGAACGCGAGCAGCTTGGTCACGAGCCGCGGGTCGGCCGCAGGCGGTGGCACGAGGTGACCCTCGCCGCCGCTGGGCCGTGACGCGCCGGGGCGGCAGCGGCCTGATTCCCGCTGGAGGATCGCCCGCCCCGTCGCGGCACCAAGACGTGCACCGTGCGCCCGGCAGCGCCGTGCGAGGTGGCGGCGGCGCAGGAGCAGGAGTGTGGCGTTGTCGGACCGTTGCACCACCGTGACTCGAGGTAACGCCGCGCGGGCGGCGGCGGCGCAGGAGTGTGGTGCCGTCGGTCCGTTGAACCACCGTGACGCGAGGCAGCGCCGCGCGGGTGGCGGTGGTGCAGGAGTCTGGCGTCGTCGGTCCCCCCGCACCGCCGTGGCGGGGGGACCGACGAGCGATGTGCTCGGGAGTGCGCGCCGACCTGTCGCCCTGCCCAGGACCTGCACCGTGGCGGCGGTCGCCGGCGCGTGTTTGCCGGAGGATCGGCGAGTCGCGGCGATGGGACCGAGGCTCGGGAGGTCGTCCAGTCATGAGCGTTCTCAGGGTCGAGGGTCTGGTGGCGCGGGCATTTGAATTCGGCTTCGCGGACCTCGCAGCACTACCCGGGCAGGTGCCGGACGTCTCGGTGCTGGTGCCCGGCCGCGAGGGCACGGCGGTGCCGCTGGCCGCACTTCTCTGTGCGGTGGATGTGGCGGCCGATGCGACCCACGTCACGCTGGAATCGAACGACGGGCGCTTCGCTGCGAGCACGCTGCTCGGCGATGTCGCCTCCGCTGTCGTGGTCTATGCCCTTGACGGGGCCCCCCTCCCGGCGAGTCTCGGCGGCCCCTGCCGCTTCCTGATCCCGGAAGCGACGACGTGCGCGACCGGTCCGGCGGATCCCTGCGCCAACGTCAAGGCTCTCGGGGTGCTGCGGCTCGAGCAGGGCATGGGCCGCGACACCCGGCCCACCACGGTGCGCGCCCACGCCGAACTGCACGCGGTCGCGGGTGAGCCGCACCACCCCTCGCTGGGGGGCCGCGGGCGGTCCTGACCCGGCACCGTCGTCGCGCGTCGGGCTCCCGGGGGCGCCCACCGGCCGCGCGAGTCATGTCCGCTGCTCGCGCCTGACTGGACTTCACGCTTGTCAGGTCCGCGAGGTACCCACCGGTCGCATGGGTCACCTCGTTTGCTCGCACCTGGCTGTACTTCACTCTTGCCGGCCTCGCGGGAGCTCACTGGTCGCACGAGTCATGTCCCTGCTCGCGTCTGGCTGGACTCAACGCTTGCCGGGTCCGCAGGGGCGCCCACCGGCCGCGCGAGTCAGCGGCGGCACCGGTGTTGCGCGAGAGGTGTCCCGGCCCGTAGGCCCAAGGTTGGTGAGTCGGGAACTCGAGCGGCGCACGCGCACGATCCGCGTCCAGAACCTGGATCTCGCGATCGGTGAGGACGAGGCCGTGCTGCGCCGGCGCGCCTGCACGGTGCTGGGCGTGGGGGAGGCTGAACTGCGCGGTTTCCGGATCGCCCGCAAGGCGCTCGATGCGCGACGGGTCGGCGGACGGCCGCGCCTGCGCTTCGTCGTCCATGTAGAGATTATGCTGGATGAGGGCGCGGCGCCGCGCGGAGTCGAGCAGGCGCTCCGGACAGGCCGTGCTCGCGAAGTCGCGCCGCCGGCTTCGCTCATTGTCGAGAACGTCCCGGCGCGCCTGCGTCGCGCGGCGGGCTTCCGCGTCGGGGTGGTGGGGGCCGGACCGGCGGGACTCTTTGCCGCACTGGTGCTGGCGCGCAACGGCGTTGCGGTCACGCTGCTTGACCGCGGGCCCGACATCACCCGGCGCAGTCGCGGGGTGGTGGCCTTCCACCGCACCCGCCAGCTCGACCCCGAGGCGAATCTGCTCTTCGGCGAGGGGGGAGCCGGCACATATTCCGATGGCAAGATCTACACGCGCATCGACGACCCGCTCGAGGTTCCGTTGCTGGAGGAGTTGGTCGTCTGCGGCGCGCCGCCCGCGATCGTCTACGACAGCCTGGCCCACATCGGCACCGATCGCCTGCATCGCGTTCTGCCCCGGCTGCGCGAGGTGCTGATCGAACTTGGCGTCGAGATCCATTTCGATACCCGCTTGGAACGTCTGGTGACCTGGGGCGGTGCGGATGCCAGCGGGCCGCGCCGGGTGCGGGCGCTCGGGACGAACCGTGGCGAAATTGCGTGCGACGCGCTTGTGCTCGCGGTCGGGCACAGCGCGCGCGACACCTGGGCCATGCTGGCGGGTGCTGGCGTGGCCTTCGAGCCCAAGCCCTTCCAGCTCGGCTTGCGCATCGAGCATCCGCAGAGCCTGATCAATCGCGCCCGGCTCGGAGATTCGCCCGCGGCCCACTTGCTCGGTGCTTCGAGCTACGGCCTGGTCGCGCGGGCGCGGCCGGGGATCGCGGCGGCGCATACCTTCTGCATGTGTCCCGGTGGCCGCATGGTTGCGGCCGTCAACGAGCCCGGTCGGCTCTGCGTCAATGGCATGAGCAACTCGCGCCACTCCTCGCCCTGGGCGACGAGCGCGATCGTCACGACGCTCAACCCCGAGGCTTTTCCAGCCTTGCTGGGCGAGCTGGCCACGCACGCCCAGCAAGGCGTTCTTCCCGCCGCATCGCCGGGCGCGAGGTCGGTGCTCGTTGCCGAGAGCGGCGAAGATGCCCTCGCACTCCTTGGCGGGCTGCCATGTCATGCGGCGTTTGAGGGCGTCCGCCTCCAGGCGTTGCTCGAGGAGCGCAGCTTCGCGCTCGGCGGCGGCGACTATACGGCGCCGGCGCAGGGCGCTCCAGATTTCATGGCTGGACGAGAGGGCAGCGCGGTTCGCCGCGGAAGTTATCTGTTAGGGACGAGGCCCGCCCGGCTCGATCTGCTTCTCCCCGCAGTGGTGCGGGATTCGCTCCGCAATGCGCTTGCCGCCTTCGAGCGGCAGTTGCCGGGCTATGCGAGCGAGGAGGGAGTCCTGATCGGTGTCGAGTCGCGAAGTTCGGGCGCGGTCCGCCTGCCACGCGACCGGCGGACGTGGCGTGCTCACGGCTTCGTAAACCTCCTGCCGATCGGCGAGGGCGCCGGCTGGGCCGGGGGGATCATGAGCGCTGCGCTCGACGGCGCCAACGCGGCCCAGGCGCTGCTGCGCGAGAGCGAGTGATCGAACGGGCCTCGGGAAGTCGTGCGGCGTAGCGCTGAAGTCCGGTTGACGGGCTGCGCGCGGCCCGGCTAGTCTCGCCGCAGCAGCGCCACTGGCGGCCCACCTGGTCGCAAGGCCGTTTCGTTTCCTGCCACTGGAGTACCCACATGACGCTTCGTCTCCCGCGGATGTACATCGCTCTCGCCGGCTCTCTCGCGGCCTGCGCTCTCGGCTCGCTCCTGCTGGCGCCGTCGGCGGCGCAGGCGAGGATCGCCGGCGGTGGTTCGACCCGAACGGATTGCTTTGCCGAGTTCGAGGCGCCGCATATGCGGCTCAACTACCCACCCTTCGATCCGGCCAAGGGCAAGCCCGGCCGCGAGGTGCGCTGCTTCGACGGCCAGGCCGGCTGCGACCAGGATGGCGTGGTGGACGGGCAGTGTGTCTTTGATCTCGATGTCTGCTTGCAGGTTGCCGACCCCGCGTTGCCGGCGTGCACCACGCCCACTCTGAGTGGCGTGGTTGTCAGCAACCCGAATGCGGCTCCCGAACTCGCCGCCCTGCAGAATGCGATCGACGGGATCTTGGCCGAAGCCGAGGCCTGTACCAGCGGCGTTTCGCTGACGGTTGCGCTCGGTGGACCCACGCCCGCGGGGATCTGGTCGCGCGGCAAGGGCGTCGTCAAGCTTGCAGCGACAGGTGGCGGCTTGACGGATGTCGACGTGCTCAGGCTCTCGTGCCTGCCCGCGGAGTGGCCGAGCTACGGCCACGACGACCGCCATACCCGCAACAATCCACTGGAGACCGTACTCGGGCCGAGCAACGCTGCGAACCTCACCCTGCTCTGGGAAATGGACCTCGACGACGGTGTGGGGGACAACGGGGTGACTTCGACACCCACGGTGGGCAATGGACGGGTCTACGTCACGTCGTGGAATGGGCTCCTCTACGCGCTCGATCGCGGGACGGGTGCCGTCAAGTGGTCGTACGACACGGGATCGGCCGGCTCGAACGGGCTGCAGAGCAGTGCGACCTTGACCGCAGATGGTCGCGTCGTGGTCGGTGACAGTGCCGCCGTCGTGCACTGCCTCGATGCGAAGAAGGGCACGTTGCTCTGGACGCGCGACCTGAACCAGCGGCCGGAGGACCATATCTGGGGCTCGCCCACGGTCGATGAAAGGCGGGTTTATGTTCCGATCGCGTCGCATGCCGATCAGCCATGCACGCAGGGCCGCGTCGTCGCACTGGACCTCGATACCGGGGTGCCACTCTGGAGCTTCCAGTCGGTGCCGGAGAAGGTCTGCCGTGTGGATACGACCGTGACCTGTGCGGTCGACGGCGATTGCCCGAGTGGCGCCTGCATCACCGCTCGTGGCGCGGGTTTCACGGCCGCACCGACGCTCGATCCATCGGGCGATCATGTCTACGCCAACCCGGTCGGCTGCTACACCTTCCCGGCCGTCGGCGACGCCAACTCGATCCTGAAGCTCGACGCCGCGACCGGCGAGGTCGTGTGGCGCACCCGACTCACGGCGCTCGAGCAGTTCGGCTATTGCAGCGTGTCGCGTACCGATTGTGGCGAGGTTGCCGACTGCCCTGCGGGCGAGAGCTGCACCACCAAGCCTTTCTATCATGATTTCGCCTTCCTTAATCCACCGCTTGTCGTCGATGTGGACAACGGGCTGGGGAGCACGCGACCACTGGTGGTCTCGGGCAGCAAGGACGGCACCCTCTACGCGCTCGATCCCGACACGGGTCTCGTGGTCTGGGCGAACGCCGTCGTCCCGCTGCCGCTCTCGCCCAACTTCGGCGGCTTCGGTCTCTTCAACGGCATGATCGGCTTCGCCGACGACCGCTTCTTCGGCGCGCTCTACGAGGTCATCGAGTTCATCCCGGCGGGGACGCCCGCGACAGAGCATCTCCAGGCCTTCCGCGCGGTCGATGGCACGACGGCCTGGACCGCCGGAATCGGCAAGAGTTGGGCGCGGGTGGGGCTCGGTGGGGGGCTTGTGATGGCGGGTAGTCAGGTGAACACCGACCTCCACATCCACGACGCCGCAAGCGGCGCCGAATTGAAGAGGCTGGCCTTTCCGAGCAACGTCGTCTCGGGCCCGGCGATCACCGGCAGCCGGGTCTACGTTGGCTGGGGCGTGTTCGGGGTCAAGGGCGGCGTGCGGGCGTACGGGCTGCCGTAGATTCGTGCGTCGAGTGCGGCGGCGGCGCCGGCCGCGAGACGCTGACCTTCCCGGGCGACGTGATCCCGGATGCCGGGGCGCCGGCCGCTCAGCCCGGAGGCGGATCGTCGAAACGGCCGTGGCGGCCGGCGCCGCGGGCGAAGCGGGTGGCACCGGCGAGGGTCTCGCCGCTCTGGATGACCTCGAGTCCCCACGCCGTTTCGCGCCGCAATGCCGCGGCCTCGTCGAGGTTCCACTGGCTGCGCGCCGAGCGGCGGTCGGCGCGCATGCACTTCTGCGGGAAGCCGGCGATGCGGCGCGCGAGGCCGAGCGCTTCGTCGATGGCCCGGCCCGGCGCGCATAGAGTGTTGACCAAGCCCATGCGCAGGGCTTCGTCGCCCGAGACGCCGCGGCCTGTCAAGATCAGGTCGAGCGCGTTCGACTGGCCGATCAACCGGGGCAGACGCACGGTGCCGCCATCGACCAGCGGTACCCCCCAGCGGCGGCAGTAGACCCCGAAGACGGCGTCGCGTGCCGCCACGCGCAGGTCGCACCACAGGGCCAGTTCGAGGCCGCCCGCGACGGCATGTCCCTCGACCGCCGCAATCACAGGCTTGTCGAGGTCCAGGCGCGTCGGACCCATCGGGCCGTCACCGTCGAGCGCCACGCGGTTGCCGCGGCCGCTCGACGCCGCCTTGAGATCTGCACCCGCGCAGAAGGTGCCGCTCGCGCCGGTCAGTATGGCGACGCGTAGCGCGTCGTCGTCGGCGAAGAGACGGAAGGCCCGGGTCAGTTGACCGGCCGTTGTGGCGTCGACGGCGTTGCGCACCTCGGGTCGGTCGATGGTGACGACAAGAATGTCGCCGGTGACGCTGGTGTGCACAGAATCCATAATTGTTCTCCTCGCCGGCCGGTGCCGCTCGGGTGCCCTGGCGGGGAGTGTTCCGGCGAATAGAGCCCGGAGCAAGTGCGGGCCGTGTCGGACGACGCGGTCTGTCGCGCTCGAGGCGATAGAATCGCGTGTCGCGGTTCGACTCGTCCGAGCAGGCTTCACTGCCGGGCGGGTCATCGCCGTAGAGTGCCACGCGTTTGCTGGTCGCGATCCGACTTGCCTGCGCCGGCTTCAGTGAGGGGCGGGTCGTCGCGGATGGAGCGCCACGCGGTTGGTGGTCGTGGTCCGACTCGCCGGGGTTGGCTTCACGGACGGAGGCACGTGTGCCCCGAGGGCCGTGGCCGTGCGCCAACCCGCGGCTACTGATGGAGGTGGAAGTTTCCCCGCGCGTCGAGCACGAGGCGCTGGCCCGGGTGCACGACGATGGTCGTGAGCGGTTCCTGCACGATCGCCGGGCCGCGGATCTCATGCCGGGCGCGCAGCGCCGGCCCGTCGTAGACCGGCGTGGCGACGAAGCGTCCGCCGAAGAAGGCCTGACGATGGCCAAGCCGGGCTACGCTCACATCGCGTCGCGAGGCGGGCGTGCGCGGCAGCTCGGGCTTCTCGACCACGGCAGTGGCCTCGATGGCGAGACCCCGAATGATCGGCACCTGATCGGGCACGGCGTAGGTGTGGAGTGCTTCGTGACTTGCGTGGAACGCCTCGACCAGAGCGTCGAGGCTGGCGCGGCGGAAGGGACCGCTGCCGTCGAGCGCGATCTTCATGTCGAAGGTCTGTCCCGGGTAGCAGAGGAAAGCCACGCGCCGTGCTGTCACGTCACGCGCGCGGAACCCTGCCGCCGCGAAGGCGGCGAGCGCGTTCCGCTTCATCTCGGCAAGGAGTTTCTCGACCCGGCTCAGGTCAACCCGGTCGGCCGGCACGATCAGCGAGCGCATCTCGACCACCGTGGGGTCGGTCAAGAGCAGACCAAGTGCCGAGAAGGCCGGCGCACTGCGTGGAATCAGCACTTCCTTGATCCCGAGGTCGGCGGCCTGCACCCCCGCATGTACCGGGCCGTTGCCGCCGAAGGCGACCAGCGGCAGCCCGCGTGGATCGACGCCACGCAGCGCCGAGACCCGTCGGATGGCGTTGCTCATGTTGGAGTTGACGATGCGGTAGATGGCCCAGGCGGCCTCTTCGACCGAGCGCAGGCCGAGCGGCGCCTGAATCCTCTTCGCGATTCCGGCTGCGGCGCGGGCGACGTCGAGCTCGAGCTCGCCGGCGTAGAAGGCCTTCGGATCGAGGTAGCCAAGCACCAGGTTGGCATCGGTGACCGTCGGCTCGCGGCCACCGCGCCGGTAGCAGATCGGTCCAGGTATGGCGCCGGCGCTCGCCGGGCCGACGTGCAAGGCCCCCTCGATGACGTGCGCGATCGAACCGCCGCCGGCACCGACCGACTGCACGTTCACCATCGGCAGCGCGACGAGATAGCGGTGGTGCCAGTTCCACGACGAGCCGATCTCGGGCTTGCCGTCGCGGACGAGACAGACGTCGTAGCTCGTGCCGCCCATGTCGACCGAGATGAAGTCCCGCACGCCCGCGCGCGCCGCGACCTCCACCGCACCCATGACGCCACCGGCGGGTCCGGAACCCAGCACCGTGACCGGACGTTCGGCGACCCAACCGGCCGTCATGAGCCCGCCGTTGGACTGGATCAGCAGCAGCGGGTGCGCGAAGCCACTACGCGCGAGCTTCTTCTCGAGATTGCCAAGATAGCGCCGGATGCGCGGCGCGACGTAGGCGTTGACCAGCGTGGTCGAGGTGCGTTCGAACTCCGGCGCCTTCGGCAGCACCTCGTGCGAGAGCGAGACGTGGACCCGGGGCAATTCCTCGCGCGCGATCTCGCGGATGCGTTGCTCGTGCGCCGGGTCGACGTAGGAGAAGAGCAGGACCACGGCGAGGGATTCTATCTTCTGCTTGCGCATGCGTCGCAGCGCTTGCCGGACCGCTTCCTCGTCGAGCGGCACGACGACGTTGCCCTCGAAGTCGAGCCTCTCCGGCACGCCGTAGCGCTGGCGGCGCGGCGCGATCGCGGTGGGGGGAGGAAGGGCCGGATCCCAAATATTTTCCTTGAAGCCACGCCGAAGCTCGATCTCGTCGCGGTGCCCGTCGCTGGTGATGAGTCCGGTGCGGGCGCCGCTCATCTGGATCATGGTATTGTCGGCGGTGGTCGTGCCGTGGACGATGCGCTCGGTCGCGCCGAGCAGCGCTCGCAGCGAGAGACCCTCGTGATGGGCCAGCCTCTCGAGGCCGTTCATGACACCGACGCTCTGGTCCTCGGGCGTGGTCGGCGTCTTGTCGACGTGGAGGCTCGAATCGGGGCGGACCAGGACCAACTCGGTGAAGGTGCCGCCGACGTCGATGCCGATGCGGTAGCCGGGGAGCGCGGTCTTCATTTCTGGGCGCTCCCCTCGGTGGCAGATTCGGTTTGTGCCGCCGCCGCGCGGCGTTCGGCCCGTAGCCGGGATCGCAGCCGCCGGGTTGCCGGCGCATCGATCCGCAGCGTGAGTTTCCACAGATCACCCGCGAGCACGACGCCGTAGTCGCGGCGGGCACCCTCGACGCTGACGTACTCGTCGAGCACGTCCTCGAGGACCGTTGCGGCGGGTCGATCGAGCGGGTCGCCGACCCCGCCCCCGCCGCCGTAATAATATTCGTAACACTCGCCCGCCTGATGCAGGACGCGTTCCGAGGAATCTCCGACCTCGCGACAGGCGTCACTGCCGACGCGCACCAAGAGCCTGTTCGGCGAACCATCGCGGCCGCCGGCCAGGCCGGGCATCGGGAAGCGCTTGCCGACGACGTAGGTGTAGATCGTCGCGGGAGTGGTGACCTGCTTGCGGTAGAGGCTGCCGCAGCCGCCGCGGAACTCGCCCGCGCCGCCCGAGTCGGCGATGTAGTCGCGCCAAAGATGGCGGACTGGAAAGATCGACTCGTTGATCTCGGCGGTCGCCCGGATCAGGTTGCCGAAGCTCACGTTCATGGCACCCCAGCCGTCCTGCTCCGCCACAGCACCGCAGTACGCGGCAAACGTATCGACCGAGTGATCGATGAACGTCTTGCCGGTGCGGGGATGCGTGCCGAAGATCACGGTCGGCATGCCCATCTTGTAGACCTGCGGGCAGACCCGCCCGGACACCGCGGTGGCAAGGGCGCGTGCCACCGCTTCGCCGACCTCGGTGCCGGGGTGGTGCGTGCCGGCCGCCACCGAGCGGCCCTCGGGTGGGTTGAGACAGCAGCCCTCGGGGACGATCAGCCGGATTGACTCGAAGAACCCCTCGTTCTTCGGGATGTCGGAGGGCATCATCGAGGCAAGCTGGGCGATGACGTAGCCGCGCGTGTTGCCAAAGGTTGAATAGGCCTCGATCTCGGGCCGATCGTCGGAGCCGGTGAAGTCCACCACCAGATCGCCGCCCTCGATCGTCACCTTGCAGTGGATGTGGATGTCGCGGTTGCCCTTGGGGTCGTGATCGACCCAAGTGTCGGATTCGTAGACGCCGTCCGGCCACTTCTCGACCTCGGCCCGGAAACGCCGTCGCGAGTAGTCGATCATCGAATCGACGGCGCCGCGCACGAGCGCAGCCCCGTGGCGGATGCACAGTTCCTTCAGTCGGCGCGCCCCGATCTGGGCGGCGCCGATCTGGGCGCGGAGGTCGCCGAGGAAGGATGGGGTGCGGTTGTTGGTCGAAATCATGTAGATAACGTCGCGGCGCTCTTGGCCGCGCTCGATCACCTTGATCGCCGGGAAGCGGACGCCCTCGGCCCAGATGTCGGCAGCATCGACGTTGTAGCCGCCGGGGGCGCCGCCGCCGGTGTCGGCGTGATGGCACTGGATCGAGGCGATCAGCAACAATTCGCCGTCGTGGAAGACCGGCGCGTAGACGTTGTAGTCCG
>SXGT01188602.1_pt1 | contig 16401 bp, 10 predicted proteins | sample 3176221 | NCBI WGS metagenome assembly SXGT01 (sample SAMN11356862, study PRJNA531348) | freshwater metagenome | isolation source: freshwater sample F1-120 | place: China: Fuxian Lake, Yuxi | collected 2017-12-25 | reverse complement strand
GCTCCACCAGCTCCGCGGCCGCATCAGCCGCGGCAGCCACCCCGGCTTCGCGTGCGTCTTCGCCATCCCGCAGACCGACGACGGAGCGAAACGGCTGGACGCCTTCACCAAAACGACCGACGGCTTCAGCCTCGCCGAAATCGACTTCGAGCTCCGCGGCCCCGGCGACCTCTTTGGCACCCGCCAACACGGCCTCCCCCCCCTCCGCATCGCCGACATGCTCCGCGACGCCCCCATCGTCGAAGAAGCCCGCCAAGACGCGATTCGCTTAGTGAAATCTGACCCCGATTTACAGAATCCCGCCTATGAGCGGCTGAAACGCCAAGTGCTGAAGCGATACGGAGAGGCGCTGGAGCTGGGGGATGTGGGGTAAGGACGCCTTGAGATCTATATGCTTCCAAACAAATCAGATTGGAGTTTTGAAGAGATAACAAATTTCTGTGCGGAACGAGGCATGGAACTTGAGAATGCTGGAACGGCGACTCAACTTCTTGACGCAATCTGTGACGCGAGTGCTGCGGCGATAGACCGAAAGGACATCCGTTGGGGACAAGAGCAGAGACATGATTGCAATTTTCCTGACGACTATCGAGTTGTCATCCAGATTCCGGTTGGTGCGACGCTCTTTAATTGGTTCTTCAACGGCAGAACCGAATATCGTGCTCACTTTCGAGCGGGTGTTGAGTGTGGCCTGAGGTTCAATAATGAGATCATTAAAGCTCTAAGACAGCTCTTCGATGGGAAAATGAACCATGAAATCCACGGTCGCCGCATAATTGGCAGATTTGAGGACGGCGGTCAGGTAAAGTTCCCAAAGGCATTTGCGATGACGTCGCTTTCACCAGAACTTTCCAAGATTTCGTACTGCACAAAGCTAATCGGACGCAATGAAGTGAGTCCGCTGCCCCAAGACTTCTTCCTCTATCCGGCGAAGATTCTTCTGAAAAACCAGAAATGGACAGCTTTATTGCAAGACGATGCTGACGCTTGGCTGAATGTATTCGGGGCATTTGTCGGACAAGATGGACGCACATACCAACCCAAGGATCCATTCATTCGCGCCAAAATGCTACATGACAATGGAACAACTTGAACCATGTAGTGTCCGACTGGGTAGGCTGCTGGAAGTCCAAAATGAATCGTACTATCTCCATTTTGGCTAAGGTTGCGGCATCGGTTGCTGCTGCTCTTCAGCCTCGCGCCGCCGTAGTTCCGCCTCATCAGTAATGCGTTTGTTTATTGCTTCTGCTTCCGTGTTTCGCTCTTTTGCCAGCTTTTCCTTTTGCTCCGCTGCCAGTTCTGCATTCCTCAATTTCGTCTCAGGGCTGATTGTGGGTGGGGTAGTAAACCACCAGAACGAAAAAATGCATACCGCGCCAACGACAACAGTCATGAGAAGCAACAGCAAAATTACATTCCCGTTCTTAAGCTCGACAAATATTGCTGCCAAAATCAGCATGCAAAGCAGAAAAAGGAGAGTTAATCCGACGAGCATTATTTACCCAGCGCTGAAGGCGAAAAGCAGAATGGGGGGCGGTGACATTTCATAGCGCCACGAACTCACACTCATTCAATGGAATGATACCCGAGCCCGCTCGGAGTAGCGAGATATCTGCCGCCGCAGTCCTTGCTGCCGAGCCCGCTTCAGCGGGATTTTCCTCGTCAGGCCCGTGTTTCAGCACGGGTAACGCGAGCACGCGGCCCCGATTTCCCCCGCCGCCGAGGAGCTGCTGGACGTTCTCAGCCCCGCAGGGGCGGCGCTTCCGGGGCCCTAGAGTCATTGGCGTCCCAGACTTACCACACGAGTTCGCACTGCCGCCAATGACTCCCGTCCCCCTGAGGTGGAATTGGCTTGCGGCGTCCATCGCCCGAGACGCCTTATGACCTGGGGCAGGGCTGTTTTCTCATAGCCGCACGCGGCCCGCGTGCTGGCTTCTGAGGCAAACACGCGGGGCCGCGTGTTGCCACGACATTGCTCTGGACGCACTTGAGCGCTACGCCAGGGGGACGGGAGTCTTTGGCGAGCAGAGATGATTGCCGGTGGTTGCTCGCGCTCGCCAAAGACTCCCGACCCCGGTCATCTGGCCAGCCGTTGGTGACCCCGTTGGGGTCCAGACGACTGTGTTCTCACCAACCCAGGCTGTGCTCGCCAAGCCTCGCGAGCCTGGGCTTTGCTCGGTGACCCTTTCAGGGTCGCAAAACGGGATGCAGCCGGGTTTGCGACGGATAACCTCGGGGGCATCTTCGTCGACGTGACTGGCACCATGAAAATCTAACGTTGAGCGTTAGAATTTCATGGTACGCCTCAGCCTCCTTGGCGGGATTTTCTTGGCCGGAAGGTGCCTCGCACGCGGATAGCGGGAGCACGGCAGCCGAATTCGTACCATGAAAGTCCCCTAACGCTTGGTGGATTTTCATGGTACCGGCATTTCCCTTTTCAACTCCTTCGGATCTCCAATCCGGCTTGCGCCGCGGCAGTTCGGGGACGGGAGTCTTTGGCGAGTAGAGATCATTGCCGGTGGTAACTCGCGCTTGCCAAAGACTCCCGACCCCGGCCTCAAGGCGAAATCATCGGAGCCCTGAAAGGGCATTTTTGATCCCCGCGTCCCTTCCACCCAGTGCTCCGCCCGGCGAAGCACACGTTGACCTTGCCGGCCTCGGCCGTTTCGGGTACATCCCTCGCCCGGCGGACTCTCCGTTTCTGCTGCTTGGTGGTGCCATGCGCGCTCGCAAACTACTTCTGCTGGTCTTCACGGCTCTGATGCTCTCCGGCTGTGCGCCGCATGCCAGGCTCCTGGTTTGGCGTCCGGCTGCCGAAGAGATTCAGGGAGTCAATAAGCTGGTGATCCTGGATCTGGACGGCGAGGAGCCGTATGGGCGGATTGCCCGCGGGGCGCTGGAGGCTCAGTTCGCGGAGAATCGGCATTACACACTAGTCGACCCCGCCGTGCTGGGAACGGCGCGGAGTGTGAAGAACGGCGAAGGAACGACCGATGTTTCGGCGGCACTTGCCGCGGCCAAATTCGCGGGAGTGGACGCCATCCTCACCGGCCAGGTCGTCAGTTACAAAGTGGACGACGACGAGCAGCACGACACGCATTTCTCTTTCGGCGAGAACAGCGGCAAGAACAAGAAAGCCGGCACGTCATTCAATGCTTTCGGCATCGGCATCGACAACAACCACACGATCACCCGCGAGGCGTCCGTATCTCTTACCGTTAAGCTCATCGACGTGCAATCGCAACAAGTAGTGGCGGTGCGCGAGTCGTCTCACAACGTTGTCGCTCAGAAGGTAAACGGCGAAGGCAACCTCCCGGCTCGCGAACGGGTTCTTACGGAACTTCTGACGGCGTGCTCCAAGGATGTGGTCACTCTCATTGCTCCCCATTATGTCCCCGCGACTGTTACGCTGGCCCGCCAGCTTTATGGCAAGGGAGGCGACGACGTCCGCCGCGGCAATGAGCATGCCCAGCAAGGGGACTGGGCCGCCGCTGCCGACTCGTGGGAAGCAGCCGTCAAGGACAACCCCGGCAATCACGCGGCCCTCCACAATCTGGCACTTGCTGCCGAAGCCCGGCACGACTTCCCGGCCGCCACGCTGCACATCAACAAGGCCATGGCCAGCTATTCCGCGACGCTCTACCACGAGACGCAAAAGCGGCTGAAGGACGAGCAAGTGCTGTATCTCGCCGCTGCGCGCCAAGTGGATGCCAGGAGGAGTGCTCCATCGCTGGTGCAGAATCAAGCTGGTCCACGGGAAAACGGAATAGGTTCATCAGGATCTGGCCCCCAGGTGACTCCGGCTTCGCATGAATCGCCAGTGCGGCTGCCGAAGTCGGAATGAGCCGACGTACTAAACGCGTCCTCGCCCCACATACGGATTCGTCTCCATCTCTTCCCCAATCGTCGTCGGCTCGCCGTGGCCGGGGTAGACCTCGGTGTTGCCGGGGAGCACGAACAGCTTGTCGCGAATCGACGCAAAGAGCTGGTCAAAATCGCCGTCGGGAAAATCCGTGCGGCCGACGCTTCCCAGAAACAGCACGTCGCCGCCGAATACCACCCACGGTTGTTGATCTTTGGTGATGAACACGACGTGCCCAGAACTGTGACCGGGCGTTTCTCGCACCTGAAAGGTCATCCCGGCGGCTTCCACGGTGTCCCCTTCCCGAACCAGGCGTTCGGCCGGCGGGCTGACCAGCGGGGCGCTGAACAAAGCGGATAGATTGAGCTCGGGGTCCACCAGCTTTTTTGCGTCTCCTTCGCCGATGATCAGCGGAGCATCGGGAAAGGCATTCTTCAGTGCGGCATTGCCGGCAATGTGGTCGGCATGGCCGTGAGTGCAGAGGATGGCGGCGGGCTCCAGGCCGGAGTCTTGCATTACGGACAGAATGCGGCTCGGTTCCAGACCGGGGTCGATAACCACGCAATCGGCTCTTCCGGGCAGCCGGACAACATAGCAGTTCTCCGCGAACATGCGGGAGGTGACGGTTCTGATCCAAATGCCTGGCGGATTCAAGAAACTACCCTCGCTTCGAGTTTTGACTGGCAATACAATGTGACTTGTGCAGAAAGGGCTCCTCCGATGCCCCCTTTTAGGATTGGGCAAGCGTCACAGGATGGCTCCTTCGCTGTAATAACTACGTGGATTGTTGGGCGATAACTCAGAAAGGACAACTGCGGCCGCGCGCCGGCAGGTGTCTGATTCTGCCTAAGATTATGGCCGGCAACAAGTTAAGATGTTTCGGCTAGACGATTGCCAGCCGGGCGCGCCACTTGCATTCCCACCAACTCGCCCGTACACATTCCCTATACCGCCCAATTCAAGGAAGATTCTTCGCTGACCCTTGGCCCCTCGCCTCCACTCAGCCAGCCGGAATCCTCGAAGGAGCAGAGAACCCGATGATGATTTCTCAGAAAAGCCGCCGCAGTTTCCTCTTGGCCCTGGCTGCTGCCGGCACTAGCTTGGCTGCGGGGCAGATTTTTGCCCAGGACACCAGCAAGCTGAAAGAGCCGGTCTTCAGGGTCGCCGCGGCCAATGTCAACACCGTCCTCATTCCCGATGCTGTCGCCGGGCAGCACCCGCTGGACCCGGCCCTCAAGTATGCCGAGGACCAACTGAAGCGGATTCAGGCGGACATCAAGGACTACGAATGTCTGATTGTGAAACGGGAGCGGATTCGAGGCGTGCTGAACGAATATGAGTACATGTACGCCAAAATCCGCAACCACAAGGAAGAGAACGGGAAGATGACGACGCCCCTCAGCGTCTACCTCAATTTCCAGAAACCGAACAACGTCGCCGGCCGGGAAGTGATCTGGGTCGAAGGAGCCAATTCCGGCAAGCTCTGTGCCCATGAAGGAGGGCTCATCGGCAGGCTCCCCGCATTATGGCTTGATCCCAATGGAGCGCTTGCCATGAAGGGAAACCTCTACCCGATTTCCGAAATCGGCATCGAGAATTTGGTAGCCAAGTTGATTCAGCGCGGCAATCGGGAAAAGCAGGCTGACCCCAAAGGAGAGGTGACCGTCGTCACCATGACCAAGGGGGCCAAGCTGGGGAGCGGAGTTGACAAACGCCCTTGCACCATCTTGCAGATTTCGCACCCCGCCATGAGAGGTGGGTTTGAATTCCAACTCGCCCAGATTTTCATCGATGACGAGTACAACCTTCCGGTTCGTTATGTGGCCTTTGGCTGGCCGGCAGCCGGTGAAAAGGGGAGTCCGATTCTGGAAGAATACAACTACACCAAAATCAAGTTTAACATCGACCTGAAAGACGCCGATTTTGACCCCGCCAATCCCATCTACAAATATCGCGGTGTCGGCAACCCGGCGGAAGACAACAAGATTGCCCGCGAGAAGGTGCAAGCGGAGAAGAAATAGCCGTTTTTGTCGCAAGACAACTGTGTAAACTCGGAAACCTCGCATCGCCCTCCGGCTATGCGGGGTTTTTTTGTTGTAGGATTATGGTATGGGTCTGGCATTCAATTTCGGCATGGTTCGTGTGGGTCAATTTGCCCTGCGGGGCCTGAAAGCCGCTGCCGTTGCATACTGCCTGGTGCTGCTCGTGCTCCTCTACCTCGAAAACATGCTGGTCTATCCCGCTCCCCGGTATCCGGAAGGAGACTGGCAGGCGACGTGGCTCAAGCACGAAGACGTTGATTTTCGCTCCGCCGACGGCACCAGGCTCCACGCTTGGTATGTTGAGCACTCGCAGCCCCAAGCAGTCGTGCTGTATTGCCACGGCAACGGTACGCATGTGCCGGACCTGGCACAGTTCCTCGCGGCCATGCGCGACGAATTTCAGGTCTCAATCTTTGCCTTCGATTACCGCGGCTACGGCAAGAGCGAAGGACAACCCGAGGAAAATGGGATTCTGGAAGACGCCGAGGCGGCCCAGGATTGGCTTGCCAGGAGAGCCGGAATCGAGAAGCAGAACATCGTGCTGATGGGGCGATCCCTCGGCGGCGGCATCGCCCTGCACCTGGCCGCCGAAAACGGTGCCCGCGGCGTCATCCTGCAAAACACGTTCACCTCGCTGCCCGATGCAGCCGCCCACCATTATCCCTGGGCACCCATCCGGCTGCTGATGAAAAATCGATACGACTCGCTTTCCCGGATTAGCCGCTACTCCGGTCCCATTTTCCTCAGCCACGGCACAGCCGACAGAATCGTTCCTTTCGCGCACGGCCAGAAGCTCTTTGCCGCGGCCACCGGTCCCAAGGAGTTTTTTGAGATTACCGGCGGCGATCACAACGACTCCGAGCCGGAGCACTATGTGCCGGCCCTGCACAAGTTTCTGGATTCGCTGCCAAAATGACCGGATTTGCCGGCTTTCCCACACAAACCTGAAGCGCCAGCGAAGGACAGCTCCTTGTCTTTGGCGATGCCGCGCCGTCTTTCGCTGGCGCTTCAGGCTTGTGTAACTCGCACAAGCCGCACATCTCCGAGAGTCGCAGGCAACATGCAGCATCTGCTATCAGGGGGTCGATAGGTCTCTTGTTGCAAGACGCAGAATCACTAGCGGCGGTTGATGTTACCGCGGCGTGCAGGCACGAGGCCCGCATCGGATAGCCCCAGGGAAGGAGCCAGCCCATGACCCACCAGCCCTTCCGTGCCCATGGCCTCGCTCAAACGGTCCGTCTCCACCGCCGCCAAGACCAAGAAACCCAGCAAACGGCTGCCGGCCGCGCAAACGCCGCTCGAAACCTATCTGCGTGAAATCAACGAGACCGCCCTGCTGACCGCGAAAGACGAGCGGGAACTGGCTGGGGGAATTGCCGACGGCGATGTTCGCGCCCGCGACCGCATGGTCCGGGCCAACCTCCGACTCGTCGTCAACATCGCCCGCGGCTACACGGGCAAGGGGCTCGGCCTGCAGGACCTGATCGAAGAAGGCAACCTGGGCCTGCTGCGAGCGGTCGAAGGGTTCGACCCGACGATGGGAACGCGGTTTAGCACCTACGCCAGCTACTGGATCAAGCAGTCCATCAAGCGGGCCCTCATCAACTGCGCCAAGACCATCCGCATCCCGGCCTATATGGTCGAGCTCCTCTCCAAGTGGCGCAGGGCCACCGCCCGCCTGACCGAAGAGCTCGGCCGCACTCCCACGCCGGAAGAAATCGCCCGCGTCCTCGGCCTGCAAAAGAAAAAGCTCCCCATCATCAAGAAGGCCATCCGCATCTACAACGCCACCCCTCAGACCGACCAGGCCGACGCCGGCTGGTCCCTCGGCGAAATCGTCATGGACGAGCGGCTCAAGAACCCCGAAGACGCGATGGTCGAGAACGACGTGCTCAAGGAAGTGCAGGAGATGCTCCGCACCATGGACTCCCGCGAAGCCACCGTTCTCAAAATGCGGTTCGGCCTGCAAGACACCGAGCCCCACACCCTCAAGGAAATCGGCGAAAGCCTCGGCCTCACCCGCGAACGAGTCCGCCAGATCGAAACCGAAGCCCTCGCCAAACTGGCCGACGGCCTCAAAGACCCCCGCGAAAAATTCCTCGAGCTCGCCGCCCTCGCTGGCACCGAAACTTGCAGTCGCTTCGACGACTGACATCACCCTCTCCCCTTGGGAGAGGGCCGGGGTGAGGGTCTTGAACCTTCACCCTAAAGAGACGCCCGATCCACGCTTGCGGTTTCGCGCCTCACGTTTTCCGTCTCGCCCCCACCCCTGGCAACCATCCGTCATACGGTTTGACGACCTCCCATTCTTGCACGGGTTTACCCAAAGGAACCGGATTCCGCCGAATGTAGCGGATCGTTCGCTCCACGTCGTCCGCCGAGTCCAAAAACACTTTCCATCCAGGTCCGCCCCAGACCGGATGACTGGTGGGAATCTTCCCCAGCGTCCTCAATACCTGTTTGCTCGCATCTTGCAGTCTGGCGATCATCGTCTCTGCCTTGTCGCGATGCTTGCGGATCAGGATGTGGACATGGTCGGGCATGATCGCGCAGGCGTAACAGGTATACGGCGTTTCGCGAATGACCTTGGCAAACGAATCCGCAATCAGGGCCACTTGGGCGTGGTTGAACCTCACCAGCGGAAAGGCGAGCGTCTCGCGGGCTTGTTCGTAAAACTCGCGAATCACCCGCGACGCGGGTTGCACCTTCTTACGTCCGAAATGCAACTCGCCGAGCTCCGCAATCACGTCGCTCCGAATCGTCCGTGACGTATTCCCCCGCGGGTCATTTGGGAAGCCACTAACCATACACGGTCCAGACCAGATGATAGGCAACGACCACGGGGATCCTCAGTGGGCAAAAACCAACAGGCATGGCGCGAAACCGCAAGCGGGATTCTAACGCACTCTGCCTGTAGTCTGAAAGCGACTAGAGTCGCCCGATCCACGCTTGCGGTTGCGCGCCTTAGGGTCTCCCCCTCGCCCTCTCTCTGCGCCCCTTAGCGAACTCCGCGGTTAATCCCCATTCCTATGCGGGAACCTTGACACCCCCCCCTTCCGAGCGTTTTGATTCATTGATTCACAAGTTCATTCTCAAAAAACTTTCGTCTTCATGAATCAACCGAACTCCTTGCGGGAAAGCATGTTCCACCCAGGAGCCTCGCCGTAAGTCTTGATTCATCACCCAATTTTTCGCCATTCTCGATTCATCAAAACTCGCGGCTTTGATAACGTCTTTTTCAAATCCCCCGTTGGAGTCCCGCCTTCAGGCGGTCCCCCACTGAAAACTGAACCCTGAAAACTGAAAACTACTTTCCCAACCAACTTGTCAAAGACCCTGCCGGATTCCCGCCGGCCAGTTATGTAACAATTGTACACATTTACCAACTGTCCGGCAAGTCCCCGAACGGGGGGAAGGTAGGCCGTCTTTCCAAGACGGCCAGGAACAAACGTCGCACTTGGTCGCGGTCTTTTCGCGACAGGACTCTTTTCGCGGGGCAAAGTTCGCCCCCGGCACGTCTTGGAAAGACGGCCTACTCTATTGCTTCGTCACCCCCTCACCATTCCAGCCCGACTTCAGTCAGGCGCTTTTGGATCGCACTCAGATTATGCACCGACACGCTGCCGTCGGGATGTCCAACGGCCAATAGGTTGCCATCGTCGCTGAACCGAGCACCCCATCCAGTCTGGTCCAGGGACAGGTCGACTTTCGCCTCCGACGTTCCACGACGAAAGAGCGAAATGCCGCCGCGTACCTTCTGCTCGCGCACGAGCCAGCGACCCTTGTCGCCGATTCCGATCACGCCGGGGGGCACGGTGGGTAGCAATTCTTCGCCCGACCGCGGGTCATAGAAACTCGACTTATCGCTTCCGGCAACGGACAAAACCTTGCCGAGGGGATCAAGAGCCAAGGTGATGGCTGTATCCCACTTATGCGCCCACAATTCCTTGCCGGTCAGGCTGTCAAGGGCGTTGACGGTGCGCATTGAGTCGGCGGCCGCGCTCTTGCCCCGCATCACGAAAAAGGCTCCATCGCGCGGCGTCAGCACCGGAAACACCTGCCAGGGAAACACGCTGATCGCCGGGAATGGCTCTCGCGGTTCCCGCCGCAAGCGGTCCAGTTCCCGGACTCGCACCACGCGGGGATGTTTGTCGGGCGGTGCGTAGCTGAACGGCCCGGGCTCCTTGTCGCGAGTCTCGACTCGGAAAAGGAGCAACTTGCCGGAAGGATGAAATGCCAAAGCATCTTGCAGTCCGGGTGGAAGCGGCCACTCGTTCGCTATCTCCCCCGTTTTCAAGTCCCACATCAGTGCTTTGCCCGGTGTCTCGCCCGATGTTGAAAACGCAATCTGGCTGCCGTCGCGACTGAACGCCAGCCCCGCATTGTCAGCCAAAGCCCCTCGTGGCGCGTCGAACACATGCAGCAGTCGCAAGGGAGTCTGCGGGGTCGCAAGTCTCCATACGCCGATCCGCCAGTTTTGGCTCAGCGCTGCCAGCGACTTCCCATCCTCGGAAAACCAGAGCTGGACGACCTGCGTATCCAGTCCGCGCAGCGTTTGGATGCCTCGATCTTCGTCAAGTGCCCAAACGTAGACGCCCCCTTCGCCTTCTCCTCCGAGGTTGCTGCAGGCGAGTCTGCGGCCATCAGGCGAAAACGCCAGCCCCGTCACATGGTCACCAGTGTGCAGTTGCAGGAGGGGACGGCCAGTCGCTACGTCCCACAGAAAACCGCGGTTGCGGCCCCCCGATGCCAATGTCATCCCGTCGGGGCTGAAAGCAACAGCGTATACGTCGTACTCGGAGCCCCGGCAGTTTGCCATTGCAATCGGAACCTGCCAATCCCAAATGGCCAGATTTCCGTCCGTGCCGCCGATAGCCAGACGACGATCATCGCCGCTGAATGCCAGACAGTTGATGCCGCCACGCGTTGCCTGGAACGACTGGAGTTTTTTGCCGTCCAAGAACGACCAGACAGCGACGTCGCCTCGAGGATTGCCAACTGCCAACATTTCTCCATCCGTCGAGAATGCCAGGGCGCTGGCACTCAACTCCTGTGAAAACTGCTGCTCGCCGGACTCGCCATCCCAGACCGAGACGACCTCGGTGCCATCGGTCCGTTTGGCGGCGGCGGCAATGCGTTTGGCATTGGCAGACATCGCCGCCAGCGGAGCGCCGTGATCGTTTTTCGTCAGCTCCGAAACCTCAACCCTTTCCGGTCCTTCGGAAAAACGAAACTCTCGAATTGCCTTGTTCGCACCAATGTCCCACAGTTCCAGCTTGGAGTCTTTGCGGCTCACAATCTGCACTGGGCTCTTGTCGCGAAAGCCGACAATAGCGTAGCCTGCGGGTGGCGACGATAACAATTGAAGGTAGGTTCTGTCGTACAACTCAGCCCCGCGTGCCTCGTAATGCCTTGTTCCCGCTACACCGCCGACGAGAAGCTGGCCACCCTTGAGGCTGAACGCCACCGAGGACGCAGGCTGGTGTCGAACATCCTTTTCCACCTGGGTATCAAAGTGGGCAAGGGTCGCGACCGCTTCGCTCCGCAATTCAACATTGGCGCGGATGCGGCTGGCATCGCTCACCAGGCTCCAGGCTCTCTCGAACCATCCTTGCCAGTGAACTGGAGCACGAGCAAGTTCGATCTGCTGCAGCAAGCTCTTGTCCTTCAATTCGCTGTTTTTGCCGTCGAGTTCTTCTGCCAGCGACTTATTTTTCACAGCCATTTCGATCGCCTCGCGGCGATAGCCATTAACAATGATGAGCGCGAGAATCGCACCGAAAGTCATCAGTACCAGTGCGCCTGTGGCGGCTTGAACCCAGGACCGGTGACGGCGTGCCAGGCGGGAGATGCGTCCACTAATCGTTTCCCGACGGGCGGTGATTGGCTCGTCGGCGAGGAAGCTTTCGAGGTCTTGGGCCAAAGCGCGGCAACTGGAATAGCGATTGGAGGATAGCGGCGCGAGCGCTTTAAGGCAGATCGCTTCCAGTGGCGCGGGAATACTGCGACGCAGCGTGCGGGGGAGCGAATAGTCGGCAACTTGCGCCTTGCGAAGAACCTCTTCCTTCGTGGGCGCAGCATACGGCGGCTGGCCGGTGAGAACTTGATAGAGAATCGCTCCGAGGCTGAATACATCGCTGGCCGGGCCGAGGAGATCGAGGCGGCCCAGGGCCTGCTCGGGACTCATGAAGGCAGGAGTGCCGAGGGCGGAGCCTTGAAATGTTGACTCGCTACTTCCTGTCTGCGGTTCGAGGGGTAGTTCGCGGATCGAAGACATGCCGACCGTGGACACCGTTTCAGGATTGCCATGAGCCGAATCGCCGGCGGCTTTGCCCAGCGGCTTGGCCAGCCCCCAATCGACAACCAGCGTTTCGCCATATTTCCCGAGCATGATGTTGCCCGGCTTGAGGTCGCGGTGCAGGACGCCGCGGCTGTGGGCGTAGTCCATCGCTTCGCAGACGTCGATGAGGCGCTGGAGGAGTTTGCGGAGCTCGAGGTTTTCCTCGGTGAGGGAGAGTTTTTTGGAGGAAGTATCAGGGGGCTGACGCCCCCCGCTCGCCGCGCGGCGCTCATGAAATTTCTCAATCGCTTCCTTCAGGCTCTTGCCCCGGATGAAGCGCATCGCGTAGAAGGGGCGGCCGTCGGGGTAAGCGCCGAGGCCGTAGACGGGGACGATGCCGGGGTGCTCGAGGCCGCCGGTGATTTCCGCCTCGCGGGTGAAGCGGCCGCGGCTGTCGGGATCGTCGGCCCGCTCGGGCTTGATCTCCTTGAGGGCGACCTCCCGGCCTAGCTCGCCGTCGAGGGCGACCGAGACACGCCCCAGGCCCCCTTCCGCATGGGGCCGCAGGATGCGGAACCGCATTCCCTGCGAGCTGGCCGCGCCGACGGAAATGGTGGCATAGGGATCAGCGTCTTCTCCCTTTTTCTTTTTCGCCGGGATGTGACCCATCGAGACATCTATCTGCGGGTCGCCAAGTGCCGCTAATTCCCCGCGCAGCGCATCCAAGGAGCTGATCGACGCCAGGCTCTGCTGCGGGTCGTCCCCATGCTGGCGGATATGCGCCTCCACCAGCGGCTCGAGAAGCTGCCGGTTCGCGGGCTTCATGGCGTCTGCTTGCACCAGATGTTCGGCCAGCGAAATGTCCTTGGCCAGCACCCACGCCTGCATCCCCGCCACGAGCTGCTCGCGGGTGATGAAATCCATCTGCAAGGCCAGGATGCCAAACAGCAAATTGCGGTCGCTGGAAGCGGGCATGGGAAGGAAACCCAAGGCGGTGTCAGACGGGGACCAACAAGACGTGCCACGGATTATGGCACTGAAGCGCTGGCCAGAAAAGCAAGCGCGAAGAATTGCGCCGCTGGCAACGGCATACACGCCCACACAAAGCCGTGGGCGTGGCACCCAGAGTATCGATTCAAGACCCTCACCCCGGCCCACACCCAAGGGGAGAGGGAGAGAACATTACTTCGTCGCCGGCTCTTCCTTGGCTGGCTCCTTCGTGGAGGGCTCTTCTGTCAGCGTGCCGAGGTCTCCCTTGCGGAATTTTTCGAAGTACTGCTTGGAGTGTTCGCGCTGTTCGCGGGGAAGGGCGGTTTCTTCCTGGGCGTCGGGGTCTTTGCCGAGGTTCGAGGAAACTTCCTGACGCAACTCGATGCTGGTCTTTCCCTTGACGTTCTTGCCGCGGGCATCGCCGATCTTCACCGACTTGCCGTCCTTGCGGGCCTCGTCCGCCACGCGCGAATCATAAAAGCCAGTCTTGTTTTCCTCTTCATCGCGCTCCCCTTCGCCGCGACCTTTGCCGGTCTTTCCCTTGCCGGGCTCTTTACCTTCCTTGCCATCTTTGCCATCCTCCCCGTCACCCTCGCCATCCTGCGGCTGCCCCTTCTTGCCGTCCTCGCCGTCTCCCTGCATGGCTTCCTTGGCGTCGGCCAGTTGGTCGAGCATTTCGTCCAGGTTTTCAACTTCCTTCAGTTCCTTTTCCAGGTCCTTGAGGTCCTTGGCGAGCTGGTCCATCTTCTTGGCGGCGTTTTCGTTACCCTGCTGGCCACCTTCCTTCATGCACTTGGCGCATTCGCCGAGCTTTTGGGCCATCTGTTCCATCTTCTGCTGGGCCTGGGCTTCCTTTTGCTTCATTTCGTCGAGCTTCTGCTGGGCCTTCTCGGCCCCTTCCTGGTCGCCGGCAGCCATCTTCTTTTTGACTTCTTCTTCCAGCTCCTTCTTGACCTGGTCCCGCTGCTGCTTTTTCTGCTCGACTTGTTCCTTGATTTTCTCGAGCTGTTTGGCCAGGGCCTTTTTGTCCTCTTCCTTCAGCTCCCCCTTCTTGGCCGCTTCGACGAGCTTTTTCAGTTCTTCCTGGGCTTTGCCGAGATCCCCATCCTTGAGGGCTTCCGCGAACTTGTCAGCCGGGCCTTTTTCGATTTCCTTGAGCTTGGCGAGCTCCTTTTTCAGATCCTCCGCCCCGCCGAATTCCTTCTTCTTCTTTTCGATTTCCTGGGCCAGGTCGTTGAGCTTGACGAACACGTCCTTGCGTTCCGCGTTTTCCTTATTGGCCAGCTCGTTGAGCTTCTTGGCCAGCTCTTGCTTGAATTCGCCGTCCTTGAGATTGTCGTCGGCATCCTTCTTCTCGGTTTGCTGCTGGGCCAGCATTTGCTGCATCTTCACGACCGTCTTGTTTAGTTTCTTGTTCTGCTGCTCGGTCACCTCGGTGGAGGCTTCCGTCTTCTTCATGACCGCATTGGGCAGAATGGCGAGCAGGGCCACAATGGCCGCGGGCAATAGCGGCAGGGCATTCCGCCAACTGGGCGAAAGGCGGAATTTGTCTTTGACGTCAATCCGCTCGACGCGGCGGGCCGTGTCGGTGACGAGGGCTTTGCCGATTTCGGTATCGCGCTCTTCCGGGCCCAGGGCCAGCGTACTGGAGACTCGCTCTTTGAGACCGAACCGCCGGTCGATTTCAATGGCCGCTTCCAGGGCGCTGCGGCGGACGCAGAACGTCCAAATCATCGCGGTCAAAACGCCGGCTCCGATTGAGCCGCCGACCCAGCTCCACATCCAGGTTTGGCTGTCGATGGCCAGCACCCAGATTTTGGGAATGGCCACGCCGACCACGGCCACCAGAAGGGTGACAAAGAGGGACCAGGTGGCAATGGAAATGAATTGTTCCAGCACCAGTCGCCGCCGAGCCCGCCGCACTTGCAGTTGCAAAACGTCCATGGCCGTGTCCTTCTTGTCGTGGCGACAGGCGGCTCGCCTGTCTGCCTCTTCGATGTCGTTACAAACTAAGCCCACAGGCGGGTCGCCAGTGGCTATGTAAAACGAGACTCCCTCATAGAGTCTTTCGTTTCAAGAGTCGCCCCATTATAGCGCATTTTCCGAAGAAAAGCGGTAGTGGATTGGAATTGTTGGAGTTACGGCTGGGTGGGGAGTGCGGTAGGATTCCTGGCCATGACACTTCCCCTGCCAAAACCTGCCGAACATCCAGCCGCCGACGTGGTGATCTACGACGGCCACTGCCGATTTTGCACCAATCAGGTGCAAAAGCTTGCCCGTTGGGACGGCCATGGGCGGTTGGCATTTCTTTCCTTGCACGACCCGGAGGTTGCAAAGCGTTATCCGCAGCTATCTTACGACGACCTGATGAAGCAAATGTACGTGGTCACTGCCGGCGGAACCCAGTATGCCGGAGCTGCGGCCTTTCGGCATTTTACCCGCCGTTTGCCGGTCCTATACGTGCTCGCGCCGCTGGTTCACATTCCTTTTTCGCTCCCCATGTGGCAGTGGCTCTATCGTCAGGTGGCCGTCCGCCGCTACAAAATCGCGGGGAAAACGGGGGAAGCCTGTGACGGGGATGCATGTAAGGTGCATCTGCAGTAGTGCGGTCCCCAAAACGCCGCTTCCGCGTTTTCGGGCAAACTTCTATACTGGCCATTCTACGTAACCGTAAGCGCCAGCAAGAATTCTGGCTTGTCCCTAGCCCTCCCCGCTTCATGCCCGGCTACTCCCTCACCCACCTCAAGCAACTGGAAGCCGAGAGCATCCATATCATCCGCGAGGTAGTGGCGGAGTTCGAGAATCCGGTGATGCTCTATAGCATCGGCAAGGACTCGGCCTGCATGGTCCACCTGGCCCTCAAAGCCTTCCACCCCGCCAAGCCGCCGTTCCCGCTGATGCACGTCGACACCCCCTGGAAATTCCGGGAGATGTACGCCCTGCGTGACAACTACGTGGCGAAAGAACTGGGCCTGAAGCTGATCGTGCATGTCAATGAAGAAGGTGTCCGCCAGGGGATCAATCCGATCACGCACGGCAGCAAGGTGCACACGGACGTGATGAAGACCGAGGGGCTGAAGCAGGCCCTCAACAAATATCAGTTCGATGCCGCCTTCGGCGGTGCCCGCCGCGACGAGGAAAAGTCGCGCGCCAAGGAACGGGTTTTTTCCTTCCGCGATGAGTTCCACCGTTGGGACCCCAAAAACCAGCGCCCCGAACTCTGGAAT